>Ga0172370_10003988_pt1 | contig 20095 bp, 13 predicted proteins | sample LakKiv5m_FD_114538 | JGI IMG/M metagenome (GOLD analysis project Ga0172370, IMG submission 114538) | Freshwater microbial communities from Kabuno Bay, South-Kivu, Congo - kab_022012_11.5m | ecosystem: Environmental > Aquatic > Freshwater > Lake | place: Democratic Republic of the Congo...
AAAAAATGACAATCTACTGATTATGTCCGCTTCCCTTAAATACTCAATCGTTGTCCCCGTATACAACAGCGAAGACTCACTGGACGAGCTGTTCCTTGGGATTAAAATGTTGTTTGAAGAGCGGAATGAGAGCTTTGAAGCGATCTTTGTGGAGGACCACGGAAAGGACGGAAGCTGGGAGGTTCTGAAGAAGCTCAAAAGCAAGCATCCGGAAGAGATCAGGGCCATCCGGCTGAGCAAAAACTTCGGCCAGCATAACGCAACGTTATGTGGCTTCGGCTTTGCCAAAGGTGAATTCATCGTCACCATCGACGACGACTTGCAGACTCCCCCGTCTGAGATCGCCAAACTGATCGGAGCCATGTCGGCTTCGCCGGCCGAACTGGTCTATGGCATCAACAAAAAGAAAAACCATTCCAGGGCCCGCAACCTGGGAAGTGCATCACTCAAGAGATCATCGAAGGTGCTCCACGGAAGCCCCGGCGAAGGATCATCTTTCCGGCTGATCACCAGGGACCTGGTGGACAAGATCCTTCAGCACCACCAGCACTTTATCTACCTCGACGAGGTGCTGTACTGGTATACCGACGATATCTCCTTCACGGAGGTGGTCCATCTGCCGAGGAAATACAAGCAATCGGGCTATTCGTGGACCAAACTGATGCACCTGGCAGGCAATATCATGATGTACTATACCATGCTTCCGCTGAAATTCCTGGTCTACGGAGGCTTCTTCGTCTCCCTTGTCACATTCATTTACGGGCTTTTTCACATCATCAAAAAATGGCTGTTCGACGTACCCCTCGGATATACTTCCCTGATCGTAGCCATTCTCTTCTCAACGAGTATCATTCTGTTCAGCCTGGGCGTCATCGGGGAGTACCTCAGGAGGATCTATGAAGTCCAGAACCGGAAACCGCCGTTCTCCATCCAGAAAATCATCTGACCGCTGAATCAACGAACTGACATATGAAGTACACGAAGTTTGGCGTCACTATTGAGCGCCTCAAAGAGGAGGATATCGAACTGGTAAGGCAATGGCGTAACTCCCCGCAGGTTGTGGAGCGGATGGAGTACCGCGAATACATCACCCCGGAGATGCAGAAAGAGTGGTTCAGATCCATCTCCAACCTCAACAACTTCTACTTCGTGATCAACTACCAGGGCGATAAAATCGGAGTGATCAACGTAAAGGACATCGACTGGAAATCCCGGAAACTGGAATCAGGCATATTCATCCCGGATGAAAAATACTGGGGCACCTTCGTCCCCTCAATCGTCTCCATTATGCTCACCCAGATGTTCTTCCGCATCTTTGGATGGGACCACTACTATGCCCATATCATGAAAACCAACCAGCGTGCGATCCAGTACAACAGAAGCCTTGGCTATGAACTCTGTGAAGGGCAGGAGGAGAAGGAGAACCAACTTTATATCCTGAAGAAGGAGACCTTTGAAACCCGCTCAATAAAACTCCTCAAAGCGCTTGCTGTCATGTCGGGGGGAGATACTTCCGCCGTTTACCATCTGGAGCCGGAGGATCTGGGAACCGAACTGGAATACTTTGTGGAAGATAATCTTCCCAACATTCCCTGGATCACGAAGATTGAAGAGAATGAACAGGGAAGGTTGTATCACCTCAGCGAGTAGTGGCGGCCTCAGCTTTTGAGACTGCCTCTTTGGTAAAATCCCACCAGGTTCCTTAGCCGTGAAGCCAGGAACCTCCTGAATCCGTATGGCATCTTGATCCCGGCTTCCAGGAATTTAAAGAGCAGAAAACAGTAGATCGCCATCGGCTTTGATTTCAGGTACAAAACAGGGGAGAATCTGCCCGATCTTCGCTCATATCCAAACCGGCCGGCGTATTTTCCGGCGATCTGATCGGCCATGGCAACTTCATCCGGATCCAGTTCACTTTTCCAAAGATTCATCCTGCTAGTGCTGACAGGTGACAAGAGATTCTTGTGGAAACGCTGCATGGTCTCTTCCGAATAGGTTTCCGTGATACCTTTCTTTTGCCGGTGGAATTCAAACACTGCAGGTTCGTATGGGATCTTCAGGAAGCCGGAGATCCTGCGGAATGTTGTTTCCGTTGATGAAACCAGGTCTTCGTACCGGACCAGGATAAACCGGCCGGGATATTTACCCGCAAACCGGTGGAACCTTTTTACCACATATCTCCAGCGGCTTACCTGGAGCGCCAGGTTGGGCGCTTCGATAGGCGTTCCCTTCATCTGCCTCAGGGAACAGAATGTATCCCGGTAATCCCGCACAAGGCAGACAAACTTCGCCTCCGGGAAGATCTTCATCAAAAAGGGGATGAAGATCGAATAAAGCGGGTTCTTATCCCCGACCAGTTTCACCTCCTCTTTTGAGAAAGGGGAACCTGCACTGGCGTTGAAAGTTGAAAAGAGTTCTCCCAGTGTAACCTCCGGCAGAAGCGAAAGTAGGTTGTTCGTCAGGGTGGCACGGTCAATTTTCAGCTGGTCGATGGAACGGTGGCCGAATCTGCTCGTTTCATAGACCTGATCGATGAAGGAAAGAATTTGGTCTTTGTCCCACTGTTTCACTTTCCTGAACCGGTTGGCCAGCAAAGGAATGATCGGAAATTCGGGAGGAACGATGACATTGGGATGTGCGTCAAGCAGGGTTCGCAGCAACGTGGTGCCCGACCGGGGACGGCCGAGGATAAAGAACAGAGGAACGGAAGAACCGGATACTTTTTCCATTACGCTATGAAACTTGCTCAGGGAGCGGATTTGTTCCCGAACAGATAATGATGGGTCCTCACCAGTATCAACAGCTTGATTGAAAGCCAGGTGCTAATTTTATACGGCAGGATGGACCCGAACTGCATGAATTTGAAAATCAGCGTCCCGTAGATCACGATAGGCCTGGTTTTCATGTAAGGCCCAAATTGAAACCGGGGATCCACCCGTTCATAACCCATCTTTTCAGCATACCTTCCGGCAACCTGGTCCGCTGTTCTTACCTGGGCCGTGGTAAGTTCTTTCTTCCATAATTCCATTCGTCCGGGATTGATGGGCTTCATCAGGTTGCCATGGATCCGCTGTACGATCTCCTGGGGATAGTTCTTCTCCGTCTCCTCTTTTTTTGTATGGAACTCAAACACCGACGCATCAAAAGGGAGGCTCAGGAACTCACAAACAGAGCGGATGGTCTCTTCCTTGTGCAACACGACATCTTCATACCTTACAATGAAAAACCGTTCAGGATACCGCTTTTTATACCGCAGAAACTCCCGGGCAACAAACCGCCACCGCAGCACCTGCAGGGAGAGGACAGGCGCTTCCAGCTTCAGGTCGGCCAGCCCTTTCATGGAGATGAAATTATCCCGGTAATCGCGCGTAATACAGACAAACCTGGCTTCGGGGAAGATGTTGATAAAGCGTTTGATGTAAATCGAGTAGATGGGATTCTTATCGCCGATAAGCAGGATCTCGTTCTTTGGGAACAGAGAAAAAGCGCTGGCGTTGAAACTTTTCAGCAGATCGCCCAGGGTTGCTTCCCCTCCGCAGGCTAGCAGGTTTTTTGTAAGGGTTTCCCTGTCGATCTTCAGGTTCTCCAGGGTACGGTGGTTGAAGACGTTGTTTTCAAAGATGTGAGCGACAAATTCCCTGATCTTCTCCTCATCCCATTGCTTCACTTTTTTAAAGCGTTGGATCAGCCCCAGGAAGATCGGAAATTCGGGAGGGATCTTTACATTGGGATGTGCATCGAAAAGAGCGCTCAGGAGCGTGGTCCCCGACCGTGGACGTCCCATGATGAAAAACATCGGGATCTCGTTAATCGCTCGGCTTGACATCGTTACGTGATCGTTTTAGTGCCAGGTACTGTTTCATGTCCCTGAAAAAATAGAAATCGCTCTTCCTGAAGGTGAAGATCTGTCGTGCCGGCATCTGTGTGATCCGGGCATAAACAAAGAGAAAAGTAATAGAACCGGCAGCATAACTTACATTGGTGGCCCATGCGGCTCCAAGGCCTCCGTAACGGGGCAGCAGGATCATATTGAGGATAAAATTTATGAACAGGGCAGGGACAAAGGTGTATATCGCGACCTGTGGTTTTCCCATCCCGATGAGGCGGCTGTTCAGGATTCTGAATCCAACAAGGATGAGGACACCGGGCAGGATCGTTTGGATCATCTTTACAGTAGGGATGAACTCTTTCCCGAAGATCACGGGGATCATGAACGGGGCCATGAAGAAAATGACCGCACTGATCATCAATCCCAGGATCAGGGAAACCCTGAATATGGATGCGACTGTTTTGTGCAGCAGCTGGTCGTTGGAAGAGTTGGCGCTTCTGCTCAGGATGATCATCTCGATGGCGATGGGAATATGCCAGAGCTGCTCGGCGATCTGTGTGCCAAGGCTGTAATACCCTACCTGTTCAAATGTCGACAGTTGCTTCAGCATCAGGATATCCATGCGGTAGTTGAGCTGCATCACGAAGATGGCAATGGCATTGACCAGTCCGAGCTTGATCATGCTCTTCATCACCGGCTCCTGGTACTTCCAGTTGATCCTGACCTTTGCCTTTAAAAACAGAGTGCGGAACACAAACCCGAAAGCGAAAAGGTTCGCCAGTGATATCCCGATGAAAGCTCCGAGAACATGCAGGGGAAAGACCCAGACGAAGATGACTGTAAAGAGCAGGGTGAGGATGGTCGGCCCGGCGTTGATCAGGTTGGCGTACCCGATCTCTTCTTTTCCCAGGAACACTCCCCCGGCGAAGATGTTGGCCAGCAGTAGCGGGATGGTCAGAAGAAGTATCCCGATGATCAGCGGGTCAAAATTCGCCGATCCGTAGAAGAAAAAGGTCACCCCGCAAATGATGATGCTGAAGGCACTGGTCCACAGCAACAGGAGAAACAGGGCGGAGATGATGTTCTCTTCGGGCAGGATCTTGTTACCGATGTGGTAGATGGTTGAACGCCGGATGCCAAACTGCGTAAACCCGATCACAATAATGGGAACCACGATGATCGAGGAGTAGACGCCGAAACCTGCGGCTCCCAGGATCCTCGAAAGTATGATGCCGATAAGCAGGTTGCTGATGGTTACGGCGAGGTTACTGCCAAACACACTTACGATATCCTGAAAATACGATCGTTTCGCCACAAAAAGGGATAAACAATAAAACCTTGATAATTGCGTACAAAAGTAAACTATTTCCTAATTTCGCTTTTCTTAATTTCGCTTTTTCACTATTTCACTATTTCGCCATTTCACTAGTTATGACTATTCCCTTCAACAAACCGTACCTCCCCCTCATCTCCATGAAATACATGGTCCAGGCGGCGATGTCGGGAACGATTGCCGGGAACGGGAAATATACCGGATTATGCCATCGTTTTTTTGAAGAGCAGTTTGGTTTTCGTAAGGTTTTACTCACCTCTTCGTGCACCGATGCATTGGAGATGGCCTCCATCCTGACCAACATCCGGACGGGCGATGAGGTGATCCTACCCTCGTTTACCTTCATGTCAACGGCCAACGCATTTCTTCTGCGGGGAGCGAAACTGGTTTTTGCCGACACCCTTGACCTGGTCCCCAACATAGATCCGGCCCAGGTCGAACAACTCATCACGCCTGCAACAAAGGTGATCGTGGTGGTCCACTACAGCGGACTGGCCTGTGATATGGACCGGATCATGGATATAGCCAAACGGCATAACCTGCTGGTGGTTGAGGATGCGGCACACGCCATTGAATCCTACTATAAAGATGAACCGTTAGGTTCTATCGGACACCTGGGAGCCTTTTCATTTCACGAAACCAAAAATATCATCTCCGGCGAAGGCGGAATGCTGGCCGTCAACCATGAACCGTTCCTGGAGCGGGCGGAGATCATATGGGAGAAAGGGACGAACCGTGCTGCTTTTCGCCGTGGCGCCGTGGATAAGTACGGGTGGGTCGATATTGGCTCTTCCTTCCTCCCGTCGGATGCGATGGCTGCCTTCCTGTACGCCCAGGTGAAGCTGTTCCGGAAGATCCAGCGTCAGCGGAAATGGATCTGGTGGGATTACCACGACAGGCTCCTTCCCCTTGAAGACCAGGGTCTTCTTCGCAGGCCTTTCATCCCGGAATCAGCATCCGTAAACGGGAATATGTATTACATCACCTTGCCCGACAGGTCAACCCGGGATGCCCTCCTCGATCATCTGAAAAACAAAGGAATCCAGGCCGTATTCCATTATTTCCCGCTTCACAGCAGCCCTTATTTCAAAGAGAAGCACGATGGTCGTGAGCTACCGAACACCGACCGCTTCTCAGGCACGATCCTCCGCCTGCCGTTTTTCTACAGCCTGAAAAAGAGGGAGATGGAGTATGTTGTCAGGACCATTTCTGAATTCTTTTCTCTTTAGGCACCGCAACATTGTCATTGCGAGCAAAGCGATGCAACCTCGAATCGACCCACGTCCATCGCCTTGCCCCTAAATCCCTATTTCCTCCACACCGGCAACCTGCCTGGTGTCACCGGAGCGCCCAGCTCTTCGGCCGCTTTCTCCAGAGCCGGCAGGTCAACCTCGCCGATCTGTTTCACCTGCTCGTACACGGGAGGAAACTCCTCCTCCAGGATCGTGTAGGCATCTTTGGCCGTTTGGGTGGGATCGCCCGTCGATGACCAGGAACTCCATGTAATTTTACCCAGGCGGTCGTTCAACGGAACCGGAGCGGGAGGATTCTCTTCGTCGCTGGGTTTCCCGGTGCGACGGTTGAACGTCACATTGAGGATCCCGTCCAGCTTCAGTTGCAGCTCTCTTGCCTGTTTCATCAGGTCAGGAGCCCCGCCAGGAACGCTGTTGAGGGCTAGCAGCAGGTCGTTGGTGCGGGCCAGCAACTTCTCCGCATAATCTTCCGTCCCGCGCATCACCCGTGCCAGTTCTGCAACCTGGCTGTTAAAGGCTACCACAGCCTGCCGGTCAGAAGCAGGCAGGGTAGTGTTTTCCAACGGAACCACCCTGAATTCAACCGGACCGGCCAGCAGCCTGGTCTCACCGCCAAAAGTCTGGGAAAGTGAAACGGCATAGGTCCCCGGAAGGGCCAGGATCCCGCTGCCGTTGTCTTTTTTCGGATCCCATTTCTCTCCTGCATCCACCGACCGGATCGACTGGTACCTCAGGTCCCAGTTCTCGCGGCTGATCCCCTTGCTGGCCGACTTGTGAAAGAGCCTCACAGGGTTGCCGGAAGCATCTGTGATTGTAAAGGTAATGTAAGGATCGAGTTCATGGTTCTCCTCCCTGAGTTCCGCCTCTGTAGGCTGGGGGATCGGCTTACCCTCCTTGAACAGTTCCTTTTCCTTCTCTTTCCTGATCTCCTTCTTTGTCTTTGGAACCTCCTTGACGTGGTACGTAAAGACCGCCCCGAAATCGGGATTCTTGGCTTCAAAGACGGTAGAACCCTGGCCATATTTACTCCGTGTGGGGAGGTACAGCAAGGCATCTTTCACCGGGAAAATGTACCCTTCCTTTTCCAGCGTCTCCTTGTTCAGTTGCCTCAGGGGAGAATAATCATCAAGAATGTAAAAACCTCTGCCGAACGTCGCCAGTACCAGGTCGTTTTCGCGTTTCTGGATAGCCATATCTTTCACCGATATGGTCGGGATCCCCGACTTCAGCTGGATCCAGTTCACTCCTCCGTCAACGGTAAAGAAACAACCGAACTCAGTACCCGCAAAGAGCAGGTTGGGATCAATGAAATCCTCCTGGATAGAGTGAACCGTATGATTCTCAGGCAGGTTCCCGGCAATGGATGTCCAGCTCTTTCCTTTGTCCGTGCTCTTTAACAGGTAAGGTTTGAAGTCGTCGCGCAGGATGTTGTCAAAAGAGGCATAAACCACATTCTCATCAAATTTGGAGGCGAGGAGATCACTTACATAGGTACACTCAGGAATCCCCGGGAAAGAACTTACTTTAGCCCAGTTTTTGCCGGCATCTTCCGTAACCCGGATCAGCCCGTCGTCGGTGCCTGCATAGAGCAGGTCCTCTTTCACCGGCGACTCGTCCAGTGATACGATCTCACCGTAAAGGGAGGTGGAGACATCCTTCTGAACGGCATCGATGCTCCAGAACTTGCCCATCACCGGCCAGGTGTTGCGGTCGGTCTGGGTTGTGAGATCATCGCTGATCACCTCCCAGGTGTTGCCGCGATCGTCGCTGCGGAACACTTTGTTGGCAGCAGTGTAGAGGCGTGTATGCGAATGCGGGCTGATGATCAGCGGCGTGTTCCAGTTCCATTTGTAGGACTCTTCCCCTTTCCTGGGTTCCGGCCGGATGTCGACCGACTCCTTGCTCCGGCGGTCGTAGCGTACCATATTTCCGTACTGCGCCTCTGCATACACGATGTTGGGATCTTCAGGATCTATCTGTGACCAGAAACCGTCGCCCCCGTTGGTCACAAACCAGTCGTCGCTGAGAACTCCCCCGCGGCTGGTGTTCCTGGAGGGACCGCCCACGCTGTTGTTGTCCTGGGTACCTCCGTAAACGTAATAAAAGGGTTCCGAGTTGTCGACCTGAACCCGGTAGAATTGGGTCACGGGAAGGTTTGATTTGAAGATGAACTCTTTGCCGGCGTCATAGGTTTCGTAAATTCCGCCATCAGAGCCGATCAGGAAATGATCGGTATCATCCGGGTCAATCCACATGGCATGGTCATCCACATGGCGGTTGTTGTTGCCGACCCGGTTCCAGCTCTTGCCGCCGTCATCGGTGACCTGTGATACCGTCTCCACCGAATAGACTTTATCCACATCTTTCGGGTCACAGAAAATTTCATTGTAATACTGGCCCTGGGCGGTGTGGTCGCTCATTTTCTGCCAGGAGGCGCCACGGTCAGTGCTCCTGAAGAAGCCTCCCGATTCCCCGGCAGCTTCAATGATCGCGTAGATCACATCGGGGTCGGCGGGAGAGATAGCCAGGCCGATTCCCCCTTTGTCTCCTCCGGGAATGCCGTCAGTCAGCTTATCCCAGCTGATCCCGCCATCAGTGGATTTGTAGATGGCCGATTCGGGGCCTCCGCCGATTTTTGTAAATACATGCCGGCGGCGCTGTTCAGCAGTGGCATACAACACATCCGGGTCACGCGGATCAAACACCACATCATTGACTCCGGTGTTTTCACTGATCTCCAGCACTCTGTTCCAGGTCTTGCCTCCGTCGGCCGTCTTATAGAGGCCTCGGTCGCCTCCCGGGCCCCAAACCGACCCTTCGACAGCGACATAAACGACATCCGGATTTCGCGGATCCACCACGATCTTCCCTATCTGACGCGACTCTTTCAATCCCATGTTTTTCCAGCTCTTTCCGCCGTCAATAGTTTTGTACACCCCATCGCCGTAGCCCAGGGCACGCTGGTGATTGTTCTCGCCTGTTCCTGCCCACACAACGTTGGTGTTGTTGGGATCGATGGTGATGCAGCCGATGGCATAGGCGCCGTACTTGTCGAAAACAGGCTCAAACGTGGTTCCGTTATTTACTGTTTTCCAGATATTCCCGGATGCCACTGCGATGTACCACTCACTGTGGTTTACCGGATTTACTGCGATGTCGGCAATCCGGCCGGATGCGAAGGCCGGGCCGATGCTCCGCCACTTCATACCGCTCACCAGTCCCGAATTCATGACGGAATCCTTCTTGACCTTTTCTTTTTCTGTTTTCTCTTGCTTTTTTTCTTTCTCCTTTTCCTGTGAGAAAGATGAAATTGTCAACCCGATCGGGATGAACCCGATCAGAAGAAGTAGCAGGCTTTTTTTCATTGTTTGTTGGTTTGGTTGTGGTTATTGATCCCCTTCTCCGTTATAAATCCCGTTATATATTTCGCAGGCGTCACGTCAAACGCAGGATTCAGCGCATGGGAGCCCGGTGAGCAGACAAGGATCCTGTGCATCACCCCTCTCTCATCCGGCCCCTCCTGGTAAAGTACTTCCTCTTCATCCCGCTGTTCGATCACGAAATCGCTGCCCGAAGCACAACCCGCGTCAAACGTGCTGGTGGGCGCTGCTACATAAAACGGGACTCCGTACTCCTTTGCAACAATCGCTTTCTCCAGGGTGCCTATCTTATTGGCTGTGTCGCCGTTTACCGCAATCCGATCGGCTCCGGTGATCACCATGTCCACCATGCCCTGTGCCATCAGCGAAGCCCCGGCATTGTCGGGGATGATCACATGAGGTACTCCTTCCTGCAGCAATTCCCATGCGGTGAGACGGGCTCCCTGGCTTCGGGGCCGGGTTTCATCCGCGTAAACAAATACGTTTTTCCCGTCCTGGTGGGCCATGTAAACAGGGGAGAGGGCCGTCCCGTAATCGACAAAAGCCAGCCACCCGGCATTGCAATGTGTCAGGATCCTCGTGCCCTCACGGATCAGGGTGTTTCCGTATTCGCCGATCTGTTTCGAATCAGCCGCATCTTTGTCGGCTATCCTCCGGGCTTCGGCCATTGCCATATCCGGCGATTCCATCCCTGCGTCGAACACGAGTCCGGTTGCATAAAAAAGGTTCCTGGCAGTAGGACGCGTCGACTCTATGGCAGCCCGGGCTTCACGGATATATGTTTCATGGGTTTTTGTATTCCCCGGAACTTCTTTTGAAGCGGCATCACAGGCCAGCGCCATGGCAAAACCTGCCATCGCCCCGATGGCGCCTGCTCCCCTGATCTGCATCCGGCGGATAGCAGTACAGCAATCCTGGTATGAACAGGCGTTGCTGATGATGAACTCAAACGGTAACCGGTTCTGCTCGATGAAGAAAACCGTGTTGCCTTCCATCCAGACTGTTCTGTAATCCGTTCCGTTGACCTTCACAGGAGAAATTAAAAGGGCTGTAAATCTAACAAAATTTACAGCCCCCTGAAAATCATACGGAAAAATTACCGGATTTTAACGATCATACCGATCTGTGCATAGGTGATGTTGAATCCGAATTCGCCGTATACACCGATCATTTCGTGGAAGAAAAAAGAGGTCCCTACGAACGGTCCGCCGCCGAACCCGACTGCGGGAGGCACATCTTTTACTTCACCGGTGTATGTTTCGGGAAGCGTTGCTGAAAAGATGGTGAAACGGGGACCGGCGGCAACTCCTCCATAGGTGTCCAATCCCTGCACATTCCAGCCGTAATGATACGCTCCCCGCGCGGCAACAACAAGCTCGGCATAGTTGTATTTGTAAGTGGTGTTGAAACCATATTTGTTGTCGGTATCACTGTATGAGTAAAAAGTGCCTCCAAGTTCACCCCCGATGCTGATCACGCCAGGGCCCACTTCCCACATGCCAACCTCAAAGGCAGCCTGGCCTGCCGGAAGGAATCCTTTGCCGTAGGCTCCCTGCCAGTTGGTCCCGGGTCCGAAACCGAAACTGATAAACATGGCTCCTTTTGTCATCGGATCCATCAATCCTTTGCCAACAGCATAGGAAGAAACCGCCGGAAACAGGAATCCCATCCCAAGTAGAATTACGAAGGTATTTTTGAACGTTTTCATTGATGTGGTGATTTGAGAACAGGGTTAAATAATTTTAAATCCAAGACCTACAATCCAAACGCTGTTTTTGGAATTTATTGTGGAATTTTCAATCTCTTTGATCACGTTGTTCAGACCGATCTGATACCTTACATCCAGTGTGAAGAAGAGTACATCAAGTCCCGCTCCCAGCTGAACCGCCCAGTTGACGCTGTTGATGTCGGCGTTTTCGATTGGCCCTGGAATTCCCCCCGCGTCTTTAACGGATTTATTTACCACGAAAGATGCCAGTGGCCCTCCTAAGATCCTAAGATTCACAACTTTTGCGTTGATAAGTTTAAATCCCACCAACACGGGAAGGTCCAGCGAACTGAGGTTGACTTTTTGTTCCCAGTTGGTGGTGTTGCCTGAGAAAACGCCACCCTGGGTAGTATAGTACAACTCAGGCTGTAAATAAAACTTCTTCCCGATCCTGACGAATACCCCGATCTGAAATCCCGACTTGAAGGTGGAAGTCACCGTATCGAGATCCGTTGAAAATTTGGATGCGTTGTACCCTACTTTGGGCCCGATGTTGAACTGGCCAAAGACAAGTGCCGACGAGAGAAGCAGGGCAAGCAGGATGAAGTGTTTTTTCATTGTGACAGGAGTTGGTAATGCCACAAAAATATAAAAATTGCATCCTTATAAAACGGATTGCAACGGAAGTTATTCACAACGGATTGGGGGTTACTTTCAGGCTCTCACGAAATGAGATCAAAACCAGTGTAGGGAGTGAGTATTCCCGGGATCCTGATCCCTTCGGGCGTCTGGTTGTTCTCCAGGATGGCCGCCATGATCCGTGGCAGCGCCAGGGCGCTGCCGTTCAGGGTATGGGCCAGGATCATCCTGCCGTTCTCCTCTTTTATCCGGAGTTTCATCCGGTTGGCCTGGAACGACTCGAAATTCGAAACAGAGCTTACCTCCAGCCAGCGCTTCTGGGCTGCAGAAAAAACTTCCATGTCATAGGTCATTGCTGATGTGAAGCTGATATCTCCCCCGCAGAGTTTTAAAATCCGGAAGGGAAGTCCCAGTTTACGGAGCAGTCCGGCCACATAGTCACGCATCTCCTCAAGGGTCTGATAGGATTGGTCAGGGGTTGTGATCTGAACGATCTCCACCTTGTCGAACTGGTGAAGCCTGTTGAGCCCGCGCACATCCTTGCCGTACGAGCCTGCTTCACGCCGGAAACAGGCGGAATAAGCGACATGTCTGACAGGCACCTCCTGTGGCTTTAGGATGACATCCCGGTAAAGGTTGGTAACAGGGACCTCTGCCGTAGGGATCAGGTAGAGGTCATCCTCCTGAACATGGTACATCTGTCCGTCTTTATCGGGGAGTTGTCCGGTACCGAAACCTGATGCGGCATTGATCAGGTAAGGCGGCTGGATCTCGGTATAGCCTGCATCCAACGCCTGATCAATGAAGAAGTTTATCAAAGCCCGCTGAAGCCGCGCCCCTTTCCCCAGGTAAACAGGAAACCCGGCGCCGGTGATCTTGTTCCCAAGGGCAAAATCGATGATCCGGTACCGCTGGACCAGGTCCCAGTGCGGTACTGCATCTTCAGCCAGGTTGGGAATCACTCCCTCTTCAGACACAATCTCATTGTCTTCCGCTGAATTGCCTTTTGGTACGGAAGGATGAGGCAGGTTGGGCAGGAGTAGCATCAGTTCCCCGAGTTCTTTCCGCGATTGATCCATGGTGGCTTCGGCTTCCTTCGACTGCATCTTCAGGTCACTGGTCTGCTCTTTCAGCTGGTTGGCTTCGGAGGTTTTTCCTGCCTTGAAAAGAAGCCCGATCTCTTTGGCCAGGGCGTTGCTCTGTGCATTCAGCGCGTCCATTTGCTGCTGGGACTCCCTGCGCACATCATCGAGGTGGAGAATTCTGTCAATTAGTTGCGAGGCGTCCGTATGTTTGATCTTTAACCGGTCGATGACCTCAGTCCGCTGCTCACGGAGTACCTGGAGGGATAACATGGTATTGCTGGTTTAGGGGGCAAAATTAGTGAATATTGGGGGAATGGGATAAAAAAAACTGTAGGGGTCAGGCTGCCTGACCCCTACAGGTAATCATTATGTCAACATGAAATTATTCTGCGGGAGACTCCTGGGGGAGTACCGACACATAAGAACGGTCTTTCTGTTTTCTTTTGAACGTCACGATGCCGTCAACCAGGGCATAGAGGGTGTGGTCTTTTCCTATCCCTACATTCAGTCCCGGGTTATGAACAGTGCCGCGCTGACGGATGATGATGTTGCCAGCCTGCGCAAACTGGCCGCCATAAATTTTCACTCCCAGGCGTTTGCTGTGGGATTCACGACCGTTACTTGAACTTCCTGCTCCTTTTTTATGTGCCATGATTCAATGATTTTCAGGATTCGGCCTTCGGCTCTTCCTCTTTGACTTTTTTTGCTTTTGATGGTGCTTTGGCCCCAATCGTTTCTATCTGGATCTTTGTAAAATCCTGGCGGTGACCGGTGGCTTTCTGGAACCCTTTTCTCCTTTTCTTCTTGAAAACAATCACCTTGTCGCCGCGTGCATGTTCCAGAACTTTGGCCGTGACCGTAGTCCCTTCTACAAACGGTTTTCCTACACTGATCTTTCCTTTGTCTTCAACAAGGAGTACTTCATTGAATTCCAATTTCTTGCCCGGCTCACTATCCAGCCGGTGAACAAAAATTTCATCATCTTTCTGCACCTTGAATTGCTGTCCGGCTATTTCAACTATTGCATACATCATCTGTAGGATTGAGAATCAAATTTGGGAGTGCAAAGATAAGAAAAATTTTAATCCAACAAATGAAACGCTTAAAAAAGGACTAATTTTCTTACATTTGCAAGAATGACATCAACGAACCTGCTCCCTCTAATGCACTCCTGATGAAACCCGGTTCGATCAGCTGGCTGTTGCTCTTGTTCATGTTTCTCTTTGGGAAAACATCAGGCCTGTCTGCCCTGACCTCGACCCCTCCCTCCCTGCCGGCCATTCTCACCGGTACTGTCTCCAATGCCATCACCGGTGCCCCCGTCATCGGAGCTAGAATCACCGTGAACAACAAAACCGTTTGGTCAGTCTACGGAGGAGCCTATTCAATGGTAGTGGAAGTTCTCGGGACCTATCCGGTAAACTGCCAGAAAGTTGGCTTTGATGCCTATTCTTCCCCTCCGGTGACCTTTCAGGCGGGTGTGACGGTAACGATGAACATTGGTTTGTGGGAGAACCTGAATCCGCCGGCCATGGTGACCTCTGCGCTGGATACATTGTTACAGGCAGTACAGGTAAGCTGGACCCTTCCGAACGGGGATTACGAGTTGCTTTATGACGACGGCATCCAGGAAGGTTTCACCGTTTGGGCATATCAGGGCAATATGCACGGCGTGAGGTTTACCCCGGTCATGTTTCCTGCAACCCTCAAAGGGGGTTCCATACACCTGGGAGAGATCACTGACTACCCGGCCGGCACCAATCCCCTGGTACCATTCCAGATAGCTGTCTATGATGCAACCGGAATCCAGGGAATGCCCGGGAACCAGATCGCAGGCCCCTTTGATGTCGTCCCGGTGAAGTTCGAATGGAATGAGTTTACTTTTCCAACGCCTGTAGCTCTCCCGCAGGGCGACTACTATCTTGTGATGATCCAGGGCGGCAACGCTCCCACCGCCTGCGGAATTGCAATCGACAATACCGCCACCCAGCTCCGGAGCGTTTCGAGGTTTTACACCGGTGGCGCCCCATGGGTTCCTGCCGGAGGAAATTACATGATGCGGTCGGTGGTGAATGGTCCGGGCGGCCCAATGGACGCTGACATACAGACGGAAAGCCTGGTTCAGTACCAGGTCTGGAGGCTGCGTCAGGGGGAGGAACAAAATCCTTTAGCCTGGAATGACCTCGGTACGACCAATGAACTTTTTTATTCAGACCAGAGCTGGGCTACCCTTCCCTGCGGCCCTTACCGGTGGGCTGTCAAATCCGAGTATTCAGGGAACCGCTGGTCACCTGAAAAATTTTCCAATGTGATCGGTAAATGCTGGACCATTGCTGCTACAGTCGATGTGGAGCTGAGCTGCGAGGAGGCCAGCAGGGCAGGTGCATCCATATGGCTGAAAAACATTGTCTATCCGGATACACTCTATTCCTTCACAGTCGACACCAGTGGTCATCACACCTTCCCGAACGTATGGAAAGGCACCTATCAACTGACTGTGAAAAAATTTGGCTACCAGGATTTCACAGGTAATTTTGTGTTGACTTCCGACCTGACGATCCCGGTTCTTCTTTTACAGGAGAAACCACCTCCAACGAACCTTCAGGTGGATGAGAAATCCCTTGTAGCCCAGTGGCTGGTCCCTACATATAACCAGATTCTGTTTGACGAAAAATGGAGCAGCGGATCTTTTGCTGCCCAAAACTGGACCGTTGCCGGCGGAACCAACTGGATCATCTCGTCAGTGATTGGCAATCCCTCCCCATCAGCCATGTTTTCCTGGTCGCCCCAGGTACAGAACTATGATCAGACTCTGACCAGCAAGACACTCTCCGGATTACACTCGCCCATACTTACCTGCCGGTATGATATCATGCTGGATAATTTCAGCACCACCACCCTGAACCAGATGGCTGTTGAGATATGGAACGGATCCTCCTGGAACCTGCTGAAAAATTATACCAACAGCAACGGGGATTTTTCATGGATCACAGAGCAACTGGAAGTTTCACAATACACGGACCAGGACTTCAGGATCAGGTTCCGTGCCTACGGTGAGGACTCCTATGACATCAACGCATGGAATGTTGACAACATAGTCTTCACTGCTTCTGAAACCAGTGAAGGCCTGATAACCTGCATCCTGGGATATAATTTTTATGTCGACAACGTGCTGAGTGGTTTTACAACAGACACCAAATATATCATTCCGGGGCCTGAAGTGCAGTATGGCCAGACTTATACTGCCTGTGTCCTTGCCGTGTTCGGAAGCGGTTATTCAGCCCAGTCCTGTACCCAGTTTACCTCTGCTTTCCTTTATCCCCCGAGGAACCTGACTGCCACACCCGTAGAAAACAATGTTTTCATTGAATGGCTGAAGCCAAAGATTCCTAACTCAAGTACTCCTCCGGGAATTATCGGCTACAACGTTTTCAGGAACTCGACACTCATACAGGTCATCAATGATCCTGATGTGTTATCCTGGTACGATTTCAACATGGAGCCGGGGACATATAATTATGAAGTCTCCGCCCGCTATGAGCTGACAGCGTACGGGTTCCCCGGCCAGTTTGATGAATCCATGAGAGCCGGCCCTGTAACGGTTGTGCTTAACTTCGGACGGGAACTGCCCTTTTTTGAACCCTGGGACCATGGCTCATTCGGATATAATGACTGGCGCTTTGAACCTGTCCAGGGCAACTGGATCATAGATATTGCAGACGGGACACCTGCCCCCTCAGCCAGGTTTACATGGGAACCCATCCGGATCAACTACTCCTACGGACTGGAAAGCCCTGTGCTGGATGCCACACCCTTTGAATGCGCCAGTATCTGGCTTGATTTTGACCTGAAACTTGAGGACAGGTTCGGAACCGGCCTGGAGAAGTTATGTGTGGAGATATATTATAACAACATATGGCATAAAATTACGCAGTATGTAAATGGCGGTTCCATCGACTGGCAAGGAAAACATATCGACATTTCGGCGGTTACCGGACAGGCGTTCCGGATCCGTTTCAGGGCGACCGGGGGGAATTCCTCGGATATTCTTGGCTGGTACGTTGATAATATACATGTCTACCCGGTTTGTTATCCTGCGCAAAACCTTGAAGGAGAGCCTCTTGGCAATGACGTTTTACTTTCCTGGAGCCCCCCGAACTGTGAAGGGACAGGAGGCCATATGAACGAAGGATTCGAAGGTGCTTCCTTTCCGCCTCCCGGATGGGACCAAATAGTGACCAACCCGACCGCGACCTGGGAACATACGCCGGCCTCATCCTCTCTCGGAGCCCATTCTGGCAACTTTTCGGCCGGAATATTCTGGGATTATACTCACCAGGATGAATGGCTCATAGCGACGGACATCTCTGTTACCGGCAACCTGACATTCTGGAGCCGCGCATTCCAGGGATCTATCTACAACGATCACTATTATGTCAAGGTCTCTCCCGATGGCGGAACAACCTGGGATGTGGTACTCGATATGAGTGCCCTGCCGCCTTATCCGAGTTTCAATGGATACAACCTGTGGGAAACACCCTATACGGTGGACATGACACTCTTTCTCGGGCAGGTGGTGGATATCGCCTGGCATGCGGTTGACGGGGACGGCCAGGGACTCTGGTACTCCTGGGCAATCGACGACTGTGTGATCGGAACTGATGCTATTACCCTGAGCACCTTTGACATCTTTCGACGGACCGGTAATATCGGTGATTTTCAACGGATCAACGCGGCGCCGGTTTCCGATACCACCTACCTCGACGAAGAGCTGATGCAAGCAGTCTACCAGTACTACGTACTCGCCCTTTCTCCAGGCTGCCAGCAACCCGAGTCATCCGACACCATCACGGTGGATGTGATCACATCGCAGGCCGCTTTTGACGACAGCAACAAGGTCACACTCTATCCCAACCCTGCGAACAACCTGTTCGTGGTTGAATCAACCCATCCCATACTATCCTGCAGTCTGTTTTCATCTTCAGGGCGTCTTGTCTGTTCTGAACATCTGAACGGAGAATTTATCCGCCGGATCAATACGGAATCCTTACCCGGAGGAATGTACTTTCTCAGGATTACAACATCCCGCCAATCCGTAACAAAAAAATTCATCATCACACATTAGGGGGCCCGATTTCTTTTTTTATTCGCTCAGGTTAAAAATGAATTAAAAAGAAATTAAGAAGAAATTAAAATCGGTCTGTTAAGCTCATATTTTAAGCGGATAAACTAGATATTCAATACATTTGTATTAAGGATAATAGGTATCCTTTAAATCTCTTTCTATACATTAATCAAATATACGCATTATTATGAACAATTTTTTTACGGAAATTCTCCGCATCAGACTGATCGCTTTGGTCAGTTTCATGTTGTTGGGATCTGTGGTGTTTGCACAGAATGTTCCGGAGCGCATCTACTATAAATTTGATGTGGCCGGAGCAACTGTTGCCAACAATGCCTCAGCTCCTGTCGGACTCAATCCTGCCCCCGTCCTGGGATTGACTCAGGGTGGCGTTGGCCAGTTTGGCCTGGCGCTTGTGGGCAACGGACTAACTTCTACGTCCAACTATGTAAATACCGGCTGGAATGTAAACCTTGCCAGTACAGGTTGGACGATCTCTCTCTGGTTGAACAATCAGCCGGTCAACACATCCCTATACTACCTCTTCGGGGATCCTGGCGCTTCGTCGTTCCGCTGTTTTATCGGTGGTGCCGCGGGAGCAGGGAACCTCTTGCTGAGAGGGGGAGGACTAACTGATGTCAATGTGCCCGGTGTTGGCCCCGGCCCTACTGTTGTACATTTCGTATACACAGGGTCATCCGTGAAATTCTATAAGAACGGGGTGCTTTCAGGTACAGTGAACCAACCCGCTATAAACATCGTATCTGCGGCGGGTCCATTTAAAGTTGGTGGTTACTCGTCCAGCGTCGGCCAGGCTTCCGGGGCGAGGATGGATGAATTCCGGTTGTATAACCGGGCGCTTACCGATGCTGAAGTAGGACTCACCTGGAATCAGATTCTCCCCATGGGTTATGGCAATATAGCAGGAACAGTAACAAGTGCTGTAACAGGGTTGCCAATATCCGGGGCGCTCGTTACCTGCGGGACGGCCAGTACCAACACAAATGCTGCCGGACAGTACACCCTGTCTGGCATAACCATGGGACCTCAGAATGTGACGGTCCAGGCTGCTACTTACATTACCCAGACACAGTCGTGCATCGTAGTCATTAATCAGACTACGACGCTGAATTTTTCAATGCTTCAACCTTCTACCTTAGCAGGTGTTGTCTCAAATTTTGACACCGGCATTCCGGTCATCGGCGCCAAAATTTCCTCCGGCACTGCATTTACTTATTCCATTGCCGGCGGAACTTATTCCCTGCCGGGAATTTTACCCGGAACGATCACAGTCATTGCTGGTAAAGCAGGCTTCGACACACAAACATTGTCAGTTACACTCCCTTCCGGGACAACGTTAACACAGAATATAGCCCTGCTGCGTACGGCTTATCCGACGGGACCATTGTTAGCGGTCCTCAATACCGGACAAACTGCTGTGGACCTGAGCTGGACCCCGCCGGCAGGCTTGTATGAGATCATCTATGATGACGGAACCCAGAACAATTATACCGTTTGGGCGTTGGGGGGCAACCAGAATGCCGTGAAATTTACAGGGATAAGCTATCCTCTCTCTGTCGTAGCCGGAAAGGTCAATATTGGTACAGACCTCAATTATCCGGCAGGAATGCCAACTGCCCCTTTCCAGATGTCCATCTATGATGCCTCAGGCCCGGGGGGAATGCCTGGTGTTGAGATTGGAGGACCGGTGGATGTGATGCCTGCCGGTTATGGCTGGGTTGA
>Ga0172370_10003991_pt1 | contig 20089 bp, 15 predicted proteins | sample LakKiv5m_FD_114538 | JGI IMG/M metagenome (GOLD analysis project Ga0172370, IMG submission 114538) | Freshwater microbial communities from Kabuno Bay, South-Kivu, Congo - kab_022012_11.5m | ecosystem: Environmental > Aquatic > Freshwater > Lake | place: Democratic Republic of the Congo...
AAACTGGGCGAGGCGCATCATTTCACCGTTGGCGAAGATTGGTTTCTCGCCTTCTCGCCGGAGCGCGTGGACCCGGGACGCGAGGATTACACGACCATCAACACGCCCAAGGTGATGGGCGGAATCACCGCCGCCTGCGGCGAGGTCGCTTCCGCGTGGTATGAAGGCGCCATTAAGACTGTGTATCGCGTCTCCACTGCCGAAGCGGCGGAAATGTCTAAATTGCTGGAAAACACCTTCCGTATGATTAACATTGGGCTGGTGAACGAACTCGCCATTATGTGCGAGCGTCTCGGCGTGGATGTTTGGGAGGTCATCAATGCCGCCGCGACCAAACCCTTTGGCTTTATGAAGTTTACGCCCGGTCCCGGCTTGGGCGGTCACTGCATCCCCATTGACCCGCTCTATCTCTCATGGAAGATGAAATCGTTTAATTACAATGCGCGCTTCATCGAACTTGCCTCTGAAATCAATACGAACATGCCGCGCTATGTGGTCTCGCGCATTTTGGACGCGATGAACGATAGAGGCATGATATTGAAAAATTCAAAAGTCCTTGTGTTGGGCGCGGCATACAAGCCCGATATTGATGACGTGCGCGAATCGCCCGCGTTGGATGTGATTGGTCTGCTGATGAAAAAAGGCGCGGACGTGCGCTATCACGACCCGTACATTCCCCATATTCACCATGAATATCAAGGCTGGCGCATGGACAGCGTGACCGACATGATGCAAGCCGTGCGCGAGTCGGACGCGGTGGTCATCGTCACCAATCATAAAGAATATGATTACAAAGAGATCATTGCGGCGGCAAAGTTTGTTTTTGATTCGCGCAACGCTACCGGACAAATGGGCAAAGACAGCGAAAAGGTCGAAAGGCTCTAAATGTCGCATTATTTAGTCACCGGCGCGGCGGGTTTTATCGGCGCGCGAACCGCGTCCATGCTCATGGAGCAGGGGCATACGGTTGTGGGTATAGATAATATGAACGACGCCTATGACCCGCGCATGAAGGAATATCGCCTTAAGAAGTTGATGGCGCTGCCGAACTTTGAATTTATCCGCGATGATATTTCCGAGAAGGGGATTCTTCATCGTCAAGCCGCGCTGACCCGCCAGCCTTTTGACGGCGTGATTAACTTCGCCGCGCGCGCGGGCGTGCGCTTTAGCGTGGAAAATCCCTGGGCGTTTCTGGAATCGAACACGCTGGGAACGCTCAACATGCTGGAAGTTTGCCGTCAATTTGGCTGCAAAAAATTTGTGCTGGCTTCCACGTCCAGCATTTACGGCGCAAATCCCGTTTACCCCACGCCGGAGAGCGCTTCCAGCAGCGAGCCGCTGCAACCTTACGCCGCCAGCAAAAAAGGCGCGGAAGTTCTCGCGCATTCTTATCATCATCTATATGATATTGACGTGACGGTTGTGCGCTACTTCACCGTTTATGGTCCCGCCGGACGCCCCGACCTTGCCATCTTTCGTTTTGTGCAATGGATTTATGAAGGACGCCCCATCCGCATTAATGGGGATGGCGAGCAATCGCGCGGCTTCACTTACATTGACGACATTGCGCGCGGCACAATTGCCGCGCTGCAACCGCTGGGCTATGAAATCATCAATCTCGGCGGGCATGAGGTCATCACCATTAACGGGCTGGTCAAATTGATTGAAGAACTCTCCGGTCTTAAGGCAAACGTGCAATACGGCGCGCCGAACTTGGCGGATATGTTTATGAATCACGCCGATGTATCCAAAGCGCGTAATCTGCTGGGCTGGACTCCGCAAGTGAACTTGCGGCAGGGAATCCAAAACTTAATAGATTGGTATCTCCAAGAACGTAGTTGGGCAAAGGACGTCCTAACGCCGTAAACCCTCCTTATTTCAGCGCGAAGACACGAAGAAAAACACAAGAAATTTCTCCGCGCCTCTGTGGCTTAAGTTTTTTGCCTATTTTTTAGCCGCCCTCAAAACAAGGGCGGCTTTTGATTTTATATCGGGCGTTATAATCTCGCCCATGTCCCTCTTTGAAAGATTCAAACAAGACGCGCTGTTTACCAAAGCCCTGCGTTCCAGCGGAGCGTTATTCAGCGCCAACACCTTTGCGCTGGGGTTGAGCGTGTTGCAAGGCATCATGGCAACCCGCTTGCTGGGTCCTGCGGGCTTTGGTTTGCTGGGAATTGTGATGGCGTATGCCTCCACCGTGAACAGCCTATTTTCCTTTCGCATGGGAGAAGTAGTCGTGCGCTACGGCGGCGAATATCTCGCCAAAGGCGAAAAAGAAAAAGCCGCAGCGCTGCTCAAAGCCGCCGCGCTTGCCGAAACCGCCGTTTCACTGCTGGCTTTTCTCGTTGTGGTTTTTACCGCAAACGTTGCGGAGACGCGCCTCGCCAAAACCTCTGGCATGGCGTGGATGTTCTCCGTATACGCCCTCGGCTTGCTGGCAAATTTCAACGCCGAAACGTCTATTGGCGTTTTGCAAATTACGGACAGAATTAAATTGCAAGGCTTCATTAATTTAATCCAAACCATTTTTACGACTTTGATGATTGCCGCTGCATTTTTTTGGAATGGCGGAATTGCCGTCGTTCTCGCCGCCTATCTGCTGGGCAAAATCATCTTGGGGCTGGGGCTTTTCCTCGCCGCGCAGATTCAACTTCGCGGCGCGTTGGGCGCGGGTTGGGCAAAAACTCCGCTTGCAAAATTAAGTTCCGCGCGCGATGCGCTGCGCTTCGCCGTCAGTTCCAACATCAGCGCAACCCTCATCAAAATTTTCCGCGAAAGCGAATTAATTTGGGTTGGCTTATTTCTCAACACCGCCGCCGTTGGATATTATCGCGTGGCGTTTGCGCTGGTGAGTTTTCTCGCCATTCCCGCCGACCCGCTCATCGCCGTCACCTTTCCCGAATTGAATCGCCTTGCCGTAGAAAAAAACTGGGCGCGCTTAAAAAGTTTTCTTAAGAAAATCACCGCGTTTTCATTTGCCTATAATTTTGCGTTGAGCGCAGCGTTGATTTTATTGGGCGGCTGGGTCATTCAAATTTACGCGGGCGCGGAATACCTGCCCGCCTACCCCGCCCTCGCCGCGCTGACCGTTGGGCTGGCATTCAACTACGCCCTCTTTTGGAATCGCCCCCTCTTGCTGGCTCTGGGGCAACCGCAATTCCCCGTGTACGCAACCCTCGCGGCGGGCTTTATTAAACTTGCGCTTTCATTCTGGCTCGTGCCGCGTTATGGAATTTTCGCCGCCGGCGCGCTGCTTTCTTTTTATTACATCGCTTCCGTTGGCGCAATGGCGTGGCGCGGCGTAAATCAAATGATGAAGGAGGCAGGATGAAAATTGCGCTCATTACCAATTCGCGCATCCCGTCATTAACCGCCAACTCCATTCAAGCGCTGAAGGTCGCGCAGGCATTAATGGATGTAGGACATGACGTGAAGATGTTTGCGCCCGCCGAAGTGGATTCAGCGTCCAAAGAGACTCTGCTTGCCCATTATGGGTTGCGCCTCGCGCCGCCCCTCGAATGGATTCCCTCGCGCAAACTGTTTCGCCGCCTCGACTTTATCTACGCAGCGCAGCGCGCCGCCGAATCTTTTGGCGCAGATTTAATCTACACTTGGCTGCCGCAATCCGCCGTTTTTACGCTGACGCGCAACCTGCCTGTCGTTCTCGAAATGCACGCGGATGTGGCGGGCGGCATGGGCGCGTGGTGGCTGCGTCAATTCGTCAAAATGAACGGGCGCAAATTACTCACGACCACCAACCTCGCCTTGAAGAAAGTCCTCGAACGCTCCATTCAATTACCCATTGCCCATCATCTGGTTGCGCCCAACGGCGTGGAATTGGAAAAATACGAAAACCTGCCAACTCCACCCGAAGCGCGGCGAATGTTGAACCTTAAAGAAAATTTTACGGTTGGGTTCACGGGTCACATCTATCCGGGGCGCGGCGCGGAGTTATTGTTTGAGTTGGCAAAATCCCTGCCCGTCGTTAATTTTCTTTGGGTTGGCGGCACGCCCGAACGGGTTGAATTTTGGCGCGGAAAATTATCGCAAGCCAAAATGACCAACGTCGCCATGACGGGATTCGTCCAGCACGAAAAAATTCCGCTTTATCAAGCCGCCGCCGATATTCTGCTCATGCCGTACAGCCAGTCCATCTCCGCGTCCAGCGGGCAAGACATTGCGGAGGTGATTAACCCCATGAAGATGTTTGAATACATGGCGGCGGGGCGCGCCATTCTTTCCGCCAATTTGGATTCGATACGGGAAATCCTCAACGAAAAAAATTCCGTGTTGTGCGAACCTGTCAATTCAGGGATGGGGGATGAGGAGTTAGGGATTAGGAATTGGAAGATGGCAATCGAGTCTTTGCTTGCGGACGAGCCGCGCAGGCTGGCGCTGGGCAGGCAGGCGCGTAAAGACGCGCAGCGTTTTACATGGACGGAAAGAGAAAAAAACATCCTGTCTAAAATAAGCGCGTAAAGTACAATCTCAATCCATTGGTTCGGTGGTCGCTGACTCTCAGCGGCGTTGAGTGACCCTCATCGAAAAGAGCCGCCGTTCAACATTCAGAAAGGACGCCGCCCATGAACCTTTGGCAGGAATATAAAAAACCTACCGCCCTCGCGCAAGCGCTGCAAGCGCTCGCCGAATCCGCGCCGCCCGTCATGCTCATTGCAGGCGGAACGGATTTAATGCTGGACTTAAAGCAAGGACGCCAGCCCCCCGTTCATACCTTAATTGATTTAACTTTCATCCCCGAAATGAAAGCGCTTGAAATGCGCGGCGATGTTTTATTCATCGGCGCGGCGCTTTCCGTGAATCAAGTCGCCAATCATCCGCTCGTCATTCAACGCGCGCAAGCCCTCAGCGAAGCGGGCAATTTAATTGCGGGTCCGCAAGTTCGCAACGCGGCAACGCTCGGCGGCAATGTCGCTCATGCGCTCCCCGCTGCGGATGGAACGATTGCCCTAACCGCGCTGGACGCGCGCGCTGAAATTGCGGGCAAAGACGGCGCGCGCGTTCTTCCCTTTACGCAATTATTTTTAGGACCCGGAAAATCCGCCATCCACAAAAACGAAGAAATCATAGTTGGCTTTCACATCCCTTTGATGAAAGACCCCGCCGCCTCCTGCTTTAAGCGGATTATGCGCCCGCAAGGAGTTGCCCTGCCGATTTTGAACTGCGCTGTTTTTCTTACCCGCCAAGAGAATCACGTTGGCGAAATTCACATCGCCATCGGACCGGGCGGCGCGACCCCCTTTCGCGCCGCCGCCGCGGAATCAACTTTGCGCGGCAAGCCGCTCACCGAGCAAAACTTTAATCAAGCCGCGCAAGCCTTACTCTCCGAAGCGCAATTTCGCAACAGCGCGCGCCGCGCCAGCGCCGAGTATCGCAAGCATCTTGTGACGGGCTTGTTCAAGGACGTTTTATATACCGCGTGGAGTCGCGCAGCGCGGGCTTAAGCCCGCGTTACAAGGAGGTATGATGACCAATAAAATATCCCTCACTGTCAATGGAAAAAATTACGCCGTTCCCTCCCTGCCGAGCGAGACCTTATCCACTCTGCTGCGCGAGCGCTTAAATTTAACGGGAACAAAAATCGGCTGCGAAGAAGCGGAATGTGGCGCGTGTACCGTGCTGATAGATGGCGAGCCAGTCATGTCTTGCATTTACCCCGCCGAGCGCGCAGACGGAAAAAATATTGTGACGATTGAAGGACTCGCCGAGCGCGTTCACGAAGAGATGAAACTCCACCCGCTGCAAGAATCCTTTGTGGAGCATGGCGCGGTGCAATGCGGATTTTGCATCCCCGGACAAATTATGACCGCGTATGCGCTTTTGAAGCGCAATCCCAACCCGGATAAAGAAGCGATTCGCTTTGCCCTAAAAGATACGCTCTGCCGCTGCGGAGGGTATCCCTCCATCGAAAACGCCATTCTCGCGGCGGCGAAAGCGCTGAAAAACGGCGAACCCGTTCAAAAGCCAACGCACATCCCCGATTCAATCCACGCCCATAAATCTGTTGGGCGTTCACATCTGCGGCATGACGCGGCGGCAAAAGTGACAGGCGAAGCGCTCTACACAGACGACTTAAAATTTGAAGGCATGGTGTACGCCAAAGTCCGCCGCGCCGAAATTCCGCATGGCGTCTTAAAAAAATTGGATATATCCAAAGCCAAAGCGCTAAAAGGCGTAAAGGCTGTCTTGACGGCGCAAGACATCCCCGGCGAAAAAAATCACGGGCTGGTGATTTACGACTGGCCCATTTTGATTGGGGTTGGCGAGCGCGCGCGTTATGTCGGGGACGCGCTGGCGCTCATTGCGGCGGAGACTCAAGACATTGCCGAGCAAGCCGCGACCTTAATCCAAGTTGAATTTGACGCGCAGCCCGTCATCGCCAATGCGGTGCAAGCAAGGCAGGAAGGTCAGCCGCAATTGCACGAGAAAGGCAACCTGCTAAAACACATCAAAGTCCGCAAGGGAGATGTGGCGCAGGGCTTCGCCGAAGCGGATGTGATTTTAGAACACACCTTTCACACCGCCGCAACCGACCACGCTTTCATTGAACCCGAATGCAGCATTGCCGTTCCCGTCAATGACCGCATGGAAATTTATGTCGGCTCGCAAATTCCCTACCAAGACAGAACTCAAGTGGCGCGCGCGCTGGGCTGGGAGGAATCCCGCGTGCGAATCATTGGGCAGTTGATGGGCGGCGGCTTTGGCGGTAAGGAAGACATCATGGGGCAGATTCATTCCGCGCTGTTGGCAAACGCGACGGGCAAGCCCGTCAAACTTTTATTTGACCGCCACGAGAGTCTCACCGTTCACCCAAAGCGCCACGCCACGCAAATCCGCGTGAAGTTGGGCGCAAAAAAAGACGGGCGGCTGGTTGCGGCGGAGACGGAACTCTACGGCGATACGGGCGCGTATGCTTCGCTCGGAGAGAAAGTCCTCACCCGCGCCACAACGCACTCGGCGGGTCCGTATGAAATTCCCCATGCCAAAGCGGATTGTTACGCCATGTACACTAACAATCCACCTGCGGGCGCGTTTCGCGGTTTTGGCGTGACTCAATCCGCCTTTGCGATTGAATCCATGATGGACATACTCGCCGAAAAACTCGGCATGGATAGAATTGAACTGCGCCGCATCAACGCGCTGCGCGTGGGCAGCATCACCAACACAGGGCAAGAGTTGAAAGAGTCTGTTGGCTTGCTGGAATGTATGGATAAAGTTACCAACGAAATGTTGAAGGTTTCAGGTTTATCGCAAGATGAACTTTTCAAGCCGCGTCCCGTTTCCGAAAATTTGATTCGCGCTTGGGGCTTTGCCGCCGCGTATAAAAACACGGGGCTGGGCGGCGGCGCGCCAGACATCTCTGGCGCGGATGTGGAGTTGTACGAAGACGGAAAATTTGAAGTGCGAAGTTCCGCCGCTGAATTGGGGCAGGGACTCGTCACCGTGATGAGACTCGCTGTTGCGGAAGAAATGAACATCACGCCAGAGCAAGTAAAAGTATTGGTGATGGATACGGATTTAACGCCCAACGGCGGACCGACCACCGCCTCGCGCCAAACCTTTGTGACGGGCAATGCAGCGCGGCTGGCGGCGCAGACTCTACGGGCGGCGATTCTCTCCGCCATGTCGGAGCGTTTCGACCTGAGTCCCGATGCGATTCATCTGGAAGGCGGGATGGTTCGCGTCCGCGAAAAATCGCTCACCTTTGCGGAGGTCTATCGAGAGATGAGGGCGATGAATCAAGCGCCGCGCGCGCGCTATATGTACGAAGCGCCAAAGACTCAACCGCTGGGCGAAGGCGGCGATATGCACTTTGGATTTTCCTACGCGGCGCAAGCCGCCGAAATTGAGTTGAACAAATTGACGGGCGAAACGCGGGTGTTGCGCGTCATCTCCGCCAATGATGTGGGCGCGGCGTTTAACCCGTTGGGTTTGCAGGGGCAGGTGGAAGGCGGCGTGATGATGGGTTTGGGGAATTGTTTGACCGAAGAATTTATTGTGGAAGAAGGGCGCGTGATAACAGACCGCCTCGCGCGTTATCGCATCCCCGGCATTATGCTTGCCCCCGAAATTACCTCCATCGTTGTGGAGAATCCCATCTCAACGGGACCCTACGGCGCAAAGGGAGTCGGCGAAGTGTGCAGCATTCCCACTACGCCTGCCATCACCAACGCCATTTATAACGCGGCGGGCGCGCGGGTGGATTCTCTGCCGGTGAATCAAGAATGGCTGGTTAAGAACAGCGCGTAAAGGGATTGGCTAGTCGTCTTCTGTTTCCACGTCATCGCTGTTGTCGTCGTCATCCTTTGGCGCGGGCGTAGCGGAGTCTTTCTGCTCGGATGAGGAGGGAGTAAGTTCGTTGCGCTGCGGCGCGGGGCGTTGCTCCACAGATGGCGTGGGCGCGGGAAGGGTCTCGGTGGGGAAGATGCGCGGCGTGGGAACGGGGGTTTGATGTACCGTTAATATCAGATGAAATTCTTCTATCTCTACCGCGCCGGAGGACGTCCAGCCGGTGACGGAAATGGATTCGCCTGCGGCTGGAATCTGCGCGGCGGCGGGGAAGAGTACCGGCACGTCGGCGACTGTCCAGCCCGTTTGATTCGCTCCGCTTAAGACCCCGCTAAATTCCACTTGGGCGCGTTTACCTTGCGCCAGCAAGGTTTTTGTCTCGTCAATGCGCTGACGGTTGTTTGTCTCCGCCAACGCGATTCGTTTTTGCCCGTCGAAGGTGAACGCGGTTTGCATTCCTTCCCATCCGCGTTTGATGGGGTAGAGCGTCTCGCCCGGCAGCGCCGAAGCAGAGCCGCGAATTAAGCCGGAACTGGTGATGAAGAAGAACAGCGCCGCCGCAAGCGCAAAGGAAAATTTTTGAAAGGCTGCCGTCCATGTGCGGCGCGGAGCGGAACGCCGGGCGCGTAAATTCTCCGTGTGTTGAAGAAGGCGCGCGCGTCCGCGTTGATGAGCCGCCGCGGAAGGGTTTGCCGCGCCGCGCAATTTTGCCGCCTGCGCGGTTTTGAGCAGCGGGCGCAACTCGCTGGAAAATTCGGCGTAGCGGGCGAGTAAGGTTTCCACGCTTGCGCCTTTTTCCATTTCTTCAAGGCAGGTTTGTAAAATATCTTCCAAGTTTGTCTTCATTCGTTCACCTCGCCCAGTACGCGCTGCATGGCGGCAAGCGCGCGGAATTGCAGGGCTTTTATGGCGTTCACGTTCTTTTTCATTAACTGCGCGGCTTCTTCCAGCGAATAGCCTTGACCAAAACGCAGCGCAATGACTTCTTGTTGTTCGGGCGTTAGCGTTTGGTACGCCGCCTGTACGCTGCGATTTGTTTCACGCTCATCGCTTTGAGCTGCAGGGCTGGGGCTGGCGTCGCGCAGGGTTTCGGGGAGTTCTTCTTCGGGGCGGCGATATTTTTTTCGCATCTGGTCGGTTGCCATGTGCGCGGCGGTGGAGAAGAGCCAGCCTTTCAAGTTTTCTTTGGGCCCGCGCTTTTCGTTCAGCGCGTCCAGCAGACGTACAAAAACTTCACTGGCAAGGTCTTCCGCTTGTTGCTCGTTGCCGAGACGATAAAAGGCGTAACGATACAACTCCGGGAAGTAGGTATCATACACTTGGCTGATGGCGCGGCGGTCTAGCGCTTGAAGTTGTTGGATGAGGGAGGAGTCGCTTGGTGCGGGCATGAAGTTTCTGCGGGGGCGGGAAAATAATTCCGCAGAGTATACCACCCTGACCGTTGGGAGTTTCGGTCAGGGTGGTTTTGCGGCTAACGAAGTTTAGTCGTCATCTCCGCTATTGCTGTCTCCGTCTTGGCTGTCATTGGAGTCGTCGCTGCTGTCTTCTTGCAAGTCGTCTTCGTTTTCATCATCGTCCTGGCTGTCGTCTTCGTTGCCATCATCGTCCATGTCGTCATCTGCGCCGTCATCGTCCATGTCGGCGGCGCTTCCGCCGTTCCAGCCAAATTGCGTGGTTTGGGTGGAGGCTTGCACGCTCAGCACGGTCAGTGTGCCATCGGCGGCAACGTCCACGCTGAGGTTGACCATGCTGCCGGTGGTGAGCGCGGGGTCAAGCAGCAGGGCGGCGGGGACGGTGAAGGTCTGCCCGTTAATTGTCCACTGGTCGCCATTGACGGCTTCGACAATGCCGTTGAATTGATTCACTGCGCCGGGAACAGGCGTGGCGGCTGCGAGAGCCGGGTCCACAATGGGGGCGGGTGTGGCAAGAGTTGGGTCCACAACCGGAGCGGGGGTGGCGAGGGTCGGGTCCACAACGGGAGCAGGGGTGGCGAGGGTCGGGTCCACAACCGGAGCGGGAGTGGCGGCGGCGGCTTGCTCCACAGAGGTGAGTTGCGCCGCGCCGTTGGGATTCACTTGGAATTCCATTGAGACTTGGTCGCCCACGTTGTATTGCTGCCCGCCCAAAGCGTTGGCGGATACGGTGACGGTTTGACCGTTCACTGTCCATTGGTCGCCGTTGATGGCGTCAATGACGCCGTCAATGCGGATGACAGAGCCGACGGGCTTGCCGCCGCCTACATTGCCAGCCGCTCCGCCGGAAACCGGCGCGCAAGCATTGAGGAGCAGAGCGAACCAAACAAAAACGAGAAGAAACGAGAGAGAATGCTTTTTCATAATATGCCTCCAAAAAATAAATGGTGATTGCAACGCTACACCCTATCAGTCGTCTTGGAGGCGAAAAAGTTACGGGCAAATTAAATTGGAATCCAAAGTATCCCGACTTTGGATTCCCAACAACAGGAGTCGTTGAGTCTGTTTTTGTAACTCGGAGTCCAAAGTCTCCTGACTTTGGACTCCAAATGACAAGAGTCGTTGAGTCTGTCTTTGCGCTTAATGCCCCTCTGCGTAAACCTTGTTAAACTCCTGCACAAAATACGCGGCGATGTCCGCGTTATCCAAAATGACCATGTTTTCGTCATTGCGCGTCTCCGCGCTGTTGGTGAAATTGTACGAGCCAAAGACCACCACGCGCTCGTCTATCACCATCACCTTATGGTGCATTTGCCCGTCATTGCCGTCTATGCGGATGTTTAGCCCCGCCTGTTTGAATGCGTCATATTCCGTGCCAATGTTGGAATTCACCTGCTCCTCTTCCATGACGCCGCGCACGCTTAATCCTTCTTCCGCTTTTTGCAAGACCGCCGCGCCCACTTCATCGGAGGTAAATGAAAACGCCATGAAGAAAATGCTTTCCTCTGCGGCGTTGAGCGCGTTCAGCAAGTAGGCTTGCGCGCCGTCATCGGGAGAAAAGTAAACTTGAATCTCCGTTCCATCAATATTCACGAGCGGGTTAGGCGTTTCGGCGACTATGTCCGGTCCAAATTTATCGTCCAAAAACATTTCGTCAAATTCTTTGGCGTAATTTTCCGCCATTTTGACAGAGCGGATTCTCATCAAGTTGTTGTTATCGTCATAGGCGCCGCTGTCGGTAAAGTTGAGCGAGCCGAGCCACACTTCGGCGTTGTCTATCACCACAAATTTATTGTGCATTAAGCCTTGGCGGCGGTCTCCCAAAATGGGAATTCCCGCTTCCTTTATCTTCTGCGGGTCGCTGCGTTCTAAATTATCGCTTTCCATCACCACGCGCACGCGCGCGCCGCGTTGATGGGCGTTGATGAGCGCGTTTCGCACGCTGTTCAAACTGAGGCTATATACCGCCACGTCCACGCTGAGTTTTGCGGAATCAATCGCCGCTACCAGCGCGGAATCAATTCCGCCTGTTCGTTGACTCGCCAACGGGCTGCTGGGGTCGGTGAAATACACCTCAAACCAGCCATCGCGCGCGCCGTTGCCCGCGCCAAACGTCACAGATTCGATTGCGGCGGGTTTAGATTCACCCGCAGGCGCGGCGACTTCCACGCTGGCGGGCGCATCCACTACCGAACAAGCGCTGATGACGAACATCAAAACAAATAAGATGGATAAATTTTTTCGCATGGCTCTCCTTGTTAACGTTGGAACGTTAAAACGTTGAAACGTTGAAACGTTCACACACAGTATAATCCCGCCCCATGACGCAACCCTCCTCCAACCAAACCATTGCCCGCGCCGCCGGAACGGTGATGTTCGCTATTTTACTTGGACAAATTGCCGGTTTATTACGCGGAGTCATTGTCGCCAACGTCTTCGGCGCTTCGCCCGAATTGGACGCCTTCTTCGCCGCCAACCGCGTGAGCGAAACGCTCTTTCTCCTCATTGCGGGCGGCGCGCTTGGCTCGGCGTTTATTCCCACCTTCACAGGGTTGCTCGCCAAAGCGGAAGATGAATCCGCGTGGAGGCTGGCTGGCTCTGTGGGCAGCGCGGTCACGCTTACCCTTAGTTTGCTGGCGGTTTGGGTCGCCCTCTTCGCCCCGCAGGTGGTGCGCTATGCGCTTGCGCCGGGTCTTTCAAAAGACCCGCATCTCTTTGCTTTGACGGTATCCCTGTTGCGGCTGCAACTTGTCTCGGCGGTTTTATTTGGGTTAGGCGGGCTGATTGTTGGCGTACTCAACGCGCATCAAATTTTTCTCATCCCCGCGCTGACTCCCGCCCTCTATCAACTGGGAATTATCTTCGGCGCGTTGATTCTCTCGCCGCGCATGGGAATTTACGGCTTGGCGTGGGGCGTGGTCATTGGCTCGGCGCTGTATTTACTTTTGCAATTACCCACCCTTGTTAAATTAATGAGCGCGTCCTCTGTTGCGCTACGCCTCGCAAACTTTGCGCCTGGTTTTTCCAACCCGCATTTCAAACAAGTCATCTTGCTCATGGCGCCGCGTTTGCTGGGAGTCGCTGTGGTGCAACTCAATTTTTGGGTGAACACCTGGCTTGCCTCTCAAATGGCAAGCGGCAGCGTCAGCGGTTTATATTACGGCTTTTCTTTAATGCTCATGGCGCAGGCGGTCATCGCCCAATCTGTCGCCATTGCCGCCATGCCAACTTTTTCGGCGCAGCACGCGCTCGGCAAGCAGGAAGAACTGCGCGGGTCGTTAGCCGCGTCTTTGCGCGGAGTCATTCTGCTGGCGCTGCCCGCCAGTCTCGGCTTGATGATTCTGCGCGCCCCCATCATTGCCCTGCTTTATCAACGCGGACAGTTTGACGCGCGCGCCGTGGAAATTGTCTCTTGGGCGCTGCTATGGTACGCCGCCGGTTTGGTGGGTCATTCTATGATGGAAATTTTAACGCGCGCGTTTTACGCGCAGCACGACACAAAGACCCCCGTCCTCATTGGAACAATTGCCATGAGCCTTAACATTTTGTTTAGCGTCTTGTTTTCAAAAGCCTTCGCGGCGTTGGGCTACATGCCGCACGGCGGGTTGGCGCTGGCGAACTCTTTGGCTACCGCGCTGGAAGCCGCCGCGCTGTTTATGGTGATGAAGAAACGGTTAAACGGGTTGGAAGGCAAAGCGATTTTGCGCGGCGCGGCATTTGCCGGTCTGGCAGGCTGCGGCATGGCGCTCATTCTCTTCGGGCTGTTATTTTTCGGCGGCAACCTCAGCGCGTGGATTCTCGCTCCCGTTGGCGTGCTGTTGGGCGGCGCGGCGTACTTCGGCGGGTTGGCGGCTTTGCGCGTCCCCGAAATCCAAACCCTCCTCTCTGCACTCTCCCGTAGAATTAAACAGCCCAATCCCTAATCCCTAATTACCTAATCCCTAATCCCTAATCCCTAATTTTCTCTTACTTCCACAACACCCACTGCGTAATGGCTACGGCAAAGCCGAGCAAAATTCCGCCTACCACTTCTAGCGGCGTGTGCCCAATCACTTCTTTCAAATCTTTCTCGTTCAAGGCGTGACCTTGTAGTAACTCCTCAAAGAGTAGATTTATCCGCTCGGCGTGCATCCCCGCCTGACGGCGCACGCCTGCCGCATCATGTACCACAATCATAGAGATTGCCACCGCTATCGCAAAGAGCGGGTTGTCAAAACCGTAATACAAACCGACTGACATAGTTCCCGCCACTAGCAGCGCAGAATGCGAGGAGGGCATTCCGCCCGCTGCAAAGAACATTGCCCACAGCCAGCGCCGCGAGCGAAAGTATTCTGTGGGGATTTTTAACGCTTGCGCCAGCAGCCACGCAATTAGCACAGACTCTAAAACTTTGTTTTGTAGGAGTTGCTCTAAAATGTTCATTCGTCCGTTTCCTCAAATTCCACCAGCGATTCGTCCGTCAGCGTTTGCACTTTCAGTTGAGCGGCTTCCAGCAGCGCGTTGCAGCGTTGAATGAGCGCCTGCCCGCGCTCAAATAAATTCAAAGACTCGCCTAACGGGTGTTGCGCGTCTTCCAATGCGGCGACAATGTTTTCTAACTCTGCCAGCGCGTCTTCATACGTCAGTTCTTGCACATTTTGAATAGCGGGTTTTGATTTTGCCATGCTGCCTCTGTTATTTTGAATTAACGTTCACTTCAAACGTTCCATCGTTTACTTGCGCCGTGAGCGCGCCGCGCGCTTCTAAAACGGTAGACACTAAAACGCCGTCTTCGTTGCGGGTGAGGATGGCGTAGCCGCGCCGTAAAATTGCCAGCGGGTTGAGCGCGGCTAATTTTTTTGCCGCGCCTTCCAAGTGTTTGGCTTGCAGCGCCAGTTGATGTCTCAACGCCGAGTCGCCGCGCCGCGCCAGTTCGTCCAAACGCTGCGCTTCCATTTGAAGCCTGCGGCGCGGCGAGGCGAATTTGAGGCGCGCTGCCAGCCCAGCGATTAAACTCCGCCGCGCGGCAATTTGCTCCGATGTTAAGTAAACGAGGCGCGTTTGAATATCTTGCAGCGCGGCGCGCAAATCATTCACGGTAAGGGCGGAGGCAAGTTCGGCGGCGGCGGTGGGCGTGGGGGCGCGTAAGTCGGCGGCAAAGTCGCTGAGGGTAAAGTCGGTCTCGTGACCCACGCCGCAGATGAGCGGCGCGGCGGATGCGGCTACTGCGCGAACAACGCGCTCATCATTGAACGCCCATAAATCTTCAATCGAGCCGCCGCCCCGCGCCAATAGAATCACGTCCGGCTTTTGGGCGTTTAGTTTTTGTAGGGCTGTCACAAGCGCGGGCGGGGCTTCTGTTCCCTGCACGGGCGCGGGCGCAAGCAGAACGCGCGCCAGCGGCAGGCGGCGGCGCAGCGTGTTGAGCATGTCGCGCAGCGCCGCGCCTGTGGCGGAGGTGACAATTCCAATGAGGCGCGGTTGCGCGGGGATGGGGCGCTTGCGCGCCGCTTCAAATAATCCTTCGGCTTCCAGTTTTGCTTTGAGGCGCAGAAATTCTTGAAACAACGCGCCTTCGCCTTTGGGTTGAATTAAATTGGCAACCAGTTGATATTGCCCCTGCGGTTCATACACGGCTATTTTGCCATGCGCTTCTATTGCCATGCCGTCTTGCAGCGCGGCGCGATTACGCGCCGCGTCCGTCCGCCACATCACGCAGCGCAGCGAGGCGTTTTTATCTTTGAGCGTAAAGTAAATATGCCCCGAAGCAGGTTTGGAAAGATTGGAGATTTCGCCTTCCACCCACACATCCTGTAATTGCGGGTCGCCTTCCAGCATTTTGCGAATGTGAAAAGTGATTTGCGTGACGGTGAGGCGCAGCGCGGAGAAGAGAGTGGGTTGCATTTTTATGAGTCGGCGGGTTTTTGGTTTTTAGGAAGGTCCAAACGAATTTCTAAATTTGCGGCGGCGAGGTCTTTTTTGTTAAACATATCGGTATGCAAGCCGCATTCCACTTTGCCTTTGCCCGCCCAACGTCCGGCGCGCTCGTCGTCGTTTACGCCAATGGCAATGGTGCAAGGAGCGCAGCCAATGCTGCGGTAGCCTTTTTCGTAGAGCGGGTGTTTGGGCAGCCCGTGCAAGTCAATATAGGTTTGCGCGTCCTTTTTGGTCCAATTGAGCATGGGGTTAATTTTGAGCAAGCCATCTTCTTGCATTTCTAAAATTTTGGCTTGAGCGCGCACCGCAGTTTGGTCGCGGCGGATGCCAGTTACCCAGGCTTTGTAGCCGTTTAGCGCTTTTTGCATGGGCTGCACTTTATGCAAAAAGCAGCACAAGTTGGGGTCTTGCGCGGGCAAGGCGCGCAAGTTCTCGCGCACAAAAACATCCCAGCGCGAATCGCGGTATACGTCCACAATGTTTAAGCCCCACTCTTCGCCAATGCGCTCGCGGAACATTAACGTCTCCCAAAAATGGTAGCCGGTGTTGATGAAGAAGATGGGCGTGTCGGGCGCGATTTGCGAAATCATGTGCAGCAAGGGCATAGATTGCGTTTGAAAAGACGAACTCATGGCGAGGTATGGCGCGTAACGCTCCGCTGCCCATTCAATAATTTCTTGCGGCGTTTTATGCTCAAACTCTTGCGAAAACTTTTCCAATTTATAAGCGGACAATAACATGGCTGAATTATAATAGCCTCTGTTTGCTTTTCTAGTTATGAATTTTACTGTCGCGCAACATCTCATTGAATTGAATCGGGAATTTTATACGCGCTTTGGCGCGGAATTTTCCGCCACGCGCCAGCGCTTACAGCCGGGCGCGCGGCGCGTTTTGGAAAGCCTGCGCGGAGACGAGCAAATATTAGATTTAGGCTGCGGCAATGCCGAGGTTGCGCGGTTTTTGAATCAAAGCCAGCATCGCGGCGCGTACACCGGGTTAGATTTTAGCCCGCCGCTGCTTTCCGCCGCCGCAAGCGAGTACGCCTTCCCTGTGCATTTTCTCCCCGCAGATTTAACCTCGCCCCATTGGGCGGGGAACTTTTCCCCGTCCACGTTTGACGTTATTTTTTGCTTTGCCGCGCTGCACCATATTCCATCGCGCGCGCTGCGCGTTCAGATATTAAGCGCCGCCAGACATTTGATGAAAGAGGACGGGCGCTTGGTTCTTTCCAATTGGCAGTTTTTGAACAGCGAAAAATTACGGGCGCGGATTCTCTCTTGGCAGGCGGCGAATCTCGCCCCGTCTGAGGTGGACGCGGACGATTATCTGCTAGATTGGCGCAGCGGCGGACGAGGACTGCGTTACGCGCATCATTTCTCCTCTGATGAACTTTCCGCTTTGGCGCTTGAAGTTGGAATGCGCGTGGACGCGGAGTTTTTATCCGATGGGGCGCAAGGAAATTTGGGCTTGTATCAAATTTGGAAAATCAGTTAATCCGCTGTTTGCACGCGGTTGCGTCCAGCGTGTTTGGCGGCATAGAGCGCGCGGTCGGCGCGTTCTATTAAAGATTTCAAGTTGCTGTCGTTTCTTAATTGCGCTACGCCAATGCTCACCGTTACGCGTAGCGGTCCCTCGTCTGTGTGGAGCGGGGTGTTTTCTACATTGCGGCGCAGGCGTTCTGCAAAGCGCGCGGCGGCTTCTAGCGCCGTATTGGGCAGGAGGATTAAAAATTCTTCGCCGCCGTAGCGGCACAGCACGTCAATAGAGCGCGAACTTTGGCGGCAGATTTCTGCCAGCCCGCGCAACACCTGGTCTCCGGCGAGATGTCCGTAATGGTCATTGACGCGCTTGAAGTGGTCAATATCAAACATGAGCGCGCTGAGCGGGCTTTTGGCGCGGCGCGCGCGCAGCAACTCAAATTCTCCCATTTGCAACATGCCGCGCCGATTGTACGCGCCGGTTAATGGGTCTGTTGCGGCTTGATTTTGAGTCTCCTCAAAGATGCGCGCATTTTCTAACGTAACGGCAACTTGTTTGGCGAATAGGGCGGCGAGTTTTTCATCTTCGCTCGTAAAGCGATTTGGCGTGGAACTATCCACCGCCAGCAGCCCAATGATGCGCTCTTCGTAGATGAGCGGAACGCCCAGCCATGAGCGAATGTGATTGTGCGGCGGCGCTTTGAACGCGGCGTAAAAATTACGCGCTTCTCCCAACCTGTGCGGTTGCTCGCTTTGGATGACTGCGCTGTTTGGGTTTTCATCGTTCAATGGGAAAGACATGCCTAGCACGGCTTTAAGGTCGGTAAACCCGCTGCCGCCTACAATTTCTAAATGGTTTCCGCGCAGTAACTGCACCGAGGCGCTATCGTAAGGGATAACTTGTTTTAACTCTTCCAAAATGCGCGCAACGGCTTCGTCTGTTTCTAGCGTGGAACTGATGGCGGCGTTGGCTTTTCGCAGCGTTTCAGAGGTGAGCGCGCGGCGTTGGGCTTCTTCCACCGTTTGAAATTTTTCTAGCGCCAGCGCAACCACATAAGACGCTTGTTCGCTGATGGAAATCTCGTCTGGTTGAAAACGGCGCGGGTTGTCATGCCAAAGCGTGACCGCGCCAATCTTTTTTTCGCCCGCCTGCAATGGTAGGATGATGAGCGCGCCGTCTGATAGCGGCTGCGCCAGCCCGCGCTCTTCAAAAAAAGACGGGCTAACATTTTCTACCACTACGGCGTTTTTCATTTCCAGCGCATATTCGGTCAGCGTCTTCGCGCCGGGCGTTTCCGCGCGCGCGGGCAAACCGCGTTTTTGGCGGTCATAGAGCGCCAGCAATTCTTCTTGTTGCGTGGTCTCATTCCATAACGTCAGAGCGCAACCATCGGCTTGAATTAATTTTGGAAAGAGTTCCACCAGCGCTTGCGACATCAGTTGTAAATCTTCGGCTTGCAGCGAAGCCAGTACAATTTTATGCAGCAAGTCCAGCGCGGCTTGGCGGCGGCGCAACTTTTGCTCCACGCGGGCGCGTTCTTCCGCCGAGCCAAACATATTGGCGGCAATGTTCAGCGCTTCCATTTCCACATTCGTCCATTGGCGCGCGCTGCGGCAATCTTCAAAGATAATAAAGCCCCACCATTGTTGATGAACAAAAATGGGCATCGCCGCCACAGACTGCGTTTGTATTTGACTAAAAAAACGCCGCTCTTCTTCGGGCAAAGTTTGAATAGTCCCCACTATGGGAATCCCCGCCGCGAGATTTTTCTCCCAACGTTCCAAGCCTATTGCGCGCATAGAAACATGTTGTAAGGCTGGGTTTTTAATTTGCGGCTGCGCGTGGACGCTTGCCCACTCGTAGCATAGGCTGGTATGCGTAATTCCGCTTTCGTCCGAATAATTCATTGCCACAAAAATATGGCTGAGGTCGGCGGCTTGTCCAATTTTTTCTAGTACGGCGGGAATATGATGCTCCCATGTCGCCTCTTGCAATAATTGCTGCGCCGCCAAACTCAACGCCGACATGACTGTGCCGCGGCGGCTTTGCTCGCTTTCAATTTTTTTGATTTGCGTAATATCATGCAGCACAATGAGATGGTCAAAGGAGTTGGCGTCTTTGACGTGCTTCAAAGATGTGACCGGCGAAACCGTTAAGTCAAAGTTTTTGACATTGCGCCCATCTTCTATTTCAAGGCTAACGCGCCGCTCGCCTGCTCCTAAATGCGGGCTAATTTTTTCGCCATATAAAGGAGAAACTTTGTGAAGCGGCTGCCCCATTGCGTTTGCTTGCGAACATCCTAGCAAGCCTTCGGCAACCGCGTTCAAGTAGATGACGCGCAATTGCCCGTTTACAATCACAACCCCGTCTTGCATGGTTTGCAGCATGGTTAAATATTCCGGCGGCAGCAAATCCATAAGGCTGTAACGTCTCGTTATCCACCACGCAACCCCCGCGCTTGTGGGAAGCGCCAACAGCGGCGTGAAGTTGAGATGCGTAACAAGATGAATATCCAATAGAAAAAGAAAAGTGTTTATAACGGGCGCGGCTGCGCTTAAGGTAATGAGGGTTAATAAAAGACTGTGATGGTCGCGGCGTTTGTATGTGTCTAATATCAATAGCGTCATGGCGGCTATGTCGAGGGCAAAAAATGCCGCGCTAAACGCCCAAAAGAGCGGCTGGTAGGCAATGTCTAGCAGGGTAATTTGACCCACGCGATACAAGCGCGTGATGACGAACATTAAGCCGTGCGCCTCGTTCGTCCAAAAAAAGATATTTGCGGCGAAGAAAATAAGCCAAAAAGGCGCGCGCGCGCGCGGCGCAAGCCAGTGGCTTTTGCCGCTGAACTCCAACGCAAAGAAAAAGAAAAAAATGGGTAAAGCGGATGACGCCGCGTAAACGCCCCATAGCGCCATCGTCTTGTATACGCTGTTCGTAAACAACAATTCCAACCCGTACATCAAAGACCAGATGGA
>Ga0172370_10003992_pt1 | contig 20087 bp, 10 predicted proteins | sample LakKiv5m_FD_114538 | JGI IMG/M metagenome (GOLD analysis project Ga0172370, IMG submission 114538) | Freshwater microbial communities from Kabuno Bay, South-Kivu, Congo - kab_022012_11.5m | ecosystem: Environmental > Aquatic > Freshwater > Lake | place: Democratic Republic of the Congo...
ATATTTCAATAGTTTAAAAAGCAAATTAAATGTTCATAGGGGGCTTAATCAGGAAAGAAGGATGAGAGTTATTACTGAGTTGTTAAAGGGGAGAAGATAAACCCCCAAAAGTTCTATTAAACCGGAATAGCCGATAATGTTAGCTATTCAATGTACGTGAGCTAAGTCCTGAGATCCTCACTTTCGTGAGGATGACGAGGGGGAAAAATCATAGTCCATCCGATAATCAGATAAATCATAGTTCCGGACAAATAAAAAACGCCGGCTTTATGAACCGACGCTTTTTAAATAAAACCTGAAGTTTTTTAGAGTTTGTTTTCAGCCATGTAATTCTTGATGGCTTCCACTACCTTGGACTCGTTCTTTAAGTCCTCAATAAACAAGACCTGCGTTTTATTGATTAACATTTTATCAGTCGGACCGTGAAGCTCATTGCCTAATTTTACCAAAGACAAATTCGGTTGTTGTTGAGCGGCCGCCTGAGTTTGATCCTGAGTCAGCTGGCCCTGCTGCTGAACCTGCAGATAATAAACGTTTTTTAAAATTACCGTATTCTCGTTATTTTTAGTTACTTGTCCGAAATAAACCTGACCGTTAGTTAAAAAAACCGCCTGCCAGCCGGAAGCCAGAGACCCTTGAGAAGTTTTATTGACTTTCAAAATGTTCCAAGTGGTGTATTTAGAAACCAAAAACAAGCCGACGGCCAAAATCGCGACGATTAAAACGATCAATAAAATTCTGACCGGCCATTTGCTCTTGTGAGCGACCGCTTGCGGCCTGTTAAACTCCGCCGCGACCTCATGTTCCTCGATATTTTGAGGCATTCTTTTGATGTCTGACATAGATTTTTTAAAATTAATTTTATTATTTTAACTTGCTAATTATAGCAATATTTATTGGCGAATACAAGCTTTTAATTATTATCGTAAACAAAGTCCACACTGACGGTAACATTGGTCAAGCCAGCGGTCGCGTTCACAAATTCGGCATACAGACCGTCTTCCGACGTTAAATGATAATCCAAATTGTCAGCAATCACATTACCCCAGCCACCGCAGGAATTACTGTTAAGATGAGCAATCTCGGTTCCGTCTTTGGCTCTTAAAACAATTTCCAAATAACCCTCGTCGCTACAATTATATTGAACTTTTAAAGACCTGATGGTAATGCCTTCCGCCGGACTCCAAGCATTATCGCTTGATCCCCACATCTGATCGCCGGTTGCCGGGGTCTTACTGTAAGCCGATAAAGTATTGCGGCGGACATTTTCTTTGAATTTATAATTCACTCCTTCAACACCCAAATCAATCGTATCGCCAACCGTACCGATAGCGACTGTGCCGCCACCAGCTGAAATATTGCCCTGAACCGTTAAAGCGACGCCTGCGGAATTGGTATTGATAACCGTTAAAGCGGAGCCGGAAGTAACTGAATTTATAATCACGCTATCGCCGGTTACATTTTGCGGACTGATAGCGACTGTGCCGGAAGCGGTCACGGTAAACAAATCCAAACCGGCATTTTGCAGATTAAAGACCACGGCCTGCGGATCGGCTAAATTTCTAAAATAATCATTTTGAACAAACCTGCCGTCTCCGCCGTAATTTACATAAGTATCATGAGAAGAAGAAATAACCGCGCCCCGGCTGGTCCAAAAATTATAACCGCTGCCTTTTAAAATATTATAAGCGGAATAAACCGTAATGCCGGAATTGAAAGGCGCTTCACCTTCAACCGGCTCCGGACAATCAACTTCGGCTAAATCCTGAAAACAAACGGTTTTAACATCATTTTCAGTTGAATTTATCCGCGAATAAGCGATATCAACGGTGGTAGTGGCAAATTTTGCCAAAATGGCTTTTGTCAAAACACCAACAGCCGAACCGGAAATATCCACTTTATTCAAATTAACTTTGCTCTCGCCGGAAATACTGATACCGCTACCCTTTGTTTCCATTGCGGAATGATCTTCCAACCCGGACCATTCCAATTTAACATTCTCCAAATTTAAATTGGCGCTCTTTGCTTCAATAACCGCTTGACCGACGACGTCTCCGGTCATAATAACTTTTAAATTCTTCAAGTCAGCCATTAAAGCGGGGGTTGTTGTGGCGCCGGTCGTTATAATGGTAGAAGTGGCTGTTGGAACAAAATCGGCCGTGACTACCGTCTGATTTTGAGCGGTTAAAACCGTAGCGTCTCCCGATCCGACGATATCAATAAACGGTTTCATTATTACCGATTCCACATAAACGCCCGGTCGAACATTGATTGTCCAACGATTGCCGGCGGAAGCGGTCATGATAGAATTGATGGCGTCATTGATGGTTAAAAATTGTCCGCCTTCTTTGGCAACCACGATTTCATTTTTGCGATCATTAACTATTTTAACAATATTAGAAGCGTCGGCTTCCACTTGAGCGATTAAAACATTTTTACCAACTTCTGCCGTTGTAGTCGCCACTGAGATATTGCCTTCATCATTCATGAACAAATAATTTATACTATTAGGCAAGATTGCCAAAGCATTGGCTGCCGACGCACTAACCTTCACGCCATTGATGTAACCGCTGCCGGCCGAAATATCAACCATCAAAGGTGAACTGGAAACAGCTGTCGCCAACCAACCAAAATCAATGTATGAATTATCAATCTTGTCGCGATTGGTAGTATCCAAAAATAAACCCAGATTTTCAACATTTTTATAATCATCGGCTCTGGATTCAACCCGGGCTCCAAGACCAATATAAATATCGCCCAAAGTTCCGGAAAATTTATTGAAAGACGATCGCAACTGGCCGCTGGCGACTATGACCGCTTTACCGGTTACGTTCGATATTTCCGAATCATTTAAAATTACCTCTTGTCCGGCGCCGAACATTCCAATACCTTGCGAGAAATTACCCGCAAAACTTAAACGACTTAGATTAACGTTGGCGCCGCTGGAAATCAAAGAAATGCCGGTAGCGGGAGCGGTTGTCTCCGATTTCAAAGAAATATCGCGTAAAATCGTGGCTGTGCCGGAAGCGCCTGCGCCTGATAACGATAAGAGCAATGGTTCGCTTTCTGATCCGCTTAACCTTAGGGAAACGTTTTCCAAACGAGTATTAACGGTTGCTGTTACCAATGGCGAGACCTCGTTTTCAATCACAACCGCGCTTTGATCTTCACCCACTACGGCCACATAATCTTTTAAAACAAGTTGCTCATGATAAACGCCCGGAGCGACTTTAATAATGTACGGCAAATTTGGCGCGTTATCGGTAATACTGTTTAAGGCCTTGGTAATCGTGGTAAAATCAGCGCCGCTTTCCCCCACCGTAATGATTCTGGCAAGCGGTTGGAAGTAAACTCCTGGTTCTATAAAAACCTTGATTTCACCCTCGCCTTCGCTCAGATTTTCCATAGCAAAACCTAAAACACCGGCTCCGGGGCGAGTAGCCAGCATCGCGATCCCGGCCGTATCGGCGGTAGTTAATTTATCGCCTGCTTTAATCGCGCCATTAATGGCACTCGCTTTCACTTTAGCCAGACCGGAAATAATGATCGGCTGAGGATTCGTTAAGCCGGATCTTGAACCAAAAATTTGCGCGGCTGAAGTAGCTGCCACGCCTAAAATATTTCGCGCGTTAGCGTTGACTGAACGGCTGACTTGACCAACATTTTCAGAATCTGCCACCGCTATCTCTCCCGCCAAAATTTCACCATTAGCGCTAAATAATTGAGCCGCGCCTTCTTGCGTAAATTCCGCCATACCCGCAACTCGCAAATTGCCGGCCACAAATAATCCGCCGCCGACACCCAAATCATCAACCACGGCCAGATCTCCGCCATTTAATTTAAAATCAGGATCTTGCGGTAAAACATTATCAAAATCAGCTAATTGACCGACAACAACGTTAGCGCCAAAATATGCCAAACCGGAAGACGCGGAAACGTACAAACCATATTTTTGTTGACCGACATCCTGCAAGCCGAGCAAGTCCTCGCTGATCATCAACCGGCTGGCGTTCATTTCCGCGCTGTAAATATTGGCGGCTGACGCTTCCCGTGAACCGATTTTAAATTGATTGCCGCTGGCGAAATTAAGATTGGAAGCCAAACGAGAATTAAAAACCAATAACTCCCAACTATTGTCAGCCCGGCCAAAAATATAGTTGCCTAAGAAATTTTGGGTATCGCCCTGAAGCAAAGCAATGCCTTGAGGCAAAGCGCTCGCCGCGATTTTACCGGCTGAAGTAATCGTGGCCAATTTAGCATCGCTGATAGCGGCGTTAGTCGCGATTTGGCCGTCGGTAATCTGACCGAAGCTTGATTCAGCAAAAGTCGTTTTATAATCAGGATTAACAAACATGGAAATTTTGCCTGCTTCGCCCGCGCTGCCGTCAAAATCAGCCAAAGCGGTGCCGATAATCAAACCGGCCTGACCGTCTTGGAGCTTCATAGCGTAACCCGGAATCGGAGCGATGGTTAAAGTATCGCCGGCTTTAATCGGACCATTGGCGGTCGTCACTTTTGTTGGAATACGACCAACCAAAGCGACCGGATAACCTTGGATATTGGAACCCATTAATAAACCAGGATTTTCAGAGATAACGCCAATAACGTTATTATTATAAGAACCGGTGGTCTTCACAATATAACCGTCATTATTCGGATCGGCCATTACCAAATCGCCTGCTTCTAGCTTTTCAAGCGAACTATAATTTTCAGCCACATCGGAATTCTCCGCAACCAACGCCACGCCTGAAATTCTACCGGTCGTTGAGGCATTACATGTGCCGTCATTATCAACGCATAAACCGCCGTAACCAATCTGCACGCCGGTCGCAGTCGCCGTAGCGCCATTATTTGTTCCTAAATTTAAGGTTCTTAAAGTAGAGGTCGTTAAATTATCTATATTAAAAATCGCAGCGCCATCGCGATCTTGTATTTGAAAAGCGGCAGCCGACCAAACTGAAGAAGCAAAAGTGGCTTCACCGTGATTGCCGATTGTAAATAAAGAAACGTTGGTGGAAGAAGCCACCGTCAATATATTGCCCGTCTGTCCGGCTGTAGCTACCACCGTTAAATTCGCTTGCGGGGTGATTGTGCCGACACCGACTCTCATATTTTGCACACCGCCGGCATTATCGGCTTCACTATACACAGTTAAGATGGAATTATAATCAATGCCAAGAGACACACTTTCAGCTGTTCCGGCAGCCGGTGTCGCTGAAACCGGCGCGTTAAAGAGATAAATCGCTCCAAAGTCCTCCGGCGCGGTCAAATAGCCATTCAAACTTAATGTATTGCCAAATTCTATTTCATCCGAGGTGTTAACTTTTAAAATATTATCGGCGCCGACGCCGGTTGAATCTACGGCTCTAAACCAGCTGCTATTGCCAATCGTCAAAGTGCTGAAAGTGTTACCGGTTACCACTCTTAAATCTTTTACTCCTGAACCGGTGCCAATATTAATGGTTTGCGCGCCGGTGCCGGTGCCAATTCCGATTGTTCCTGTCTGCAAGCCCGTGCCGCCAATAGTAATCGCGCCGGTGGTCATCGCGGCGCCCATAGCGATTGAACCGCCGGTTTGAGTATTACCGATAGCGATAACATTAGCGCCGGTGCCGCCAATATTAATTGTCTGAACAACTGCCGCGCCGGTGCCTAAATTAATTGTTCTGGCAAAAGCATTATTGCCAATATTAATGTTGCCTGTACCGGCGTTTAAGACCAAAGAGGTAGCTCCTGTTCCATTACCAATCGTAATGGTCTTAGCTGCGGCATCAGTTCCAACGTTAATAGCGCCAGTACCGGTCAATAAGCTAAAAATACCATTAGTGGTAGTAATTGCTGAGCCACCGGTTCCGGTATTAATATTTACGGCAGTGGCGCCGGTAACATTACCAATGGTAATGGTCTTAGCATTGGCATTTGTTCCAATATTAATCGCTCCAGTTGAACCAGAATCAAGCGTTAAAGCGTTGGAAGTATTAGAAGTAATGCTTAAGGTGGAAGCGCTAACAATTGCTGGCGCGGTAATTTGAGTGGTAAAAACCGGCGAGTCGCTAAAAACCGCGTAACCTGTTCCAGTTTCATCGCTTAAAGCTCCGGCTAAACCGGCGGAATTTACCAAAGCCGTCTGAAAATAAGACGTATCATGTCCATCTAATAAATCAGCGTCGGCCGCCTTAGCGCTGATACCCAAATACAAACCGTCGGTATTTAATAAAGCTCTGACTTCAGCCGCGGTTAAGGCCTTAGGAGTCAAAACGCCAGCCGTATCATTGCCGATAATCGTATTAGCCGGCAAAGTGGCTTGCATGGCTAAAGTAACTTTATTGGCGCCGATGGCGGTTGCAAAACTGCCGGAACCGGAACCGGTTACATCGCCGGTTAAAGTAATGGTTTGATCGCCAGTATTAATCCCTGATAAATTTCCAATATTAACCAAATCAGCGTTGGTCACATATCTTTTATTAGTATCAGCGCTATCCGCGATATCAGCGGTCGTGGCGTCAGCGCCGCCGGTTATCAAACCTTTGGCGTCATAAGTAATTTTGGTTTTGGTAGCGCCGACAATGGCGTCGTTTTTAGCGACAACATCTTCCGTAAAAGCGAATTCTTTTCTGACGGCGCCGGTCGTGATTGTGCCATACCATTTATCATTGTTAAATTCTATCGCTCCAACTTCCGGCGCGGTCAATAAATCGCCGGACGCAAACTTTAACGGCGCTGTTCCGGCCGCTGTACTACCGGCTGCCAATTCTAATTTAGCGGTCGGCGCCAACACACCGATACCCACCCGGCCGGTTGCCTGCTGAACAACAAATTGGTTCACACCCGCGACCACACCGCCGGCAAAGGTGGAAGTGGCTGTCGTGGAAGTGGCCACAAAATTAGCCGCGTCCAAATAAGAAGTAAAATGACCCTCTCCGGTAACGTCAAAAACATAAGACGGCGTCGCTTGTTTAATACCGACATTGCCATTTGCTAAAACGGTAAATAAATTTTGATTAGTATCATCGGCCACGGTTAAAAACGGTGTGACAGCCGACGTGGTTGTGGAAATAGCCAAAATAGCGTGGGGCGTGTCGGTGCCAATACCAACCTTGCCGCTATTGTCAATAATCATGGCTTGCGCGCCGGAAGTGAAAAAAGTCAGCGCGTCTTCATTCGCTCCGGGCGCGCTTTCCGGCAAAATATAAGTGTCTTGATTAAGATCAATCAAACCGCCAAGACCGGACCAAGCCGAATTATTATAGCCCTCAAAAGTATTGGTCTCGCTATTAAAACGAATCAAACCGGAAACAGCGGTTGGGCGCGCCGCTGTATTGCCGACCGGCAATTTTATAGCGTCAGTCGCGTTTATTTCCAAAGAATAACTTGGAACCGTTGTGCCAATACCGACATTGCCTTTGGCAAGCACAGTGAACAACGTGGCGTTGGTCGTGGAAGCCACTGTTAACAGCGGCAAGGAACTTTGATTTAAAGACGAAACCGATAACCAAGCGAGCGGCGTGCTGGTCCCGACGCCAACTAAACCATCAGACGTTACTTTGGCAACCGTAGCTCCCGCTTTTTGCAATTGTAAAATATCACTGTTTCCCTGTTGGTCAAAAATCGCTGTTACTTTATCAGTGGAAGACGCGGCCAATTGAGCGCTGGCTGTCGTCGTGACGATGCCGACATTGCCGGTGTCATTGATAACTAACCGCTCGCCGGCGGCAGTAACGAAACGCAAATAATCATCGTCGCCGGCGGTAATATAGGTTGTTTGCGCGGCATTGATTACCCCGCCCAAACCCTGCCAAACATTATTGTCGCCATAACCTTCAAATTGATGAGTCGTAAGATTATAACGAACCTGACCGGTCAAAGCCATCAACGGTCTCTCAATAGTAGTGCCGACAGGCAGGTGAACGGCATCGGTTCCATAAATATCTAAAATAGACGCGGGAGTAGCAGTGCCGATACCGACATTGCCGGTTGTCTGCTGAACAACAAATTGGTTCACACCCGCGACCACACCGCCGGCAAAGGTGGAAGTGGCTGTCGTGGAAGTGGCCACAAAATTAGCCGCGTCCAAATAAGAAGTAAAATGACCGGCGCCAACAACATCCAATTGATAAGCGGGAATAACTATGCCCACGCCCACATTGCCATTTGCCGCGACAGTAAATAAGGTCTCATTGGTCGTGGAAGCGACAGTTAACAGCGGCAAAGAACTTTGAGTAGTAGTGGATACCGCTAAAATGGCAACCGGTGTGGTTGTGCCGATGCCGAGATTTCCAACCGTATAATAAATATCATTGCCATTGGTCGTCCACTGACTGCCAATATAAGGATTGCCATCAACATACAAGGCCGTAGCGTTGACAATGCCATTAACGTCCAGTTTAAAAGCCGGTGTGGTTGTGCCGATGCCAACATTGCCGGCAACATATAAATCATCGTCTAAGGTAACGACTGAACCGGCGGTCAAACTGCCCGTAACGTTTAAACCGCCGCTGGATGTCAAACTATTGGAAAAAGCAGCCGGACTTGCGACCGTAAAAACGTTATTTGTTCCGGCGGCAAAACTGGCGCTCCCCGCTACATTCAAGGGTCCGCCGGTTCCGACGCCACCCTTGCCGACCGTCAAATAATTTATGACTGACAAATTATCCAGCAAGGAATTATTGCCGTTATAAATCGGCGCGGTTTTATAATTATAATCAGGCGGAGTAATCAGAGAAACCGGATTGGAAACAAAACCGTTTGTTCCGGCAGGACCCTGCGGACCAACCGGGCCTTGTTCGCCTTGTTCGCCTTGCGGGCCGGCAGGACCGGTTACATAGACGACTTTCTCAACCGTCTTAATTATCGCGGAATCGGCAGGACCGGCAGCGAGATCTGAGCCGCTGTTGACTTTTAAAACTGCTAACGGTTGTTTTACAATCACCGCTTCCCGAACAACCGGTGGTATCCCGTTATTTTTTATTGTCTGATAAACTACACCGGATAAATTAGCGACTTTTTCCAATTGATTGTTAAAAGCTCCGAAAGACAAATCATAAAAATCGCTTAAGCCCTTGCCTAAACGGGAAAACAGCCAAGACACGGCTGCTTTTTGAGAGCTTAAATCTTTAGTCGCTTGAAAAAGATAATCAGGCGCTCTGGAAGCCGCTTGCGACATTAAAGCCGTTGATTCTTTGATTGTTTGCCAATCGTTGCTGATTGACCCGCCAACCGAGACCAAAATTTTGGAGCCGGTCGCGGTCGTTGTTTTGGCAACGGGCTCATCATTAAAAGATCCCTCAAGCGCTTCTTCGGTAACGCCGGCAACCATCGGCGCGATCTTGGCGCAAACCTGATTATTAAAAGGCAGATAACATAATTTTTCTTGAACGTCGGTCCGTAAAACCAATAATTGTTTTTGAACGACCGGTTTAACGGCTAGCAGTTGTTTCGCCTGTTTCGCGATAAAAGGTTTGATCGCTGACTGAACCGTCTGATACAACGTCTCAGCGCCGGAATTAAATCCGAATTTTATCGCAGAGACACGCCAGTGACGGGTCTCTGCGATAGAATCCGCGACAGCCAACAAATCTTTTTTATCAATAAACCCAAAAGTATTGTTCAAGGTCTGGCGATAAAATTGATCAAATGATTTCGCGGTCTCGGTTCCTAAAATCATTAGACCGCTGATAGAGGTGTTGGCGGTAGTCAAAGCCAGACGTCTGAATTTCACTTTACCAATATTTTCGGCCGCATATTTAATGTCTGCCGGCAAATTAAGAGTATTTTCAAAACTGTTTCTAGCCGCCAAAACCGAACGAACGGCTGTGCTTTTAAAAAATTTCAGCGCTAAATTCTGGTCTGCTCTCAAACCAGCTAAAGCAGCTGGCGCCAAATAAACCTGCAAGCCGCCGGCCAAAAGCAAAATCGTAGCTACGGTCAAACGTCTTTTATCAGCCAAACGCCACCAATCAATAAACCCATTCTCTACTCTGCCTAAAGCTAATAAACCGTTTTGACAACCGTTTAAAATTTGCCTATTTAATTTTTGAGCGACGGCTGCCAATTTACCAGCGGCTAATTTTGCCAAAACCGAAACGTCGGTTGTTAGCCAAAAGTCCTTTTCAGCCACCGCTTTTGGACTTTTCAAAACCAAACCGGTTTTCTTGGCAACCGCTTTAAAGGCCTGCTCGCGATAAGTGCCGTCGCGCTTGCTTTTAACCTCGGTATTTTTGGCAACATAGGCAAAAAGAACCTCTTTACTGATTACCCAGTTTCTCCCCAACTTAATCGCGCCTATTAAGCCGCGTCTGGCTAGCAAAGAAAGATACTCCTGAGAGTAAAGACACAAAGAAGCGGCCTCGGTTAAAGAAATTAACTTGGTTAAATCTTCATTATTATTAAATTTTGCCTCCTCACGATCCGACATTAAATTTTGTTTTAAAAACCCAAATAAAATCGCTAATTATTTTTACAAATATCGTTTATCCGATATAAATTATAACATTTTTTTGTTAATAATAACAGATTTTAACCTGTTGATAACCTAGGTAAATGGTGTGTTATAATTCTGTCTTAATTTTCTTTAAAATATATTTATTTAATCATCACGAGTACATCGAACCGAAAAACCATACGCGCGACCACCGCTGCCAAAAGGATGTGAAAAATTAATAGTAGCTGACAAATAATAACTAAATGTACTGGTTATAGTGCTAACCCAATAATCTGCCTCTCCACCAGCGCTAGAAATAACCGTCGGATTAGCATAACTACGATAACCAGCCGCCGGCATTTTTAAAGCCGAATTAAAAAGATTATTAATAACTACATAACCACTAGTAGTAAGATTTAAAGCATTAAGAAACTCTGTCTTAGTTGGCACGTGCCATCCATTAGGACATGGATTATTAATGCCATTAACACCCTGCCAAAGATTGTCATTTTGCGGACTGCGCCAATCCCAAGGATTACCCATGCCATAAATAAATTTACTATTAACTGGTTGGTCGCTATTACTTAAAGTAGTTGTAATGTTTCCGGCGCTGAAAATTTGATGTCCATCCGTTGCTCTGCCCCATTGGTAATACCAACCATAAGCGGCGGAATCGCTTACTGATGTAGCCACCTGCATCGCTCCTAAATTACGATCCAACCAACAACTGCCATCAAGAGTTACAACCGTGCCATAAGTATTGGTATCTGAACCAGCGCCTTTTACCGAATAAGAACCACAAACTAAACCAAGCTCGGATGCCGAAAGAAATCGATTATATAACCGCACATCGCTCAAACGACCATTAAAATACCCTACCCCTATTTTACCAATGTTAAAATCGCTTACAGCAAGTCCGTTAGGATCATCAATTACCACTTTATGCCAACCGCTTAACCCAAGATTACTGCTTTCTACATTATCAATATAGATAGTCGGCGACACAAAACCAGTAACAGTAAGAACGCCATCAACCAAACTAAGATTATTGCCGCCACCAAAATCCAAAATTTCATCATTGCTGTCATTGCCATAAATCCAAAAACTCACCGATTTAATCGCGCCAATATTGCCGATTGACACGGCATTACTGGCGCCATCAAAAACCATGGAGCCGGTATTATTATTAAAAGGATCAGTGGTAAAATTACCCGGCGCCAAAGCGGTCTCGCTGATGCCAACGTGATTATAAGGCGTCAAATCGCCAAAACGCGTGCTTGACTGTAAATTGTCTTGAGCTAAGCTCCATCTGCCTATTAAACCTTTGGATTCATTACCGGTCGTTACGTTTTGTGGCAGATTATATAAATCTAAAATCTCATTTTGCGATAAGGCCTTGGAATAAATCCGCGCCTCATCCAATGAACCGCGAAAACTATTGGCGCCATTAGTCGGATCGGCGCCAAAAAAAGTATTATAAACATTGCTTCCCACCAAACCACTGGCCCCGGTTAAAGACCCAATAGAGGCCCCGTTGAGATATAAAGTTAAAACGCCGTTACTGCCATCAATTTTATGATAAGTAACGGCCGCATGATACCAAATGCCTGACGTCAAAGGATAAAACACCTCGGTATTATAATTGGCATTTAAGGAATATAAACGGAATTTACTCTGAGCCGAGTCGGCATTAGGATAAACATAAAGAATTATTCCGCCAGCTCCGACAGTAGCCGGAGCATTGGAAAAAATAGTATGAGTGCCGGAAGTAGTATCTAATTTAAACCAGGTCGCCAGGGAAAAATCATTGCTTTCATTAATCACGTCCGAACCGGTACTAATATAATCAGTTGTGCCGTCAAGATACGCTCCAGCGCCGACCTCACCGGTATTGCCAATAGTGGTATTGCCACCCAAAGTTCCAGCCGTATTATAATCGGAAAAGTCCTTGACAGTGCTTGCTGTCGCCAAATCCATTTTATAATACCTAATCAGATTGGCGCCTTTTATAGTTTGAAAAGCGTCGGCTTTGGCTTGAGTCGTAGCGTTACCAAGCTTTGCTTTACTTTTTAATAAACTATCATAATCATATTGATCGGCTGTTTTATTATATAAAGCCATTATTTCCTCACTACTTAAAGCATGATTATCATAAATCCGCGCCTCATCCATTAAACCATTCCAATAATAATGGCCCAAGTCGCCCCAAGACCCAAAAACAACAGGTCTATCAGACCCCCAATTACAAGCAGATAACACCATAGAATAAAATAGAGTACCATCCTTATACATTCTGAGCGTATTATCAGCTACAGTATAAACTAAAGTGATTAAATACCAAGAACCATAAGACATGTAATGATAACCAATAAGACCTTCAACATCTCCACCAGCGCAACCATATTTTCCTATACTAAAATAGCTAGAATAAGTTGATAACCAAAATCCTTTTCTACTAAAATAATTAGAAACAATCGCATAAATTGCTCCATGAATTCTTGGGCCATTAATCCAAACTGACATGGAAAAATCTTTAGTGGTATCAAAAACTTCATTAGTAGTTATACCGCTGCCTCCGCCAAGATCTCTTGCTGCCCCTACCCTGCCATTCTCTACTAAAGAAGTGCAGCCGGATTTTATGGTTCCATTAATACCAGCCAATGAATAATCTTTTACATGCGTCATATCAGCTAAATCCATCTTATAATACCTCACTAGATACTGGTCAATGGAATCAAGAATTATATTTACTTGTGGCGCATGATATGTGCCGCTTCCAACTTTAACCATCGTACCGAAAACATAATCCCCTGTAAAAAAAATAACACCACCAATAATCAATCCCCCAATCAAATACATCCCGATTCTAAAACTTTGGGATTTGGTCGGGCGGGTTTCAAACGGGCGGGTTTTGGATGAAAAACGATCAAACATTTTATTTTCCCATCTTTGGTAAACACCAATCAACCCTCCAAAGAATTTTGCTATTCTGGAAGGAAAGAATTTGTTTCGTCCGCCCAAGGCGGATTTAATTTTATTTAAAATGTCTGACATAAATATTTCTTTTAGCTGACGAATGAGGATTCTACCTCCCCTGACCCCTCCTAATTTAGGAGGGGAACCTTTTGCTCCTTTGGTAAGGAGCAAAACGACTACGGTGTCCTACAATGAATGAAATTTCTTTCCCCCTTGGTAAGGGGGAACCTGTGAAGCGTCCCACAACGTACAGCGGTCGCGGGGGTAAAATCCCCCGCTAAGGGGAGTTCACCGCGCCTGCTATAATACCTGCTATAATAAATGAAATTAACGGTGGTAAAATTTTCTTGCCGACCCGCCTAAACGCGAATCTGACGAAGCGGATAAAAAATTCTTACTCAACACAATTTTTTTACCTGTTTTTTGTTCCAATTCTACTCTCGCATTTTTAGCGATTTTCCCGCCTTTCTTGGCTGGAATATCATCTGTCTTGAACTATGATTTTTTACTCTTTTTCATTAATCTTTTAAATTCTAAACTTTTTGCTCCGAAATTAATTAATAAACCAATTTGCAGATTATACGCTTCCAAATAATTAATTGCTTGAGCTAAATGAACATCTTCCAAGGTTATTACCGCTTTTATTTCCAACATTATTTTGTCTTCAACAAAGAAATCAACTCTTCTGGTTCCGATATTTTGTCCTTTATCTCCATTTCTTGTTCTCTTGCGAAAGATATTTTCTGATTTTCAAATTCTATCGCCAAAGCTCTTTGATAAATCACTTCTTGAAAGCCATTACCAAGCGCTTTATATACTTCCATAGCAGCGCCAATTATTTTACCAGCTAAATCCGAATAATTTATATTTATCATCAATTGCATTGTATTTAATCATAGTCCATCATTTAATCATGTAAATCATAGTTCCGGACAATTTTTACCTACTTTTGCCAACCAACGTTTTAATGGCTCAGCTTTTGGCGAAGGAATGGATTGAATAAGACGAAATACTGTTTCTGTATCAGCCACATCAATGAGTCGCATTTTACCGTCTTTGGCGACTATTTTCAAAGTGTTACATTTTGTAACGGTTTCATTCGAACCCTCGTCAATCAAACGTTTTTTAAGTACACGCCAATACACCTGAGGATTATCACTATTCGTCAAAACCGCTATAACATCAACAACTGCAAAATACTATAATTCCTTAACATTATCCCAAACCCGTCGAATTTTTTGACCTTCAAAAATCGCAATTTCTTTCATTTCATTTTTTGTCATAAAAATTTTTTAATTATTATGAACCTGTTCTTAAATTATGAACCTGTTCTTAATATAAATATCGGATAGCTGTTTTATTTATCATCCGATATTGCCTATCCGATATAAATTATAACATTTTTTGTCAAATAAAAATATAATTTTACCTGTGCATAACCATTAGATTATCGTGATTAATATTTTTTAAAAAATCGGTTGTACATTACCAAAAAAACACCCCATGTTCCGGCGGGACGGGATGTTATTATTTATCGTATGACGCATCCCACCGTAGAGACGCATTGCCATGCGTCTCAATCCATGCCGTAAAGACAGACCAATGACCTGTCTTTACGTGATAATGGCCAAAATACAAAGACGCATGGCAATGCGTCTCTACATGGTCAAATGGCAATGCGTTTTTTTAAACCACGTCCCGTCCCGCCGACCGAAACAACCCTGTCCATATCCCGCCGGATTGTTTGATTATTTTTTACCGTAGAGACGCGCCAATGGCACATCTCTACGCATATCAATGCAATAAAAACCGTCAAACAATCCGGCGGAATTAAACCGATTTTTTTAATGATCGGGTATTAAAATTTATTCAATAAAAAAACAATATCGTCTATCCGATATTGTTTTTTTATGTTATTTTATTTTGATTATCACCTATCCGATATTACCTAAATGTCTTATTTTATCAATATTTGATAATTTTCAATTTTTAATCTTTAATTTTTATCTATTTACATCTTTTCCGGCTTGCTAATACCGATCACGTCCAAAATCTCGCTTAAAACCTTTTTGGTTAATAACATCAAAGCAACTAACCTTTTATCGGCAACGCCGTTATTTATTACCCTGACCGAGGCGTAAAAACTGTGCAACTGGTCGGCTAAGGAAAGCGCGTATTGAGGCAGGCGCTGAAGCTGATAATCTTCTCCGGTTTGAACGACAATCTCCGGATATTTCAAAAGCGACATTAATAATGATCGTTCCAAATCGGTAGATTTTGCGTTTCTATCCCTGAACATTTCAATTTCACCCAACGCCCTAATCTCCGGCCGGGACAATAAACTGCATAATCTGGCGTAAGCGTATTGCGCGTAAAAAACCGGATTTTTTTCCGACCGTTCGGCCGCCTTATCCAAATCAAAATCTATATGGCTGGTATTGGCATACATGGTAATCCAAAATCTGACAACATCACGACCGACCAGCTTCAAAAGTTCATCAATGGTTACGTAAGTTCCTCGCCGTTTAGAAATTCTGAATTCCTGACCATCTTTGAATAATCTAATAAACTGAACCAAAACGACCGTCGCTTTGTTTTTAAAACCAAGCGCTTCTATGCCTCCAAGCAAACCTTTTACATCGCCATAATGATCCGCGCCCCAAACATAGATCACTTTTTCAAATTTTCGTTCACCAAATTTATTTTGCGCGTAAGCGAGGTCAGCCGCTAAATAAGTATAGGAACCATCCGTCTTGACCAATACCCTATCCCGTTCATCGCCGAAATCTTTTGATTTAAACCACCAAGCCGAATCGGCAAAATAAACGAAACCGTCTTTTTTTAATTTTTCTATAATCGCTGTGATTTTGCCGGTATCGTGTAAATTTTCTTTTTCCGAAAACCAAACGTCAAAATTGATACCGGCGTTATCGGCCGTCTTCTTCAAACTTTCCGCAAGTAAAATTTTTGCCGCCCACTCGCCCACTGCCCTAACGTCGCTTGAATTTTTTAAATCGCTGTTTTTTAATTTAACGTTCAGATCGTCAATATAATCGCCTTTGTAAACCGCTTCGGCGTCTTTTAAAACCGAATGACCAAGAGTTATAATCTGGCCGCCGGCGTCATTAACATAATATTCCCTTATCACCTCATGACCGTTAAGTTCCAAAACTTTGCTTAAAACATCGCCAAAAAATCCTCCCCGACCATTGCCGATATGAATCGGACCGGTTGGATTGGCCGATAAAAACTCCACCTGAATTTTTTGCGGATTGCTGCTTTTTACCGCTCCGTAATTTTCCGCTTCCCAGGCCTGCTTCGCTCGCTCAACCAAAAACTCCGGCTTTAAATTAAAATTAATAAAACCCGGCCGGCAAAATGACACTTCGGTCAAGACCGTGATTTCCGGCGAAGCCAAAAATAGCGCGACTAATTCTTTGGCCACCGTTTCCGGAGGCCGTTTTTTGATTTTAGCGATTATCATCGCGACATTCGCAGCGTAATCGCCAAAATTATTTTTAGGATAATCCAAAGTAACACTCACCTCTTTTAAAGAGACGTCACTTTTAATCAATGCTTTTTTGATTTCCGTTTCTAAAATCTTTTTTATTGTTTGCATAATTTTTATGATTTTATATTTAAAAGTATAGCAGAAAAACCGATCTTTAATTAGTAAATTTTGTGAACACCTTATTAACCTCTTATAAACACCAAAAAAATCCGCGCCTAGCGATAATGATGTATAATATAGGAAAGCAGTTATTGCCTATTTTATGACTATCGCCGAAAATAAAACCGCCTTATTTAACTGTCAGATCCTGGAAAGCTGGGAAGCCGGCATCAAACTAACCGGACCTGAGGTCAAAGCCGTTAAAAAAGGCCTAATCAATCTGAAGGGCAGTTTTATCAGTATTAAAACCAATGCCCGCGGCCGGAACGAAATCTGGCTAAAAGACGCCCATATAGCGCGTTATGCAAAGGCCGGTTACGCCCAAAGCAACTATAATCCGCTAAGAGTTCGGAAGCTTTTGTTATCCGGCAAAGAATTAAAATATCTAGTCGGAGCGGTTAAACGACCTGGGTTGACAATTCTGCCGATTTCAGTGTATACTTCCCAAAGATTAATTAAGATTAAAGTAGGTTTGGCTAAAGGGAAAAGTCGTCTGGACAAACGTCAGACCATTAAAAAACGGGATATAGAACGTCAAATCCAACGATCTGTTAATCGCTAATGTTGTTTGACATGACTTTTTAAGCAAATCGCGGGGATGTCTTAATTCGCTGACTTGCTTACAATTTAAAATCGCTAGGAGAAGTTGGGGGAACTTCTATAAAAAACCGTCACATTCCAATAAATGCCAAAAATTTCATGGCTAGAGTCAGAAGCGCTTTTGCTTCTTTGACTTTGGCTCCTGTTTTAGCTTAAAAATCTAAAACCATCCGTTATTTCTTTTGTCCGAGAGGAAATAAACGGGTGTCAAAAATTCGGACTTATGCTAATCGGCCGATTCGCCTCCGATTATCAGAAATCAACGCGGATCCTTGATTATCCATTTTGTCTTTTTTAAAAGATAATTAAGTAAAAAATAAAAGGACTATTCTAGTAGAAGTTTTAATTTGTACGAGTTACACGTGGGTGCAAGACCCACCATCTCCACCAGCATTCGTCCCGCTTAGCGGGACTACGGCTTGGCGAAGCCACATATTTTAAATAAAGTCAACAATTAATTTTTTTAAAAATGTTAAGAACCAAAAGAAAACGCAGACGGCCGGTAGTCATTGATAAAACCGTCTACCGAACCAACGAAAGAATTCATGCTCCCCGAGTAATGGTTATTGATGAAAATAGCGTACCGCGTGGAGAAATGGATACTTTTGAAGCGCTCAAGCTGGCTGAAGAAAGCGGTCTTGATCTGGTTGAAGTCAATCCAAAAGCCGTTCCGCCGATTTGCAAAATTTTGGATTACAGACAATTTCAATATCAACAATCCAGAAAAGCCCAGGAACAAAGAGCTAAGATTAAAAAAGTGGATATTAAAGGAATTCGCCTATCTTACAAAATCGGCGTTCATGATCTGGAATTTAAAAAAGATCAAGCGATAAAATTTTTACAAAAAGGCGACAAAGTTAAAATTGAAATGATTCTAAAAGGCCGAGAAAAACAATTCGGTCCTGACGCCACTTCCAAGCTCAACGCTTTCGTAAAATCACTTGAAGAATCCGTTAATTTAATAATTGAATCGCCTGTCAAAAGAATGGGCGGACAAATATTTTTACTAGTAGCGCCTAAAAATACATAAATAATAAAGAAACACGTAAATATATTAATCAACTAAAAGTCCGCCTTCTTGCCCGCCTTTGGCGGGGGCGGTCAAATCTTCCTCCTAGTCGCCCCTAAGAATACATAAATAATAAAATTTTAAATTTTTAATCTTTAATTTTAAATCTATTTTATGCCTAAATTAAAAACCAAAAAATGCGTCAGCAAAAGAATCGTTATTACTAAAAAACGCAAACTAAAAATAACACCGGCCGGACAAAATCACTTTAATAGCCGAGAAACCGGCAATGTCAGACGCAACAAACGCAGATTAACAAGTTTGTCCGGCGTCAATGCCGACAATGTTAAAAAATTAATGCCTTATTCTTAATTTATAATTTTTAATCTTTTCCGCCAGAGGCGGATCCGCCTTGGGCGGAAATTTTGAATTTTTAATCTATTATTTATGCCAAGAGTCAAACGAGGCGCCGTCAGAGCCACTAAAAGAAAAGCGGTTTTAAAACAAACCAAGGGCTATAACTGGGGTCGCAAGAAAAAAATTTCCCTCGCCAAAACAGCTATCCGCAAAGCCGGCGTTCACGCTTTTACCGATCGCCGAATCAAAAAACGAACCAGACGCGCTTTATGGCAAGTGAAATTGAATGCCGCTGTCAGAAATTTTGATTTAAACTACAGCAAATTCATCAATCTCTTAAAAGTCAAAAACGTGGAATTGGATCGCAAGGTCTTAGCCGATCTCGCTGAACATAATCCGGATGTTTTTGCAGCCATTGTCAAAGCCGTTAAATAATTTTATTTTTCTTTAAACCAGCTTAAATCTTATTGAAGCTGGTTTTGGTTGATTAAAGTATTACAAATATTCTTGGATTTTAATTGTTCATGCCAACGTGAGGACCCAAAAAGCAATCTCTTCCGTAAAAGGAAGAGATGGGGCAAGGGCTACTCTTCAATAGAACGAGTGAGTGCCGGTTCAAATCCGGTCGTTGGCACTAATTGGGAGCGTGGATAGAAAAAAATAAAACAAATATCTATCCACGTTCTCATTCCCCTTTTTATTTTACTATTAAACCAACTATTACAAAACAAAAAAACGACCGATAACGGTCGCTCTTTTTTTATCTAAAATATTTACTTCTTTTTATTCTTTTTCGGTTTTTTAACATTTTTTTGTTGAGCATTGTTTCCTTTAGCCATAGAAATTTTTATTTTAATTTTTTAAATAATTTTGGCTAGCATGCCATAAACCACATTGAATTTATAGCACCATGCACCCTGCGTGGTGCATGGTGGCGGTGTTTTTTGAACGAAGTTCGAACCTTTTTTGAGCAAAATCCAGAGGATTTTGCGGATTGAACCCCGCCCAGCGTTTCCGCCCGCCTCCGCTTCGCTTCGGCGAGCAAAACAGAAAAA
>Ga0172370_10004000_pt1 | contig 20062 bp, 24 predicted proteins | sample LakKiv5m_FD_114538 | JGI IMG/M metagenome (GOLD analysis project Ga0172370, IMG submission 114538) | Freshwater microbial communities from Kabuno Bay, South-Kivu, Congo - kab_022012_11.5m | ecosystem: Environmental > Aquatic > Freshwater > Lake | place: Democratic Republic of the Congo...
CTGAACAAGGCGCCGGTGATTACCGGAGTGGGCGGCCCCACCTCGCTTTCCGTGAACCAGGCTGGCACATGGTCGGTCTCGGCATACGATCCTGACGGCAACTACCTTTCCTATTATGTGAACTGGGGCGAGGGCGGCAGCGCAGTGCCGGCCTCTTCCGACAACCCGGGCTCCACCGCCACTTTCCAGCACACCTACTCGGCTGCAGGCGCATATACCATTACATTTACAGTTACTGACAGCCTGGGCGCAACCACGGTCTCCACAGTTACAGTGGCGGTGACCAGCGCAGGCGGCAGCTCGCCCAAGATAGTGCGCGTGTGGCAGCAGGACGAGTCGTTCGAGCCCGTGCACATGCTTTACGCTGAAATCACTGACGGCAGCGGCGTTGCGAACCTGAATGATGACAAGGTGACTTTCCAGATAACATATCCTAACGGCAAGACTGAGAGCTACAGCGTGGGCTATCACACGCCAGGCACGGGCTACTCCTACAACGACTACTATGGGTTTGGCTTTTCCAAGGGCAGCCAGTGCGGCACGTACAGGTACGTGGTGACAGCTGAGAGGCGCGCGGGGAATTCCGCGGCAGCGGCAAAGGAGGGCAGCTTCACGCTGGGCTCGCAGTGCTCAAGCTCTGACAATGCCGCGCTTTCCACGCTTGGCAAGATTTCCTACTGGCATGGCAAGGTCAACCAGCACACCGATGCAAGCGGGGCATGGCAGACCGACCCTGACGGAAGCTCTGGCGCAAACCTTGACAAGATATCCTACTGCAAGAAGTTCTACCCAGGCACTGCGGACATAATGGAAACCGACGTCGCAACGCTTTCGGGCTGGAAGGATGCCGGCAACTCAGGCGGCTACACCAGCATAAAGGCGGTTTACAAGTGCGTGGGCACCTATGTGGCGCCTTCCAACCTCCCGCCGGTCATTAGCGGGGTGAGCGGCCCGTCTTCGCTTTCCGTGAACCAGCAGGGGACATGGGTCATTTCGGCATACGACCCTGACGGCACCTACCTTTCATACAGCGTGAACTGGGGCGAGGGCGGCATATCGCCCTCATCAGCGGCTTCGGCAGGCAGCACAGGCACGTTCCAGCACACCTATTCCTCGGCAGGAACGTACACAATAACCTTCACCGTGGCTGACAGCGCGGGCGCAAGCACGCAGAGTGCCACTTATGTGAGCGTCGGGGGCGCCACGGGCGGGCCTGCAGACCTTTATGTCAGCACGAGTGTGATTGAGCCTACAAACACGCTTGATTCCCGGGGGAATCACCTTGTGAACTGGAAGGCATACGTCCAGAACGTGGGGACGGAGACTTCTGGCAAGTACACGCTGAATTCCTACATTGACGATGCCCTTGTCCCGAGCCAGCAGGAAATGACCTACAGCGGGCTTGCTGCGGGCAAATGGTACATAACGCCTTATTACTCAAGCTATATCTCCGCAGGCAGCCACAGGCTGAAGCTGGTGATCACGCCTCTAGGCCCTGATGCGGACCCATCGAACAATGAGTACACCCAGAAATTCGACGTGAACGGGGTCAGCTCCAACCTCCCGCCAGTCATCACGGGCGGAAGCGGCCCGGCATCGCTTGCAGTGAACGCTGTGGGCACCTGGAAGGTGTCCGCATACGACCCCGACGGAACCTACCTTTCCTATTCCGTGAACTGGGGCGACCAGGGGGCCCTCAAGTCCGCGGCGGACAGCTCGCAGACTGGCTCCACGGCGACTTTCCAGCACGCCTATTCCGCGGCAGGCACCTACACGATAAAGTTCACGGTGTCCGACGCATCGGGCGCGCAGGCGCAGACGGCTTTGGCCGTGGCAGTGGGCAGCGGCGCGGCATCCGGCCTCAAGGTAAACAGGATCTGGACTGAGCCTGACTTGCTTAATCCCTACTCGACAACCATCTACTCGGAGGTTCTCGATGGCACGCAGCCAGCAAGCCCAAGTGGCGTGAAGGTGACGTACGCATACACATTCCCGGACGGAAGCACGTACTCCGGGCAGGTGGGCCAGTCTGCCCAGAACCCGGAATACAAGAACAAGGGCTACTTCGGAGTTGACCTTGGCGCAGGCGCACAGTGCGGGGCATACAGCCTGAAAGTGACTGCAACGCGCACAATAACAAGCTCCGCGCAGGCCAGCGACCCGGCAACAGGCTACGCGACGTTCACCCTCAAGGAGCCGTATTGCACGCAGGCGGCAAGCAAGGTATCCATCAAGCTCGAGAAAGGCTGGAACATGGTTTCAGACCCGAACGCTGGGAGCCTCAAGATAAGCGAGATTGCGCAGAAGTGCAAGGTTGCCAGCAATGCATGGGCATACAACCCACTCAGCAACTCCTACACCGCGGCAAGCTTCCTTTCTGGCGGCATGGGCTACTGGCTCTATGCAAGCGAGGAGTGCAGCTTCGAGATCGACCTGCCATACATAGAAAAGATGTCACTTGGCCTGAACGCGGGCTGGAACATGATTGGCGCATCTGGCAAAACAGTGCAGTTCTCGGACTACACAGGGGACTGCTCGGTGACGTCCGGGCCATGGGCGTATTCCCCGTCAGCCGGGCAATACGTGCAGAGCAGCACGCTTGAGCCTGCCAAGGCATACTGGGTGAAGGCGGCAGCAGACTGCACACTGAAAAGCGCAAGCGACACGCCGCCTGCTGCGCCCTCAGGCTAAGGAGGCATGGCATGAAACTTGCAACATTGGCAGCCATTTGCGTGGCTGCCCTGCTGTTCCTTTCGCTTGGCTGCACCGGGCAAGCTGGCCCGAAGATAGCGCCAAGCAACAGCACGCCCACTCCGCCAGCAGATATCCCGCCGCCCCCGCCTGACAATGGCAGCGCGCCCCCGCCGCCCGCCCCGCCAGGGGGGGAAGCGCCGCCCCCAGCACCAGTGTGAGGTAATTTCCATGGAAGATGACGATGAAAACAGCGAAAGCGCTGCACCGCGCAGGGAAGTCACGCTTGTCGAGCTTTTGCTTGCCTCCATCCTGTGATGCGCTCCGCTAGAGCAAATAAAAAAACGCTCCCAACGGGATTTTCAGTCGCCACAAACCAACGGGGTTTGGGCGGTATCAAAGAGCAAAGCTCTTTGACTATGCATTTTGCGGCGAACCGCAAAATGGCACATGCCGGACTAAGGGGCGAAAGCCTCTTGGGCTGGCATTTGAACCCGTGTTACAGGCTTTCTTCTGCAGCATGCAGTGAAAGGCCCGCGTCCTTACCGGGCTAGACTATGGGAGCGCGTGCGCTTCCAGGCTTGCCCGCAGGCAAGCGGATGGGAGCACGGTGGAGTGTTACAATTCGTAGGGATTAAAAAGAGTTTGGGAAGAAAGGGGCTTGCGGCCAATGTTGTATGGTGCTTAATCAGAATGAGGCGAGGTGGCAAAATGCTAAACGTAGCTTTCATAATGCAGATGTTCGCTCTCCTCAACCCGCTTTCATCCTTCCCCGTGCTCATGGCCACGTACAAGAAGAAGCTGGACGTGCGCGGGATTGCAATCAAGGCGTCGATTGTCGCCTACCTTGTCGCCATGTTCTGCCTTTTCCTGGGCCCGCAGTTCTTCTCTCTTTACGGCGTGAGCATTGACGCCTTTCGGCTGGCGGGAGGCGTGATACTTTTCCTGCTGGGAATTGAGACAGTGCGCCCCAAGCCCGTGCGCGAGGACATTGGGGAGGTGGACTCGCTCATCGCAATCATAGCAACACCGCTTTTGACAGGCCCCGCCGTGATTTCCTTCCTCACAATAAAGGCAATGGAGGCAGGCGCGGTGCCGCTCGTGCCTGACGTCACCATTTCCTTCCTCATAGTGGGCGCGATTTTCTACATATTCTCGGTGATGCTTCCGCGCGTGAACGAGAAGGCGGTGGAAATCGTCTCGAAGATAATGGGGCTGTTCCTCACAGCCATCGCTGTCGAGATGATGGCAAAGGGGATGAGCGCGCTATTGTTTGCCAAGACGGTGGCGTGAGCCTAATAGGGCTTGCAATACACGACGAGGGGCTTGGCGCCGGGCTCCTGGCGCGTCAGCTCCTGCCCGCCTATCTCTTCCACATACTCAAAGCCAAAGCCGTCCACGCGCGCAATGCCCGGGTTTAGGGACCCGAACGGGCTGCAGACCGACGCGGCTGGGATAAGGGCGCTCTCGCCTGGCGCGGCAGACGCGTTGCTGGGCTGCAGCCCCACCCAGTGCCCTGGCTTGCCTTGCGATGGCTGCCCGAAATATGCCGCATCGCCTGGCGCAAGGGTGAATGAACCGTCTATGCTGGCCTCTGCGCTGGTTTCGTCATTGTAAAAATTGCCTATTGACTTGCCGCCCCCAAGCAAGCGGGTTATGCGCACCGGGCGCTCGCCATTGTTTTTCAGCTTAAGATAGGGGTATGTGACGTTGTCCTCGTCAGCGATTGCCCATGCCTCAAGTATGGATATGGGCTTTGCACCTGCCCAGTAGGCTGAGCTTGACTCGGGGGAATCGCCGCCCTGGAGCAAGGGGGCGACAAAAATCAGCGCGATTGCCGCAAGCGCCGTGAGCACTGCTGCCAGTACAAGGTAGACATAGCCTGGAACGTCGCCCTGACCCGAAAGTGCCATGCAGATTCAACCCAGGATGTATTTTTATTCGGATTGGCGCGCCTTTAGAGAAGCGAAATCGCCTGCCCGCCTTTCTTCAGCACCACGTCAGGGCCTGGCGTGACAACGCCAATCCTCTGCGCGGCTATTCCGTGCTTTTTCGCGATTGCAATTGCCTTGCCCTCTTCGCTTGCAGGGCAGGCCACCACCATGCCCACGCCGCAGTTGAATGTCCTGTGCATCTCGTAGTCGGACTTCAGGTGCGCGGCAAGCGCTTCCATTATCGGGGGAAGGGGCGGCATGTTGTCAAGCAGGAAGCCCACATGCCCGTAGGAGCCTATTCTTGAGAGCTTGGAGAATGCGCCGCCAGTGATGTGCGCGATGCCGTGCACCTCGCAGCCTGCAATCATTTCCATTATGGGCTTGACATAAATCCTTGTGGGCGCCAGCATTTGCTTGCCCCATTTTTTCGCGTCCAGCACCTTGCGCGAAAGCGTGTATCCGCTGGAGTGGAGCCCGCTGCTCTCTAAGCCAATCAATATGTCGCCCGGTTTCATCTTCGCACCTGTGAGAGGCTCGCCTTCCACCACGCCGACGCAGGTTGCGGCAAGGTCGAATGGGCGTTCCCCGCCCTTTATTATCTCGGGCAATATGGCGGTTTCCCCGCCTATGATTGCGCATCCTGCCTGCTTTGCGCCTTCCTGCAGCCCTTTGAGTATCTCTGAAACAAGCTCGGCATCCTCTTTCGCAAGCGCCAAGTAGTCCACAAGCACCAGCGGGCGCGCGCCCAAGCAAATAATGTCGTTCACGTTCATGGCGACCGCGTCAATGCCCACGGTGTCGAATTTCCCGAGCGCCTCTGCGACCATCACCTTGGTGCCCACGCCGTCGCAGTGTATGGCAAGCGTCTGGCTGCCTGACTTGAAAAGCCCTGCATAATGCCCCTTTATGGGCAGCACAAAGTCAGGAAGCGAGGAGAAAATGGCGTCGTTTATCGCGCCATGAATGCCCTTTACCTTGCGGATGTCCACGCCGGATGAGGAATAGGTTGCCATGGGCTGGTTTGGGACGGGCAATTATTTAAAGCGCACGCCGTCAGGCTGCATGGCGCACTCTTTATAAACTAGTGGGATATAACCCTCCTCAGAGGGAGGCATGCCTACTTGGAGTTTCTGGCTGCAAGGTCTGAAAATCTTCTTGACAAGCGTGCATATGCCCTATTTAAGCAAAGAAAGGAGTTGAGATGAATGGGATTTGGAAGAGGAGGATTCGGGAATGACATGCCAAAGCCGGTCAAGGTCGGCGACGAGCTTGACGTGACCATTGAGGCGGTGGCTGCCAAGGGAGACGGAATCGCCAAGAAGGAAGGCTTTGTCATATTCGTCCCTGGGACAGCGGTCGGCGAAACGTGCAAGATCCGCGTGACAGCGGTGAAGGCATCAAGCGCCGTCGCAGAGAAGGTTGTCTAAACCTTTTCGCTTTTTTTATTTTTCTTTTTTATTTTCTTTTTCGCGCCTGAAGGAAGGGTTTTTTACCCCTCGCAGCGAAAGCGCTTCATGGCAGCGTATCGCGCGCAGGGGGCGACGGAGTACTTAGTTTTGCTAGCAGTTGTGCTGATTGTCGCGCTCGTCAGCGTGGCACTGCTCGGCTTTTTCCCTGGGATGGCATCCGACGCGCAGATGACGCAGAGCAAAGCGTATTGGTCAAGCGCGTCGCCCATCGCCATAATAGAGTGGGACGCCATGAACCTGGATAACTCGTTCAGGAACAGCAATTTTTCCACCCCCTATCTTCGCGTGAGGAACACCGGCCCGTACAAGATAACCATCACCAAGGTGATTGCCGATAACCAGAGCATAGGGGCAGTTTACGCTGGAGGATGGAGCCCTGAAGTTGCAATGAGCACGTATTTTACACTGTCGCCAGGAGAGGAAACCTACTTTGGAAGCAGTACCTACTGGCCGTCCCTGCCCTCGCAGCCAAAGTTCTTCAACTTTCCGAAGACAACGTATGTGAACACCGCGAATTTCAACAGCTCGTCTGAGTTTGGCTACTGCGCCAGCACTTCTCCATACGGATACCTGATAGTGAAGGATTTCGGCTTTGAGTACATTGAATACATTGAGGGTCAGCAAGTGACCAAACGCCAAGTTGGCCCCAATATAATCATCCCATGCAGCACGAGCCGCACAGCCTGAGCACATCCAGCCGCCTTATTACCATTTTCCCGCTTTTAACCACTATCTTTATATACTCTTTGGTCAATAATGGTAGATAGTGGGAATATGGAAAGTACCAGCACGAATTGGAAGGAAAAGAGCGTTGCGCTCTCTATGCGCTCTGGCAGGCTATATGCTGCCAGCGAAGCCTTTATCCCATTCGTGAAGGTGTCTGGCCAGACTTTTTACGCGAACGAGAAGCCGTCGGTTGTGATAGCCGGAAAGAAACACATCGTAGAAGATGTGGTTTAGGTGGCACTATGAAAAGAGGACTTTTGATTGGCGGCCTTATGCTGATGTCCGTCGCGGCATCCCCCCAGCAGCTTGCGTTTGAGAGGTACAATCCTGCAAACAAAAGGGAAGAGCCAAAGCCTGCCAAATCTTTGCCGTCCGCGATATTCCTATACAGCAACCAAGAATTTGGCTTCAGGCGTGCAAAGCAGAAGGAAAATAATGGCTACAAGCCAATGCCCCTTAGGGAAGGCGGGCTAGGCAAGAAACCGCAAGCCAGCGGGATTGGCGCTGGGAAAAGGATGCCTCCAAGGATTCCAAGTCATTTTGATGCCCGCAGGCAGCAGATGTACGGGTCGGCTGCGCACGGCAGGCGCTTGTGCTGAGGCGCGTTCCTTCCGTCTTGTTTTTTTAACTTAGCCTTGCTTATTCTCGATATGGCACAGCTGCAAATCACGCTTTCAGACCTCAACGAGCTTGTCTCCGTTTCCGAGCAGGAGGCAATAGACACGCTTACCATGCTTGGCTTTCCAACAGAGAAGATGGAAACAGGCGAGCTTAATGTCGAGGTGACGCCAAACCGCCCTGATGCGCTTTCCGTGGAAGGGCTCGCGCGCGCGCTGCGCATCTATTTGAAGGGAGAGCCTGCAACATATTCCATTGGCGACTCGGGTGTAGAGCTCACTGTTGATGCCTCTGTCACCGCGGTGCGCCCCTACTTTGGCGGCGCGGTCGTCAAAGGCGTCACATTCAACGACAGCACGGTGCGCTCCATCATGCAGCTGCAGGAGAAGCTGCACGAAACGCTTGGCAGGAAAAGGCGCAAGGTCGCCATAGGCATACATGACATGGACAGGGTGGCGCCGCCTTTCCGCTATTTTGCCTGCGGAAGGGAAGATGTGCGCTTTGTGCCCCTGGAAAGCACGGAGAGCATGACGCCGCTCGAGATACTGAAGCGCCATCCGAAAGGCATGGCATACGAGCACCTTGTGGCAGGATTGTGCCCCATGATAGAGGACAGCAGGCACGAGATACTTTCATTCCCGCCCATCATCAATGGCGAGCTTACAAAGCTCACTTCGAGCACGAAGAACGTTTTCATAGACTGCACAGGCACCAGCGAGGAGGCTGTGAGGCAGGCGGTCAATATCGTTGTCTCTGCACTTGCTGAAAGGGGCGGCGCGGTGGAAAGGATTACACTGAACGGCGTGCCCTACCAGGTGCTTGCCGAAAGGAAGTGGCCGCTCCCGGTGAAAGAGAGCGAAAGGCTGCTTGGCGTGGCTTTCACGCCGGAGCAGGTGGGCCCATTGCTTGCAAAGATGGGCTACAGGGTGGAAGCGGGATTTGCCTATTCTGCAGGCTACCGCGCGGACGTGATGAACGAGGTTGACCTGATAGAGGATGTCGCGATTGCATACGGCTTCAACAATTTCGAGCCAAGCCTGCCATCCGTGCAGACCATGGGCGGGCAGAAGCCGCAGGCTGCCTGCCACGAGATTCTGGTGGGGCTGGGGTTTGACGAGGCTGTCACCTGGACGATATCGAACGAGGCGCTTGAGAGGAAAGCGCGCGTGCCTTCTGGCGGGCGGATGGAGATTGAAAACCCGCTCACCGAGGACTTTACGCGCTTTAGGGCGTCCATATTGCCGAACCTGCTCTCGGCGCTGTCTGAGAGCAAGAACGAGAGGCTGCCCATCAGGCTTTACGAGGCAGGGCCGGTTGCAGCACCAGCACTAGTGCAGTCGCTTTCCTTCGCCTCCATGCACTCCAAGGCGAACTTCTCGGAAATCAAGGGGATAGTGACTGCGCTTGTGGAAAATGCAGGCAAGGACGCGGATGTGCGCGCGGAAGAGTATGGGCCCTTCCTTTCCGGAAGGTGCGCCGCGCTTTACATTGACGGAAACAAAGTGGGCTATTTCGGGGAGATTTCGCCCGAAGTGCTTTCCGCATTCGGCCTTGAGCAGCCTGTCTGCGCGTGCGAAATGGCGGTCTGACCCTACCCCTTGTCAGGGTCCTTCCTTGCAGATGCCAGCAGCAGCCCTATTATCCCGCGCGCCTCCCGCGGCTTTCCGCACGTCCTTTTCCCGATTATGAGGCGCTTCCTTTTCATGTCATACTTGTAGCCGAGCCTCATCAGGCATTCCATGGTGTCCAGCATCCTCTTTCTCTTGACCTCGGCAAGGAGCTTCTGCGCAAGGGCGAAGCTGCCTATGCTTGCAAGCTCGAATGCAAGCCTTTCCTGCAGGAAGGAGACGTCCTCCTCCTGGTCAGCCGTGATGCCAAGCGCGGCTGCAAGGGCCACGCGGTAGTCGTTCGGGTGCAGCCTGAAATAATAGCGGAGCATCTCGCGCACCGAGGCAAGCCGCACCTCTGCCGAGTCCTGCGCGCTGCTGCGAAGCCTTTGGGGCACAAGAGCCGCCAGGCGCGTTGCGCCCCCGTGCGGCCTTGCAGCGCCCAATCCGCCCTCCTCGCCGGACCATGCGTCGTCCTCTATCACGAGAAGAAGCGACGCCATCATGTCGTCCGTCCGGAAGCCCGATGCCCTCATGCTTTCGTGCAGGTTCCCCACCACTTTCCTTTCCTTGGCCTCGTCCCCGCGCGCATAGTCGTCAATCACCGGGGCCATCTGCCCGATTGCGCCGGAAACGACTGGCGCTTTTTGCCCGAATGCGGACAGGAACGGCGGGCTTGCGCCGCCCTCGCCGCCGCCCTTTTTTTCCTCATCGCGCTTCTTGAAAAGCGAGCTGAATTTCCAGCCTGCCACTCCAGCCGCACCGGCTGCGCCGGCCGCCCCCGCAGAAGCGCCATCCTGGCCGGCTGCGCCGCCTCCGCCAGGCGCGCCCCTTTCATCCTTTTCCTTCTTTGCTTCCTCAATCGCAATCTTTTCCTGCTGCGCAGGCTTTTCCCCGCCCTTTTTCATCTCCTCCCCTATCTGCGCATGGCGCACCTTCTGCTCCGGGGAAAGCCTGCTCATTGCCATTGCCGCGGCGGAAAGCGAGGCGGGGAGCACTATTTTCTTGTTCAGCGCAGCCACGCGGTCCGCCTGCTCCTTGCGCCGGTCATGAAGCGACCTTGCCAGGTAGTCGAAGAAAAGCGCGCACTGCCCAGGCGTGAGCTCTGAGAGCGGGTTGCCCATGGGGGAGAATGTGAGGAGGGAAAGCAATGGGAGCTTTGCAGCCTTGGCATCTGCCTTTGCGGCTGTGGGCGCCTCAAGCTGCTCCATTGCCTTCATGGAAGATTGCATGGCGGAAATACGCGCAGCAGGAATAAAAGAGTTGGCAGTGAAAGCGCGCGCATGCGCAGTTTTCCAGGATGCCACAAGGGGCAGGGTGCGACAGAGTATTTGGTTCTTCTTGCAGTAGTGCTGATTGTCGCCCTGGTTAGTGTTGCCCTCCTAGGCTTTTTCCCAGGCATGGCATCAGACTCTCAAATCGCCCAATCAAAGGCATACTGGCAGTCCCAACCGCTTGCAGTAAACGAGATAACTGCCCGCCATAGCACTGGATGGGCAGGTTCAGTTTTCGCGATGAAGATACAGAATAACGGGGCTTATCCGATAAAAATAACCAAAATAATGGGGGGGAGCAACTGCTGGTGGGGCAACAAGACCATTGGAAGCAGCAATATGACTGGCTATGATTTGGGGCCGGGCGAGGGCGCGGTTATTGGGGACGGTAGGTTTGGGGGGAGCTACCGATATTCTATACCGGCAATCGTCTCTGACAGCCCAGGAACTTCGAACTGCAATGGTGGGGGCGTTTGGTATGCGTATTTGGCAAAAAGCATGTGCCAGAACTCGAACTCCACACCTGGCTTCCTGCAGATAAACAACTTCGGGTTTGAGTACGTGCAGTACGTTGATGGGCAGGCGATAACGAAAAGGCAGGTCGGCACCGAGCTGCTTTTGGTAAAATGCATCGAGCCCGTGGCTTAGCTCATTATCTCCTGCGCGATTTTGCCGGGCTCGAAAGGAATCAGGTCGGTGTAGGCCTGGCCGATGCCCAGGTAGATTATCGGGATGTTTGTGGACTTCGTGAGCGAGAGCGCGGTGCCGCCCTTTGCGTCGCAGTCAATCTTTGTGAGTATGGCGCCGTCCATGCCTATTGCCTCGTCGAACGCGCGCACCTGGTCTATGAGGGAGTTGCCGCCTATGGACTCGCCTATGTAGATTTTGATGTCCGGCTTTGCCACCCTGTCTATCTTTTTCAGCTCGTCCAGCAGGTTTGCGTTCGTGTCCTGCCTTCCCGCGGAGTCTATGAGCACGACATCTATCCCATGGGCGCGCGCGAAGCTCACTGCCTCGAATGCGACCGAGGCGGGGTCTGCCCCGTACTTGCTCTTCACCACCTTCACGCCGAGCCTTCCTGCGTGCACCTCTGTCTGCTCTATTGCCGCCGCGCGGAAGGTGTCGGATGCCGAGAAAACGCAGGTGAGCCCGTTCTGCAGGAGCATGTGCGCGATTTTTGCCATTGTCGTGGTCTTGCCTGCTCCGTTGGGGCCCACGAAAAGTATCTTGGCAGGCTTAACAAGTCCGCGCACGCGCTCAATAAGGTCGAACTTCCTGTCGGAGGTCATCACCGAGGCGAGCACTTCCTGTATCGCTTCGCGCGTCCTTTCCTCCACCTTGCCCTTGGGCACCTTCATGCCCACAAGGCGGCTGCGGAGCTGAGAGGAAACGTCAAGGGAAACGTCATAGGCGACGTCAGCCTCGAGCAACGAAAGCTCAAGCTCGGAGAGCAGGTCTGTTACCTCGCCTTCGCCAATTGTTATTTCGCTTGAGAAAATGGACCTAAGCGTGGTGCCGATGCCTATCTTTGGCGCTATGTCTTTTTTGTCAGATGTTGATGTTGCCTTGCGCGCCAGCTGGGAGAAGTCGCGCTCGGGCTGCTTTGGCATTTCAGGCTCGGGCTGCCTTGCAACTGGCGGAGCGGCTGGCTTTGGCTCGGGCTTTGTTTCGATTGGCTTTGGAGCCATCTTGACTTCTGCTTTCGGGGCGGGCTTGCCAAAAATGGAGCCTATGAAGGATTTTTTCGGCGCCTCGACTGGCATTGGGGAAGCAGCAACTGGAATTGGCTCTTGAGTCGAGCTTTTGCTCCGACTTGTCGGTGCACCGACAAGTGGACCACTCGAACCGCTGTTCGAGTCGGTCGACTGCTCGCCACGGCTATCGCCTGGCGTACCAGGCGATTGCGCCCCTTTCTGCTGCGCAGAAAGAGGGACTGCTTCCGCAGTTGACGATGGCTTTTTCTCTTCGACAGGCTTTGCAGCTGGTTTTTCTTCCGGCTTTGGCTCGGCCTTTTTCCCGACAGGCTTGGGGGCAGGCTCGGCTTTCTTTTCAATTTTTGGCGCCTCTTCCTTTCCTTCTGCCTTCTGTTTTAGCGCTTCTTTCTTTTCTATTTTCGGCTCTGCCTTGGTGATGGTTTTTGCTTCAACCGGCTTTTTCTGCCCAATCGGCTTTTCTTCCTCGGTGATTTCTGGCTTTTTCTCCCCTGCTGGCAGCGTTTCCGCTGCCTTTTGCTCTTCCTTGCCCGAAAGGCCCTTGATAAAACTAGCGAGCTTGTTCTTTAGAAGGCCGAACATTGCGCTCCTCCTCTACGCCAATGGCGCTTGCGCGCCTGGTGAGCGTGTCTATTGCAGTTATCACCTGCGACATGTCCTCCTGCGCGGACTTCATCGCGTCGGCAATCTTCTTCTGCCTCTCCATCAGCGTCCCGAGCGCCTCCTCGGGCTTTTTTTGCACCATCACGCCAGCGCCGATGTTCATGACCACGTGGTCGAAATCAGGCTTCTGGCAGGAGAAGAACACCCCTGCGCCTATGGGCACCAGCGTGTCGCCTTTCACCTTCTTGATGTTCTGGAGCGCCTCTATGGCGGTGGAAATCTCAAGCGCGGAGTTCTGCATGCCCTGTATCTGCTGGCGGATGGCCTCGCCGCGAGACTGCTGCATCTGAAGCTCGCCTTCTATCCTGTTAAGCTCCTCTTCGTTCCCCATAAGCGCACCCCGCAAGCCGCCCGCAGAACCGCGGCCCTTAAATCTTTTCCACAGAGGCTATCTTGATGGCTGACCTTTTAATGCCTGCGTTGCTGCCGAAAAGCGCGTAGACTTTCTCCCGCGCAAGCTTCTCGGAAGCCGATTCCACCTGCTTCTCAAAAGGCCTTGCCACGCCGCCCGTGCTTGTCGTCCCTGTCACCAAAAACTTTGCCATTTTATCACCATTTAAACGTTATATCAGGTCAAGCCCCTGCACCGCGCGGCCCATCTCAAAGCCCGTGCAGGCCTCGCCGAAAAGCGCGTGGCGGGAATTTGCCACTGCGCCAAGCGCAGGGAATGCCACCCCGGTGTTCAGCGTGCCGTTCACGCCCTGCACATGGAGTATTGAGTGAAGCTCTTTTAACTCTTCCTCGGTGCAGCGGTTGTGCGAAAGGAAGCCCTTGTTGGTGGCCAATATCGCGCTTCCGGAGGTAAAGTAGCCCGCCACCGCCCTGCCCACCGCCTCCACGCCCAGGCAGTCGGATATTTTCCTTGCCATCTCGCGGGGGATTTCGGGGTTTATCACCGCGCCAAAGTCGTTTGCCGCGACGTTGTTGCCTGCCGCGCAGAACCTGCCAGGAAGGGAGAAGATGTTGAGCTTGTGCGAGCGGAGGAGCTCTATTTCCTTCTTTTCGCAAAACGAGGGGATGATTGCCCCGTTGGAGTTGAAAGTGAGGTAGATGCCCACAAGGCCGCTGGCGCCGAACGATGCGTTCATGATTGGCACGCCGAACGCCTCAAGCGCGGTGAGCATCTTGGGCGCAGCGGTGACGTCAACAGCAACTAGCTTGTCTGACGCGCGCGCGAAAAGCCCTATGTGCGGGTTGCCAAAGTTGCTTGTTTTCGGGAATTCCATGGGAGCACCGGATGAAAATTGAATTTAAAATAAAAAAGAAAAATGAAAATGGGAGGGGAAAAGGAGCTACTTGGGCTTGGCAGCCGAAGTTGCAGGGGCAGCCGGTTTAGCGGCTGCTGCAGTCGACGCTTGAGTCGCCTTCGGCGACTGCGCGCCACCTGCTGTTGCAGGTGACGCTGGCTTTGCCGCAGCCTTCTTCGCGTCCTCGGCTTTCTTCGCTTCCTCTTTCTTGGCGTCCGCCGCCTTCTTCGCCGCTTCCTCAGACTTCTTCTTGTCCTCGCTTTCCTTTTTCTTTTTGTCGGCAGCCGCCTTTATCTTCTCCTCTTCGCCGATGAGCCACACGCGCACGAGCGCGTCGTCGCCTTTCACCATGCGCACCTTCACCCTGCGCGGGGGCTTCTCGATGCCGTCGCGCAGTATGGCGCTGTTCACGCCCTCGGAGACGCGCACGTCGTCCGCCTTCATGTGGCGCAGCGCAAATGCCTGTATGATGTTGATTGCTCGCTTCCCGCGCTTGTTCCTCGGGTGCTCGTAAGCGTCGCGGAGCGGTATTGTGTATATCCTTTCAAGATTTGCCATAAACACACCTTAGTTGAGCCTGTGGCGCTTCTGCGAGCGCATCTTCAGCTTGTGGCTGCGCCACGCGCGCACCTCGCGGTTCTGCGTGACTTTGCGGTTGGTCTTCGCAATCACGAAAAGCGGTATGCGCCTGTTCCTCTTTATCATCTTGCCAAGCGTCGCTTTCGCCCTTGCAGTTTTCTTGCTCATAAATCCACCTTTTGAACATCAGCCTATGTAACTCTGCTGCGCCTGCTTCTCCTTGCTCTCGCGCTTGTTCCTCTTCTCGTGCACTTCGCGGTACTCCTGCCACATCCTCTCGGACTGCTTGCCCCGGAGGATTTTCACCACCACGTTTCTCGGCACTGGCACGGACATTTTCGCCTCGGGGCGGTAGTCGCAAAGCACTATGTCGCCCTCGCGTATCTTGCCTGCGATTTTCGGGGCAACAAGCATGGTGAGCACGTTCTCGTCCCACATGTGCAGCGTCGCCTGCACGGACGCGTCTGCCGACACTATGCCCTTGTCCGACGGGGACAGGACTGCGATGACTTTTCCTGGATGATACATAAGCACCACTTCTCAAGCTCATTTCGAGCGGAACTCAATCGACGTTTCGCGCCTCTGGGTCATCTTCGCAAGCAGCGCATAAAGCTGCTCGTCGGATATCTCCCCCATCTTCTTGCCCGACTGCGCGAGGTAGGCAAGCGAGCTTACCACCTTGTCATAAAGCTCGGGGCTTGACATGCGCACGTTTGCCATGCGCTCGTACGCTTCCGGGGAAAGCATGTTCCTCAAAAGCTCCCTTTTTTGCATGTCGAGCTGGAGCGCCTGCAGCCTTTTTTGGTAAAGCTGCTGCGCAGCCTGCTGCTCGTTTTCCTGCTCGTCTGGCAAATGCACCGCCTCAGGAGGCCTCCTTTGCAGCCGCGTCCAGGAGCTTTTTCCCGGCCGCAGAGATTTCCCTGCCAGTCTTCCTCTTTACCAGCAGGCCTGCCTTTTCCAGCGCCTGCATGCCTTTCCTTATGATTGCGCCGCCTGCCTTCCTCTTCTTCTCAGGCCTCACTCCGCGGATCTTCTTGCCGCCGAAGTGCGAGCGGAGGCTGCTTGTGCCCACCTTGCCGTTCACATAGGCGTTTCTTAGGATTGCCGCGAGCCTTATGTACCAGAAATTCTTCTGCTGGGGCATCCTCTCCGTGTGCGAGCCGGATTTCACCGTGCCCACCCAGGCAGGGGGCACTATGCCCATGCCCTCGAGCTTTGCGGCAGTCTTTGCAACCAGCTTGTTTGGAACTACGTCGTAAACCGTCACCATTCGAACACCCCGTCTAGGAACATTGAAACTTTTCCATTTGCGCCGCGCGCGCGGCCATTCACTCGCGCTTCCGGAAAGCCCGACAGAAGGCGAAACTCAGCCTCATCCGCTCCGGAAAAGCCGTCTTATACGGCGGGATGGGTATATAAAACCATATTATGGCGCTGGCTTAGGTAAAGCCGCTGCCAGAGTTGCCATCTTCGTCCAGATTCTTGCGCATTTTCTTAATGATATTAGTGGCATCGGTATTAGCACCTATCTGCTGCTGGCTTCCCTGCTCGAAATTGATTGTATTTTGCATAAATGTAGTTGAATTGTCTGCGGCCGTCTTGAAATTAAGTGCAAGGTAGTCGCTGAATATATTCGAGATGAGGTTGCCAAACGCGCCATCCGCGCCAGGTCCGAAGTAAGTATTCACTAGTTTTCTGCGCTCAGAATGAGACATTTTGAAGTAGTTTTTTCCAACAGTATCAGAAATTTGCTGCGAATCATTGCGTGTGACAAGCTTATCTGTCCGCAGCTTGTCTAAAACAGCAGCAGTGAGTTCGTAACTTTCACACGCATCCCCAATGCAAATTGAAGTAGTGCTCTTATTATGCGATGTAAACTCAACATGCTCGCCAGACCCAAGATCTTTAAGCGTGTGTCCTTTTGCTTTGAATTCCATGGTAGCTATTAGTGCCACGGTCGACCGGCCGGTTTCAACATAGGCGGCAGCAGCTATGTCGGGAAGTTGAAGGTTGGCTGCACCTGTCCGCAGTGCTAAAGTGGTTGCTTCATCCAATGCGGCTTTTTTGTATAAGATTTGGTAGACTGCGTAATCGTCAGCGTTTAACTTAGTAATATCGACTAGTCCAAACATATATTTCGTGCCTTTAGTGCCATCTGGAAGATTTGCTCCGTCCACTAGTTTGTAAGAAATGGTTTCTCCGTTGACAGAAAGAGGGACTACATCTGCATTTGGAAGATTAATTCTCTTGACTGCTTCAGGAGAACCCCCCCTTATGTCTTGTAACCCTTTCTTGAGTGAGGCGTCATCAGTAAAAGTTACATCTGCAGCATAATAAGCACCGATTTTTGTATTGTTGAGGCTGGTTTGTTTGTCAGAAATGCTTTGCATACCAAAAACAGCCCAGCTCATACTTAACTTCCCTAAAGTGCTTTGCCATTCAGGAGAGGATGCTTCGATACTTTTGGCGTTCGCACCTAAAATTTTGGCGTATTCATTCTGTTGCTGGGGGGTAGGAAGATGCCCAAAAACATTGCGTGCAAGACCAATCACACCATCAGTCGCAACTTTGAGATATGATGTGCGGAAATCAATCGCTGGCGCTTTGTAAGTTTGGAATACAAACATCTTTTCACCCTCTTTTCCTTATTTTAACACATTTAGTATTTAAACCCCACCGTCTTTCCGCACGAGCAGGCATACTCGGCGGTGCGCGTGCGCTTCCTGAGGCGGACGCGCGTGTTCCTGCCGACAAGGCGCGGCATGCCGCAGGACTTGCAAAAGCGCATCCTGTCCTTTTTCGGCAATCTGCAGTTGTAGCGCGTGGAGAGCTTGCGCGCGAGGTAGACGTAGCGCTTGGCGTGCTTCTCGTCGCCTTCGCGCAGCGCTTTTTCCGCGAGCGTAAGCAGGATGCCTATCCTTTCGTAGATTATTTCGCGAACGCCTTGCTGCTGCGCCATGGGAAGAATTTGCACTGGAGATTAATAAAAACGAGCGTTGGGGGGAAGGAAAAAAGAAATGGGCCCGACGATGGCTAAAATCAAGAGGTTTTGGCCAGACGGGCACACTGAGCAAGAGCGAAGTGGGCCCGACGAGAGGGAGCAGTCCTAGGCTGCGACTGATTTTGAGCCGAAGGCTCGAAACGTCGGGCACACTGAGCAAGAGCGAAGTGGGCCCGACGAAAGCGCCAGCGCGGCTGGCGCGATTTTGCGCGACGAAGGAGCGCAAAACGGAGGGCACACTTTAAGGAGAAAGTGGGCCCGACGAGATTTTCGAGGCGCCGCAAACCACGGGGGTTTGGGCGGTGACGGACTAAGGGGGCGGAGCCCCCTTGGGCTGTCATTCGAACTCGTGACCTACAGCTTTCCAAGACACAATCGTCTGTTCCGGAGGAACTGGCGAATTGCCATGCCCTTGGCATGACATTTTTGCGAGAGCGTGTCATATAAGACGTGCGTCGGAGAAGTTGCTTGCGCGACTTCCCCAATGCCGCTCTAACCAGCTGAGCTACGGGCCCACTAAGGGGAGATTGAGTGAAAAAAGATTTAAACTGACTGGCAGGGCGGGCTGGGGATGGCAAGCTCCAGTGGGCCATCTAGTGCGCGGTGCGGTACAGCCGCAAAAGCGCGGACATGGTAAGCGGCAGGTAGAATAGCGGGATGTAGAAGATGTTGAAGATGGGCACGGCCGCCGGGATTGCAAGCACGAAGGCAATCGCGCAGTAGATTATCACCTGGAGCGGGTTGTGGAGGCTTGCAAATGCCGACACCTTTATTGCGCTTATGGGCCCCTTGCCGTCCACCACGGCGGCGGGCATGGCAAACATGAGGAGGAATGCGGCAAAGGCGATGTAGAGGAGCATGAGCACGAGCGCCACTGCCGAGAATATCTCGCCGAGCGAGGGGGCGGCCGCCATCACAAGCAGCAGCGGGGCGCCCACAAGCACCCCGCATATTATGGAGATTATCATCAGGGCGGTTGCGAATTTGGGCACGCAGAGGAAGAAAGCCCCGAGCGACTGGCGGCGCTTGGAGATGAAGCCGTTGAGCGTGGAGAGGTAGGCGCCGTGCAGGCCGGCGGACACCCAAAGCACGGCAAGGAGGCCGATGAAAAGCGCAATCAGCGAGACGCCAAGGCCGATTGCGGCGATGCCTATGGTGCCGTTGGAGGCGAATATGTCGGCAACGCTCCCGAGCGAGACTATGCCGAAAATCCCGAGGCAGAGCGCGGTGAAGAACGAGAGCGCCATGCTGGCGGCCGAGAGTATCACGGAATAGACCGCGTAATCCACCGCCAATGAGCGGTAGGATGAGAATGCGTCCAAGAATGCCTGCGCTGCGCTTGCCATTGCACCACCGAGGGGAGTGGGCAGGCAACGCATAAAACGTTTGTGCTGCAAAGCGTGTGGCATGGGAGTGCTTGAGGACTATTTCATTTCCCCGATAGTGGAAAGGACCGGCTACAACGCTGTCAACACGCTTGCCTATGCCGCGATAGCGATTGGCGCGCTTTACATCATCTGGCGCTTCCTGAAGGGGAGGAAGTACGATTTCTCAAGCCCGGCCTTCCTTTATGCCGTGGCCGCATTCGTGCTTTTCGGCTCCACCTGCCGCGTGCTTACCGACCTGTCGGATGCGGGCGCGGTGGCGGGCATGGCAGTCTCCGCAAGCCCGCTTGCCCCGCTTTACATGGCGGTCCATTCGTCTGGCATCTTCAGGTACGGCTTCCTCACTGTGACGCCCGGCATTTACCTTGTGACTGCCGCGCTTTTCCTCTCCTCGCTTGCCATCGCATGGGCAATGAAAAGGGAGATGTTTGCCGCCTATGCCGGCGCCATTCTCTGGCTGCCCATATTCCTTCTCGTGCTGCCGTTCGCATCGCATCTCGCATTTTTCGCGCTTTGCATCGCCATTGCCGCGCTTGGCGCCTATGCAGCGTTTTTCGCGCTTGAGCGCGCTGGGAAGATGAAGCTTACCATCTACGAAAAGCTCGCAATCGGGGGCCAGGCGCTTGACGGCGCGGCGACGTTCGTGGTGATAGACATCTTCTCAAAGCAGGCCGGGAAGGACTACTTTGAGCAGCACGTGCTTTCCGCCGGAATCGGCACTGCGACCCCGCTTGGCTTTTTCCTCTTCTTCCTGGTAAAAGTGGCGCTTGCAAGCGCGATTGTCTATTTCCTGAGGAAGGAGAAGATAGGCAAGTCGGACCTGGCGCTCGTCCTCATAGTGGTCGCGATAATGGGCTTTGCGCCGGGCATCAGGGATGCGCTTCGCATGCTTTGCGGCACGTAAATGGAACGCTTCCTGCGGAGCCTAGAGCCCGAAGCCCTTCCTTATGTACTCCACCGCGAACGCAGCGAGCAGCACGCCTGAGACGCGCGAGAGTATCTCAAGCCCGTTCTTGCCAATCGCATGGTAGACGCGCGATGAGAGGAGCAGTATGGCAAAGCTTGCAAGGCAGGAAAGCACGCCTGCTGCAAGCACGTTCCAAAAGCCAAGCGAGTGGGAAAGCAGCACCGCGGTGAGCATGGTGCCGGGGCCGGA
>Ga0172370_10004002_pt1 | contig 20057 bp, 14 predicted proteins | sample LakKiv5m_FD_114538 | JGI IMG/M metagenome (GOLD analysis project Ga0172370, IMG submission 114538) | Freshwater microbial communities from Kabuno Bay, South-Kivu, Congo - kab_022012_11.5m | ecosystem: Environmental > Aquatic > Freshwater > Lake | place: Democratic Republic of the Congo...
AAGTACGTATGAACCAGCTTTCATAACGCCACTATATACACGTACAAATATCAGTTTTCCAACAAATGGATCAGTTGCAACCTTGAAGGCTAGTCCGGCAAGCGGTTCTTTTTCATCTGGTGTACGTTGAATCGCCTCGCCGTTTTTTGGATTAAGACCCCACGTAGCGTCAATATCAAGCGGTGAAGGCAGATAATCGACACCTAAATCAAGGACTTTCTCTACAATAACACCACGACCGTCACCTCCAGTCACCAAATAAAAATCACCAGCTAGAACACGCTTACGAAGAGCGCCTTTCAGTTCGTCGATGGTTATTGAATCTTCACCTTTTTCAAGAAATCGTTCAAATAACTCATCATCGGCTTCTATTGCCGCCTCAATCAACAAACTGCGAGCATTTTTAGCTTTTTCACACATATCAACCGGAATATCACCAACTACTAATTGGTGGTCGGCGTAATCAGAGTACGTATAGGCCTTCATATCAATCAGGTCAACAACTCCGTTGATGTCTTTTTCAAACCCAATCGGTAGGTGTATAGGTAGGGCGTTTTTGGTTAATCGTTTGTGGATGCTATCCAATGATTTATAAAAATCTCCGCCTGTTTGATTGATCTTATTAATAAAGCATACCCTTGGAACCTTATACTTATTAGCCTGACGCCAAACAGTCTCGGACTGGGCTTCGACGCCCATTTTGCCATCAAAAACGACTACTGCACCATCCAAAACACGAAGCGATCGCTCTACCTCGGCAGTAAAGTCAATATGACCCGGTGTATCGATGATATTTATCTTGTGATCACGCCAAAAGGTTGTAACAGCAGCCGATGTAATCGTGATACCACGTTCACGCTCTTGCTCCATCCAGTCAGTTGTAGTCGTGCCACCATCGTGAACAACTCCAATTTTATGTGAAAGCCCAGTTCGGTATAAAATACCTTCGGTTACAGTAGTTTTTCCAGCATCAATATGGGCAATAATACCGATATTGCGAAGGTTATTTAATTTAACGTGTCGTTCTGCCATTTTTATTCCTATTTTCCTAAAATTTCATTAATAGCTTCAAAATACAGTTCTGAATAAATTTGCGCTATCTCTGGTGGTCCTGAATAACTTGCGATAGCGTCCTTTAGTCGTCTAGCGGTGGCAGCAATTAGTTCGTTAGCGTCACCATGAACACGTGCGCCAGTACTACAGGTAACAAAATCAAAATCATGTGCAACATTAGCTAGGTCTGATGGGCTACCGAAGTAACCCATTCTTTTACGTTCATCTGCCGATGCTAAGAACTTTTCAGTAGCTTCGATAGCCTTCAAAAATCTTGGCTTCTCGTCAGGTGTTACTTCTTTTTCTGGAAATGTTTCTTCTGAATCGGTCATACTTAAACCCTTGCAAAATGAGCAAAGGCTCGGTTGGCTTCAGCCATTTTGTGGGTGTCTTCTTTCTTTTTGAAAGCTCCACCTGTTTCATTGCATGCATCGATAATTTCAAGAGCCAAACACTTTGCATAAGACATACCCTTGCGCGCACGTGCCGCTTGAACAATCCAGCTGAATGCGAAATGCAGTTGTCGGTGTCCCTGGATGGGGAACGGAATTTGATAATTTGCCCCACCAACTCGACGAGATTTAACCTCAAAACTAGGTGCAGTGTTTTTTAATGCTTTTTCAAATACTTCTAGTGGGTTTTCACTGCCTAGTTTTTTAGCAGCTTCCTCGAGGGCACTATAAACAACTCGTTCTGCTAATAGTTTTTTTCCATTAAGCATTGATTTATTAATGAGTCGTTGCACCAAAACACTTTGATACTTACGATCTGGTGATATTGTGCGTTGCAATACGGCGGTTACTTTACGTGGCATTATTTTATCCCTTATCCTTTTTTGCACCGTATTTAGATCGGCCTTTTTGGCGTTTTTCTACACCCTGAAGATCGAGTGCGCCACGAACAATATGGTAACGAACACCTGGTAAATCTGGGACACGTCCACCACGAACAAGAACAACGGCATGCTCTTGAAGATTGTGACCCTCACCACCGATATAGGCCCAAACTTCATGTTGGTTCGTTAAACGGACCCTGGCAACTTTTCGCAGTGCAGAGTTTGGTTTTTTTGGTGTTTTTGTCGTAACTCGAATACAAACCCCGCGCTTCAGCGGGCTGTTCTGTTCATAATAATGCGTTTTTAGAGCATTATATATCTTGCTTAGTGCCGGCGACTTTGACTTTTTGTTGTCAGTCTTCCGAGGTTTGCGAACTAACTGGTTAATTGTTGGCATTGAATTAAAAACTCCGTTTTATTGGCTATTGTAATTTGGTTATTGGCTATTGGCCTCCAGCTAACTTCTATATTCCATATTCTATTAGCTAATTTTACAGATTAGGCTCAGCATGCCTTTTCCGCCTCTGCTAATCAGCGCTGACGGTTTTTAGTACACATTCATTCGCTGAACAGCTAATGAATCGTCAACCTGATAAGTGTAAACTCAACAGTGATTATAGCAAATTACCCTAAACAACGCAATGACGTAATAGATGTAACTGAATTAAATTTCTATTTCGATATTGTCGATCTCAGCTTGATTCAACTCAATATCTGGTTCGTGGTGGCAATAACCAGCTGCACCAGTTCCTACCGGTATTTTACGGCCGATGATTACGTTTTCCTTCAAACCGTGAAGTCTATCTATCCTTCCGCTGATAGCGGCGTTAATCAAAACGCGGGTTGTATCTTGGAATGATGCTGCTGACAGAAAACTATCCGACCAAATAGAAACTTTGGTAATGCCAAGCAACAATTGGGTATAACTGATTAAATTCTTATTGTTGGCGGCTAGTTCAGTGTTTGCTTCAACAACTGCTGCTTTTGATATAATATCGCCCGACACAAACGAACTATCACCTGGGTCTTCAATCTGAACACGACTGAACATTTGTCGCACGATTATCTCGAGATGTTTATCGGCCACATCTTGTCCTTGGGCAGAGTATATGCGAAGAATCTCGTTGATAATATACCGTTGTGTAGCCTCGGAACCCTTCAAACGCATCAAGTCATGAAGATTTAGTGAACCTGAAGACAGACGATCTCCAGCCTCTACAGTGTCACCGGCGCTAACTACGAGTTGTGCCGTACCCGGTATTTCGTAACGAACAGGTGAACTGGCGTTTGCGGCCAAAACTAGTGTTTTTCCAACAACCTCGACAACACCATCAAACGGTGCGGTTAGTGGTTTTGTTTCACTTTCACCTGTCGCGAGTACGTCTCCAGCTTTAATATCGCTCCCCGACTTAACAATCGCACTGCGTCCGTCAAGCGGAATTCGCTCAACATGACCTGCTTCTGGTGTAACTTGAACAATATATTTTTTACCATCTTCCCACACATCCACTAATCCAGTAAGCTCAGTAACGCAAGCCTGCCCCTTTGGACTTCGAGCTTCAAATAGCTCTTCTACACGAGGTAATCCTTGAGTGATATCGCCACCTGCTTCCCCGCCTTTATGAAAAGTCTTCAGAGTCAGCTGTGTGCCTGGTTCGCCAACAGACTGAGCTGCTATAACACCTACCGGTTGGGCTGCATCGACTAATCGACCGGTTGCCATGTCGATGCCATAACTTTTACGCGGAACCCCCCGTAAGTTTTTGGTTGATAGGACCGATTGAATCTTGACACTATCAATATCGTGGTCTTCTTCTATCGCAAGCGCAAGATCACGAGTAATGATTTGGTCGGCATCAATATATCCTGGTACGTCTTCGGCAGTATAGCGACCGATCAATCGTCCAGAAAAGCTTATCATAGTTCGTTCCGACTCGCTGCGCATAATAGCAAATCCATCATCGTCATCGTCGGTATCATCAACCGTAAATACATCTTGTGACACATCTACTAGACGCCTTGTCAGGTAACCTGCATCTGCTGTTTTAAGTGCAGTGTCAATAAGACCCTTGCGAGCGCCTCGAGTTGCAACGAACTGTTCTAGTGAACTCAGTCCGTCTTTGTAGTTAGACCGAATAGGCAGTTCAATCTCATGGTTATTTGAATCTACAACAATTCCAATCATGGCCGATGCCCACTTTACATTCGAGATGTCCCCCCTGGCACCTGAATTAACCATGACACTAATACTTGTATCCATATCAGTTAATTTTTGTGTTAAAAAGTCAGCTATTTTGCGATCAACTGAACGCCAGGCGGAAATTGTAAGGCCGTATCGTTCATCTTCGGTTATTAACCCTTGGTCGAACTGCTCAGCAATAAGCGAGGTTTTTGCGTCACCTTCAGCTACAAACTCGTGAATTTCGTTAAACTGTACGTAGTCGTCTTTGCCGGTCGAAACGGCAGCCACCGTTGCAAACCTAAACGCCAAGCCCTTCATACGATCGGCTGTGATTGCAGTTAAATCGGCACTATATTCGTTAAATATTTTTGCCAACACTTTTTTTAATTGTTTTTTAGTCTGGACTGAATTATCATATGGAAAATCACTCGGTAATATGTCGTTAAAAAATACTCGACCCAGTGTAGTTTCGCGAAATTCTCCTCGGTAAAACACATGAATCTTATTCTGCAACTGTAACTTACCATTGTCGTACGCCATTTCAGCTTCATAAATTGAACTGTAAGCCTTGATTTTTTTATCTTGAGCACCTGGTTTTTCATATGTTAGATAATAATTTCCCAAAACAACGTCTTGCCCGACACTTAAAACAGGTGACCCATCGGCAGGTTTTAGCAAATTATTTGTAGCACTCATTAATTCACGTGCCTCACACTGGGCCGCAACTGACAGGGGTAGATGCACGGCCATTTGATCGCCATCGTAATCTGCATTAAACCCATTCGCTACAAGTGGATGAAGCTGTATGGCTTTACCTTCAACTAAAGCTGGTTTGAACGCTTGAACTGACAAACGATGAAGTGACGGTGCCCGATTCAACAATACGTATTTATTTTCTATGACTGCATCAAGCGCATCCCAAACCAAAGCGTCACCAGATTCGATTAATCGAGTAGCGGACCGAATGTTGTAGGCATGTTCGCCTCGGATTAACCAACTAATAATAAACGGTTTAAATAGTTCCAGTGCCATCTGCTTAGGTAGGCCACACTCATCAATATGAAGTTTTGGACCCACAACGATGACTGAACGACCAGAGTAATCTACTCGTTTTCCAAGTAAGTTTTGACGGAAACGACCTTGTTTTCCTTTTAACATATCGCTGATCGATTTTAGTCGTCGTCGACCACCAGTTGCATTGACTGCTCGATTACCCTTTGCGGCACTATTGTCAATTAACGCATCTACCGCTTCTTGAAGCATACGCATTTCGTTCCGACATATTACCTCTGGAGCGTTTAGGTTTATTAACTTTTTCAAACGGTTATTGCGATTAATAACCCGGCGATATAAATCGTTAAGATCACTGGTTGCAAACCGGCCACCTGTTAATTCCACCATCGGTCTCAAGTCTGGAGGAATAACAGGTAACACTGTTAATGCCAAACTACTGGGGTTGATTCCAGCAGTTGACATACCTTCTAACATTTTTAAACGTTTTAGTAATTTTTTTTCACGTTGACCTTTAGTATTTGCTACTTCTTTAGTAAGTTGTGCAATAAGTTTCGTTAGGTCAATTTCATCCAAAAGCGCCTTCAGGGCCGCTCCACCCATACCAACTTCAACTAGTTCTTCGTATTCTTCTGGAAGGTTACGGTAATCCACCTCATTCAGGAGTGCAGACTTGACTAGGCTTTCTAATTGAGACTTTTTAAAATTATATGAATCTTCAAGTTCTTCGATTTCGCGCGATTGTTCACTCGCTAGTGTCTTAATGTCTGCGTTTTCTACGCTAGCTTCACGTTCGTAACGGATTTTTATCGCAATTCTTCCTGCTTCGGCCTCAGCTTCAATATCAGTCAGGCGTTGATCGCGTTTTTCGTCATTAACCTTTAAAACCACATACGTTGCAAAATACGCAATTCGCTCAAGATTTCGTACAGTAATACCCAACAAAAGGCTCATCGCACTTGGTGTACCACGCAAAAACCATATATGTGCTACTGGCGTAGCAAGAGTGATATGCGCCATACGTTCTCGTCTGACAATTGACTTAGTGATAAGTTCACCGTTTTTATCAACAGCTGCCTCACGTGACCGAACACCTTTTAGTTTATTATCATGGGGATTAACGTCCTTGACTGGACCAAAAATACGTTCACAAAATAGTCCATCTCGTTCGGGTTTTTGGGTTCGATAATTAATAGTTTCTGGTTTTGTAACCTCACCATTACTCCATCGAACTATGTCTTCTGGGCTGGCTACTGTTAGGCGAATGGCGTTAAAATCTGAAATTCCATCACTTGCGGTAAATCGTGGCATTTTACACATCCTCCTTTATTTCATTTAATTCGACGCTGTCTTCGATTAACATATCGTCAACTATATCTTCAAAATTTTCTGTAGCAATTTCGTTAATGTTTTCCAATATTTCGTCATCAACTGCCACTTCTTCCATTAAGCTACTTGATATTTGCGCAGCATCAACTACCAAGTCTTCGGATTCATCAAATAAATCAACTCGCAAACCTAATCCTTGTAATTCTTTGACTAAAACTTTGAAAGATTCTGGTAATTTTGGTCCGACAATTGGTTCATTTTTTATAATTGACTCATAAGCTTTTGCGCGCCCATATACGTCATCAGATTTGATTGTTATCATTTCCTGAAGAGTTGCGGCGGCTCCATAGGCTTCAAGTGCCCAAACTTCCATTTCACCAAAACGTTGACCACCATTTTGAGCTTTTCCGCCCAGTGGTTGCTGTGTGACCATTGCGTATGGACCAGTTGATCTGGCGTGGATTTTGTCACTGACCATGTGATGCAATTTGATCATGTGCATAACACCAACTGTCGTACGTTCTTCGAAAGCGTGTCCATTTTGACCATCATACAGTTGAAATTTGCCATCACTACTAAAACCAGCTTTTTCAAGCTCGTTACTGATAGTATCATTAGGAACACCGTCAAATGATGGGGTTGCAACCTTATAACCAAGTGCTCGAGCGGCCATACCAAGATGAGTTTCAAATAATTGACCAATATTCATTCGAGATGGCACGCCCAGCGGGTTTAGAACTACGTCAATCGGTGTTCCGTCTTCCATGTACGGCATATCCTCGATCGGTAAAATTTTAGCGACCACACCTTTGTTACCATGCCGTCCAGCTAATTTATCACCAACGATAATTTTACGAAGTTGAGCAACAAAAATCTGTATTTGCATCAATACACCAGCCTTAAGTTCATAGCCGTTTTCACGGCTAAAGATCTTTACGCCAACGACTTTTCCGCCACCAGCACTGTTCATTCGAAGTGATGTATCGCGAACATCTTTTGCTTTCTCGCCAAAAATAGCCCTCAAAAGACGTTCTTCACTGGAAAGTTCTTGTTCCCCCTTTGGCGTAATTTTTCCAACCAATACGTCACCATTTGTGAGTTCAGATCCAATTTGAACTATCCCGTCTTCGTCTAAAAATCGTAATGATTCTTCGCTAACGTTTGGTATGTCCCTGGTCACGATTTCGTTACCAAGCTTTGTTTCACGGACTTCAACGGTGTAATCCTTTATATTAATACTCGTAAGAGTGTCGTCACTGACTAGGCGGCTTGACAAGATTGTTGCGTCGTCCATATTATATCCACCCCACGGCATAAAGGCCACCAACAAGTCACGACCAAGAGCTAATTCGCCATCAGCAATGGAAGCACCTTCAATCAAGGTATCTCCTTTTTTAACCTTCTGACCCCTGGTTACGCGTACTTTTTGATTTATCGAACGGTCGTCGTTACTTTTCGTAAAATGAATTAAAGCGTATGTTTTTACTCCATCTTTGTATTTAACATGGATTTCGTCAGCGTCGGCACGAATAACCTCACCGTCAGCCTCGGCTGTAATTAACTGACTAGTATTTTTAGCGATTTCTGCCTCGATACCTGTACCAACAATGGGAGATTCAGGAATCAACAACGGAACTGCTTGTTTTTGCATGGCAGAACCAGTTAGCGACCTGTCAACACGATTTTTTTCAATAAATGGAATCAATGCGGCTGATGCGCCTAATATCTGTTTGTGAGACGAGTCGACATACGTTACCTCGCTGGCATCTACCTGTTCTGGCAATATTCCGTTTCGCGCACTTACACGTTCATCCGCAAACGAACCATCGCTATTAAGTTTTACACTAGCGTCTGCAATAACTTCGACTACTTCCTGAGCCGCATCCAAATACACGACCTTCTTGGTTACCTTGCCACGAACAACTTTTAGGTATGGTGTTTCAATAAAACCATATTCATTAATTCGAGCGTATGTGGCTAGATTTAACACCAGCCCAATATTGGCACCTTCTGGTGTTTCAATGACACAGATACGGCCGTAATGAGTTGGGTGAGCGTCACGAACGTCAAATCCGGCACGTTCTCGTGATAGGCCACCCGGACCCATCGAGCTAAGACGACGTTTGTGCGACAGTTCAGATAAAGGGTTAGTTTCGTCCATCAACTGGGAAAGCTGAGAGCTAGCGAAAAACTCACGAACGGCAGCAACCACTGGACGTGCGTTAATTAGTTGATTGGGTGTAACACTCTCTAGGTCGCTCATACTCATACGGTCCATAGCGTTTCGTTGCATCCGCAGCATTCCAACGCGGAATTGTCGAGCGACCAATTCGCCCACAACTTTGACACGACGATTAGATAATGAATCGATGTCGTCAGGACTTTCCTGAGTATTATTTAAACGGATAACCTCTTTAATAATTGCAATTAAGTCGCTAAGTTGGAAAACTCGGTATTCGGTAGTGTTTGGGTGTTTTAAACCAAGTCGTTGATTTAATTTATAACGACCAACTCGGCTATAGTCAAACCGTTTAAAGTCAAAAAACATTCGCTCTATCATACTACGTGCGTTGTCGACGGTGGCAAGGTCGCCGGGACGAAGTCGTCGATACACTTCGATTAATGCTTCGTTCGAACCACGAGCCGAATCCTTGTCTAATGTTGCGTCAATATACTTGACTTCACCAGTATCAATATCTTCAAATAGACTTTTTATTTCAGATGTTTTACTGTGCCCCAAGGCTCGCAATAAGGTCGTTATAGGCAATTTACGACGGCGGTCAATTTTAACATAGATTACTCCATTGGGTGCTGTTTCAATTTCTAACCATGCACCTCGACCTGGAATAAGTTTCGCACCATAAAAATTTCGTGATATCGACTTGTCTGCTGTAAAGAAAACGCCGGCACTTCTAATCAATTGTGAAACAATAACACGCTCGGTACCGTTGACGATAAATGTTCCTCGATCAGTCATCCACGGATAATCACCGAGATAGATTTCTTGCTCGTTGACCTCGCCAGTTATCTTATTTGTCAATTCGACGTTTACGTGCAATGGCGCCTCAAAGGTAAGATTGTTTTCCTTAGCCTCTTGCTCGCTAGTTTTTGGATCTTGAAAAAAATAATCGTTGAACCTTAGTGAAAGTTTTTGTGACGTGTAGTCATCAATTGGGTTCAATTCAGAAAAAATTTCACTTAATCCGGTCTCGACAAACTCGCGCCAACTATCCTTTTGATGAGCAATTAAGTTCGGTAACTCTAGTGTTGATTCGTTTTTAGTAAAAAAAACGCGTTTGTTGCTGTTGGGCTTTGTACTAGCTTTTGCCATGAGTGGTGTTTGCTCCTCGCAATAATTTTACGTATTCTAAATTAACTATTTCTGTTTTTGAACAACATAATTGTCATCAAGGGGTTCTTGGTACCGAAGATTCCCTAAACTACAGTTATTGAAGTTGTACTTTTCGCCTATATAAACAGGCACTCAATAACAGCAGTTACACTACTTCTTGTCGTTTATTGTGAGGCATACACTAACAATAGTCAATAGTTTTCGTACATTTTATTCCGACCTAGGATTTTGTGATTATTTCATCGATCAAACCATAGGTTTTTGCTTCTTCTGGTTTCATCCAGTAATCTCGTTCCATATCGGTTTTTATTTTAGACAGTTTTTTACCAGTGTTTTTTGCGAACAGTTCGGCTAGCATTTCCTTTACAGCAATTCCTTCGCGAAGGTCGATTTCCATATCGGTGACCTTTCCCTTGGTGCCATGGCTGGGTTGATGAATCATAATCTTGCTGTGAGGCAGCGCAAATCGTTTACCCTTTGCCCCGCTCGACAGTAAAAAGGCGCCCATGCTGGCCTGTAAGCCGATTCCAATTGTCTGAACGTCAGGCGTAATATATTGCATAGTGTCGTATATTGCCATACCATTATAAACACTGCCGCCAGGACTGTTGATATACAGTTTGATGTCTTTTTTGGGATCAGTATAGGCCAGGTAAATTAGTTGAGCAACCACAATATTTGCAGTGTATTCATTAACTTCTTCGCCTAGAAATATAATTCGCTCATTTAATAAGCGTGAATATATGTCGTATGCTCGTTCACCATCGAGTGATTTTTCGATAACGGTTGGTATTAAGTAGTTTAATGGTTTTTGCATAATTTACTTCTTATTCAGTTCGATTAATCTATCGATCGTTTTATCGGTCAATAACCTGTTAGCAATGTCGCGTCGAACCTCTGGTTGTTCAAATTTTTTCAGGGCTTCGTCGTTATTGGCATATTGTTTTTTGTAAACATCCACTCGTACATCAAGTTCGTCCGACGACGCCTCGATGTTTTCTACCCTGCGTAATTCGGCCAAAACTAATCCTGCTTTTACACGTTTTGTTGCGACGTCTTTTACTTCAGTCCTCAACCATACTTCTTTTGATTCAAAACCTTTGGTCTCAAGATACTGTTCAAGACTAACCCCCTGATACTTTAGGTTGTTTACAAAATCTTGTTCGATTGATCTGGACTGATCGGTTATTAAAATATCCGGAACGGGGACTTTACTTATTTCAACTAATTGTTTGACCAGGTCGTCTCTTGACCGATCGTCAGCTTCACGCTTTTTTTGGTCTGTTAATTCACGTTTTATGTCTGCTTTTAGTTCGGCAACAGTTTTAAATGGACCAGATTTAGCCGCCAATTCGTTGTTCATTTCGGGTATAGTGACTTCTTTGATTGTTTGTAGCGTAACTGTAAATACAACTTTTGCACCTTTTAGTTCAGCTGATTGGTAGTCAGATGGAAATGTTAGTTTCAAATCAAACACATCGCCAGGCTTATGACCGACCACACCTTCTTCAAAACCGGGGATAAACTTATTCGATCCCAGCGTCAAACTGTGGTCGTTTCCCGAACCACCTTCAAATGCAACACCATCTTTTTTACCTAGAAAATCAATTATGGTTTCATCACCAATTTTCGCTGGTCTTGTTACATTTTTTTTATCGGAAAAGCTTTGTCTTATTCGATTGACTGTATCTGTTATCTCGGCCTCAGATACGGTGATTGTTTCGTTATTAATTTTTAGTTTTTTATAATTACCGAGTTTAATAATAGGTAATATCTCGGCCTCGGCGATGAATTCCATCATCTCGCTGGGAACGAACTTCTTGATAGAAACAGCAGGTCGATCTAACACTTGTAGTTTAGTGTCCCGAAAGGCAGAAGCAACAGCCTTACTGATAGCATTATCAATTGTTTGCTCCTGCAGTGTGGTTGGGTTGATGTTCTTGGCGGCTACTTCTATTGGCGTTTTACCTTTTCGAAACCCAGATACTTTCACATCACGAGCCAGTTTTGCGGTGGCAACTTGCGCTGCAATCGCTAATTCTTCGGCATCCAACGTAACGGTCAGTTCAACTTTTGTATCGGATATGTTTTTAATCGATGTTTTCATTAATTTTCCTCCTGTATTGAAGAAAGCAAGTTGATAATCTGGTCAAATTTTACTTTATATTCTTGTGATTTATCAATATTCTTTAACGTGTATATACCACTTTCAATTTCATTTTTACCAATAAATAACATGTTTGGAATCCTTTTTTTTAGTGCAATTTTAATCTGACGATCTAGTTTTCGTCCAGATATATCTAATTCGACATTGACACCTGCTTCGCGAAGGTCACGAACTACCTTGGTAGCTTCTCGTCCCATATCACCTAAAACAGAAACGTATACTTCAGTGGAGGAGTGCAAAACTGGTAACAATTTATGGGATTCTAAAAAATTCAAAAACGTAGTTCCGCCAATACCTACGCCTATTGCCGAAATAGGTTCCACCCCGAACATCCCAACCAAACCATCGTACCGCCCGCCACCAAACATTGCCCTGTTATTATCCGGGCTGGTATCAAAAACCTCAAAAACCATCCCTGTGTAATAATCTAATCCGCGCATCAATGCGATATCAAACACTACGCTTTTGACATCAGCGCGCTCTAATAGTGTAAACAACTCTTGAACCTCAAGTACAACAGTGCTATCGCGAATTTCAGCGGGTAAGTCTGCCATACTGGACGCATCCAGCAACTTTTCAATTTTGGGCAATCCGTCGTCGACCAGATCGCCAAAAATCTCTATTGCTTGGTCCGTAAAGTCTTTTGAGCTAATTTTGTCCTTGCGATCCAGTAATTTAACCATAAACTGTGCTTGCACGGCATCGAGACCAAGATATTGAGCCATCATAAAATTAATTAATTTACGATTATTTATTTTTATCACATAATCATCTGGTTTGGCTCCGGTCGCCTTCATAATATTGTCGGACATGATTATTATTTCAGCTTCGGCTGATACGCTTTCGTCACCAAAAATATCGACATTTAATTGCCAAAACTCACGTTCTCGTCCGCGCTGAGGCCTTTCGTAACGCATAAAATTAGCAATCGAGTATAATCTGGCCGGATATGACAATTCCTGACGACGTGCAGCCACCATACGACTTATTGTTGGTGTCATTTCGGGACGAATCGCAACCGTCCGTCCACCACGATCAACAAACGAGTATGTTTGTTCGTTAGCTAATTCTTGGCCACTTTTGGCGGTATATATTTCAAGAGGCTCCAAAATAGACGCCCCGTACTCTTCATAACCAAAGGATTCAGAGATTTTGCGCCAAATTGAAAAGATATAATTCTGAATTCGTTTATCTTCAGGGTATAAATCTCGCGTACCTTTATAAGGTTGTGGTGATAGTGTAGTCATCACTTTAATTTTGACATTTTTATCTGTTTAATACAAGCCCAATCACTATAAATGTACTCGATTTTATTATAATGCCATACGAGTATTTTCGTGTATTATTGTTATATGCGAAATAATATTGTTTATAGTGGCGCCGATGAACTGACGTACGAGATACGCGAAATTGTTAACGTGGCCTTAAGAATTGAATCGATGGGAGTAAACATCACCTGGGAGAATATTGGTGATCCAATTCAAAAAGGACATGTTGTTCCAACTTGGATTAAAGAAATCGTCCGCGACGTTGTGATGAACGACGATTTGGTTTTTGGATATTCTCCTACAAAAGGATTGTTAAAAACCCGCGAATATATTGCGTCCGAACATAACAAACATCATAACAAAGACGGTAAAAAAATCGCTAAAATAACAGCCGAAGACGTCTTGTTTTTCAATGGACTTGGCGATGCTATTTCACACATATACAGTAACGTCAACGAACACGTTCGTTTAATCGGTCCAAATCCGGCATATTCGACCCATTCGTCGTCCGAAGCTGCTCATGCCAACTCACCACATATAACCTATCAACTTGACCCAAAACGCGACTGGATGCCGGACCTTGACGATTTAAGGAATAAAGTAAAATACAATCCTTCAATTGGTGGAATTATTATAATAAATCCTGATAACCCGACCGGCTTCGTATACCCAAAAGACGTTTTAGTTAAAATTGTGGCTATTGCCCGCGAATTTGATTTGTTTATTGTAGCCGATGAAGTTTATACCAATATTGTGTACGGCGGCGCTGTTATGACGGAGCTTTATAGCGTAATAGACGACGTTCCTGGATTATCGTTGAAGGGTTTATCAAAGGAAGTTCCGTGGCCGGGATCACGATGTGGCTGGGTAGAATTTTACAATACTGACAAAGATCCGATTTTTAAACGTTACGTTAAGTCACTGGTTGATTCAAAAATGTTAGAAGTCTGTTCAACAACCTTGCCACAGCGGGTTTTACCCGAAATATTATCCGACAAAAGGTATCGAGCATATTTAGCTAACAATAACGCCACATACAACAATAGGGCTAAGCTGTTTTATGAAACACTTTCTAGTATTGGTGGAATTACTTGCGTACGTCCCCAAGGCGCCCTTTATGCAACGGTGGTATTTAACAACGGAGCCCTAAAACCAAACCAATCGTTACCCCTAAAAAACACCAAACTACAGCACTACGTAGAAACACTGGTTATGAATATAGAATTCGACAAACGTTTTGTCTATTACCTTTTGGCGTCTACAGGTGTGTGCGTTGTCCCGTTGTCTGGGTTTAATTCGGATTTACCAGGTTTTCGAATGACGTTACTGGAAAATGATGAAAAGATTTTTGAAAGGACACTTGAAACTATTGCCGATGCAATTAACATGTATTTAAACTCATAACAAACAACTAACTACCTAAAAAGGTTCGACCTTTGTAGGGAATATTATATTCTCAGGACGTTTTGTTGCATCCAGGCGTACATAACGATTCCAGCAGCGACACCAACATTAATGGACCTGGTTGAGCCAAATTGTTCTATCATGACAGTTGTTTCAGCTGATTTTTGCAGTTTTTCGCTTAGTCCTGGTCCTTCTCCTCCAAATACCAAAACACACTTTGATGGTAGTTTCGTGTCTGATAGTTGCACCGCGCCAGAGACAATATCTACTGCGATTATGTGACGACCATCTGACTTCATTGATGCAGTAAACACTTCAACCGTTTCGTGATGAATAATGTTCATATATTTATCTGTTACCATCGCGCCACGACGATTATAGTGACGCCTACCTATGATATGCACGACCCCTACGTTAAATGCATTAGCAATACGTACAATCGTGCCAGCGTTAAAATCGTGTTGCCAATTCTCAATAGCTATGTGCAATGACACTCTCGATGTATTGAGGTCGGCTTTGATTGCTTCGTTGGTCCAATATCGATATTTATCCATAACATTACGCTTGTCGCCATTTTCAAGCAAGTCTTGATCATATTTGATATCAGTTGGCCAAGGTTTATCGTGTGGTCCAACGCCAATAATTGGTTCGGTCATGAACGATATTGTACCCTAAACTCCCTGATAATTGCACTATACTATTTGGTGATATACTAATACCATACGATAAAAGGAGAAATACAAATGAATAGTTACGATTTATCGACACTACCAAGCTGGGTGATACCGGTAATGATTGTTTTGGCAATATGGACAATTTACTGGAAGGGTCTGTCAATGTGGCACGCCGCAAGCAAAAAAGACAGTACCTGGTTTATTATATTATTGGTATTCAACACATTGGGTATTTTAGATATGATTTATCTGTTTGGAGTTGCAAAAATAAAACCAGATAAACTATTTACAAAAAACTAGATGTGTATTTTGTTTCGTGTATATTTGTAGTATTTTATCAGTTCAAGCAACATTAAGTACACAGACGCAATTCCTATTGCTATCGCCCAACCTAGCAAAGATATTCCCGCCATATCGGAAAAGTTTTGAAGAACAGGTACATAAATAAGTGTATTAATAAATACAAATGAAAACGCTACCGATATCCAGACCCGACGTGATTTTAGTAACCGCCAAATTGGTTTGTTCATTGAACGAATAGAAAATGCATTTACGTACTGACAAAGTGTTAAGCACGCGTACGTGACCGTGGTGGCCATGATATATGCTTCACCTTTAAGTTTAGACCCGAAGCTCCATCCGTTAATAAATCCAAATATACAGAAACCGACTATTGCCAATATACCCATCAACAAGCCGCTACGAACGATATACATGATTGCGTCTTTCCCAAACAAAATATCACTTCTGGGCCGAGGCTGACTGGACATAACATCATCTTCCTCGACGTCACCAGCAAGGCCAAGTGCAGGAAAAACTTCAGCCCCCAGATCAACCAATAATATCTGAATCACAGATATTGGTGGCAGACCTATAACAAAACCAAATAACACCGCGACAAACTCTGCGATGTTTGACGTAAACACATACCTGGTTACTCGTTTTATGTTTTCATAGACCGTTCTTCCCTCTTTAATTGCCCAAATTATTGATGAAAAACTATCGTTTAGTGAAACCATTTCAGCTGCCTCTTTAGTGACGTCGGTACCAGTTATTCCCATAGCCACACCGATATTTGACGCCTTTAGCGCTGGCGCATCATTGACGCCATCACCCGTAACGGCAACTATATTACCATGACCGTGTAGGATTTTAACAAGCCGTAGTTTATGTATTGGATCAACTCTAGAAAATATAACATTTTCCGACAACAACAGGTCGTATAGTTTAGCATCGCTTATTTTACTTAATTCAGACCCGTCAATAATGACCGGATTATCAATTAAACCAATCTTTTTACCAATCGCCGCCGCTGTCAACCCATAATCACCTGTCGCCATTACTATCTTGATACCAGCTTTTTGGGCTAAACGTATGGTCTCGGCAACATCTTCTCTTGGTGGATCAATAATACCCAATAGCCCCAAAAAAATTAGGTCTGAATCGATAGCCTTACTATCCATTGGTTTATAGGCCGATGCCATTACACGAAGAGCATCTTTGGAATACGTATCGTTTTGAGTTTCTATGGCTTGTTTGTCGAAATCAGACAAATTGGTTATTTTATCGTTTTTTAATATTTTTGTACATTTGTTAAGCAGTGAACTTAGTGCTCCATTTATGTAGACAAATTCCTTATTATGGATTTTTACAGCTTTGGCCCGATATTTTCTTTCAGAGTTAAAAGGAACTTCTTGTAGGGTTACCGATTCTTTTTGTAGGTTGTAGGTGTCGATTCCCGCTTTCTCTGCAGCAACTAATAGTGCAATCTCGGTTGATTCCCCAGAATAGTCCGGAGGGTGGTGGTTTTTAGTGTCAACCTCTGCGTTGTTTGCAATGGTTATGCAGTTAAATAATACCTGTAGTTCGTCAAGTTTTTCTTTTCCGCAAGGTATACCATTGAGAGTTATTAATCCATCTAGACCATATCCGACACCTTTTACATGATAACGTTCATTGTTTGAATATATTTCCTTAACAGTCATTTGATTCTTGGTCAGCGTCCCAGTTTTGTCAGTAATAATATAGTTTGCCTCGCCCAGTGTTTCGACTGCCGATAATCTGCGAATTGTAGCTTTTCTACGTGCCATTTTCTGAATCCCTATAGCTAATGCAATAGAAACGGTTGCAGGTAGGCCTTCTGGCACTAGTGATGATGCGATGCCGATAGAAAAACGAAACGACTGCATGGCGTCAAAATGACCAATAGATACCGTATATACAACCAGAAGTAATATTACAATCCAAAATGTTACTTTTGAAACCATCTTTGCGATATGGTCAATTTCAATCTGAAGTGGTGATTTTGTTATTTTTTGGGCAGAGGTTGCCTTGGCGATCTTACCAAAATGTGTTTTCATGCCGGTGGCAATTACAACACCCCGGCCTTCACCAGAAACTACATCTGTACCCATAAACACTGTGCCACGAGTATCTCCAACACTAATTTTATCTTCCTGAGTCAATGCGGTTTTTTGCTGAGACTGTGATTCACCAGTAAGTGAAGCATCATTAGTCTCAAGCTCATTAGCAGATATTAATCGTATATCTGCAGGTACCCTCATACCTTCGGATAAAACAATAATGTCGCCCGGTACTATTAAAGAGGCGTCAATAACTACTCGTTCTGATTCTCGAATTACTGTCGCTGTTTGAGCCACAAATTTCTTTAGAGCGTCTATCGCTTTATCAGCTTTATATTCTTGGAAAAAACCTATCGTGCTATTCGCTATAACGACTAACAGAATTATCAATGCGTCTTTTGGTGAGCCAAGAAGTAGCGACAATCCAGATGCAGCTATCAGTACAATGGCCAACAGATCAGTAAAATGAATGAGATATCTGACGATGTATGGAACATGGTTTTGTTTTCGCAATATGTTCTTACCATATTTTTTTTGCCTTGATAACACTTCCTTACCAGAAAGACCCCTGTCGGTGGTACCAAGATCGTTCATAACATTTTTAATATCATTATATATGTTTGAAACCATGCATATATCTTATGTTAAAAACATCTTTTTATGAATAGGTGGTATCGATACTACTAGTGAATACTTAGGACTTTATACTTAAACATTTTGCCTTTAGGTGATTTTACCAAAACAGTTGAATGTTCTTTTTTACCTAAAAGTTGCCTACCTAGGGGGCTTTCTTCGGAAATTTTCTGCATCGACGGATTGGCTTCAATCGAGTTGACAAGGGTGTATTCGATTGTTTTATGTCCTGATTGTAGACTAACAGTTGACCCAACCTCGATATCTTTGTGCCATTTGTTTTTTTCTACTACGTCCGCATGCTGCAGAATATCTAGTATTTTTGACGCCTCTATCTCATTTAGTTCAAGTAAATTCGACATATTATTTGATGATATATTTTCCGCTCGTTCTTTAGTGTCCATTTTCATTAAACGTTTGCACATCGAGATTTTTTCTTTTTGTAGTCGATTGAGTTGTTGTTTTAGGTTGTCTAGTCCTTTTTTTGTTAAATATAGCTGTTTGTTTGAGGGAAAATGTTTGATGTTTTTGTAATTCATACTATTTCCTCCATCATAAATTGTTAATACTTACTTAGTGTATATTTGATATGTTCGTTTTGATGTAATATATCTTACGTTTCGTTAATTGTTTTTTAACGTTGTCGGTGTTACAATTATTAACGGCACACCATATATAGTAACAGTAGTAAGGAATGATATGCGCGAAAAACGTTCATTTTATCGAAATAATCATGTTGTGAAATATAAAAAGGGTGAAACTATTTTTTTTCAATATGAAACTCCTAGACATCTGTATTGTATTAAAAGCGGAATAGTCGAAGAAACGAATTTGACCCATAATGGAAACTGCCAGTCTATATCATTTGACATCGTTGGAGACATTATTCCTAAATGTTGGGCTTATTCTAGAACAAGCCAGACGCTGTTTGACTACACAGCGTTTACTGACTGCGAATTATATGTGATTAGAAAAGAATCTTTTATACATGAACTTTCAGAGAATATAGATTTTGCTACTAAAATGTTGAATCGATCGGTAAGGTCTCGAATCGGAGCCAGTCTACATATTGACGTACTCGGAAAACCAACCTCCGAAATGAAAATGTTGTATACAATACGGTTTTTTTGTCTCCTTTATGGAACGATTCCAGAAAATAATTCAGTTAAGATTCAAATTAAACTTACACATCAAGATATTGCCGAGTTTACCGGACTAACCAGAGAGACAACCAGCATAGAGTTAGGAAAATTAAAAAAGTCGAAAGTTATATCATGTAAACAAAAATATTATACGGTTGATACGTTCAGGCTGAACGAACGAATCGAGGATGAATATAACCCAGGGGTCACGCATAATATATTACATCTTGATAATCATTTAATAAATAGATAAGTTAATCCCGTAAATATGTATGATTTCTGTTTATTACTTTTCGCTTAGTCTTACGGCAAGCGCAACACGTGGATCATGTTCATCCGAAATTAGTACTAATTTAACGATCAAATAAAAAAGACTGTCCCTGGACGGTCTTTTTTATTTGGTACGCGAGAGAGGACTTGAACCTCCACGCCTTACGGCACTAGCTCCTAAGGCTAGCGTGTCTACCAATTCCACCACTCGCGCATATCTTGTTAATATTACCCACGCCAGCGTGTCTACGAATAACTTACGTTTCACGCAGCCACCACTCGCGCATATCTTATTAATCACGCTAGCGTGTCTACGAATAACTTACGTTTCACGCAGCCACCACTCGCGCATATCTTATTAATCACGCTAGCGT
>Ga0172370_10004003_pt1 | contig 20048 bp, 24 predicted proteins | sample LakKiv5m_FD_114538 | JGI IMG/M metagenome (GOLD analysis project Ga0172370, IMG submission 114538) | Freshwater microbial communities from Kabuno Bay, South-Kivu, Congo - kab_022012_11.5m | ecosystem: Environmental > Aquatic > Freshwater > Lake | place: Democratic Republic of the Congo...
AGGTTGCGGCGATTTTAGCTCGTCCGCCGCAATCATTGCTGAGTCAAGTGCGATCCATTATCAAGGCTTCAAATTTGAAAATAGAATGGGCTAGATTGAAAGCCGAAAAAGCAGAACTGAAAGAAGAGGTTGCGGCAATGGATCAGAACCTGAAGGAGGTTTCTTATAGGTGGGAAGTTCTACGCAAAAGGTCTGCGGAATCTAAAGCAGTAATAACGGAAGATGTCAGAACCGCTTTCGTAAGCCGTCTCAGCAATTTGGATGAAAGCAGAAGATTTAAGCTAGCGCGTTTGGACCAAATCGGCTTACGTCAGACAGCGATTGAGACGGAATCTTCCGGCTTGTCGCTTCCGACTGATTGCAGAATGGTTGTTGATTTGCTGCTCAAGCCGATTAATGGCCATAATGGATCGGCTAAGAACGGTAAATTAAACCGCCAAGAAATCGACTTATTATTCCAAGGGCTACGTAACGGATCATATGCCGAAAGCAAGATTGCCAATTGGCTGATCAAGCTTATCAGAGCTGTCTCATCATTGTCGCCGGAAAGCCTTCAAGACAATCTTGACCCTAATGAGTTGACATTCTTGTTGTTCTTTATCTGTGCTTATCAAAGAAACTGATAGCAGGCCTATTCGGGGTCGGCTGTCGAACCGGCCACCTCATCGTGGCCTTTTTCATTTGATGAAAGGCTGAATGAGTGATAAGCTTTAATCAGTTTTTTAAAAAAAAGAAAGCGCCGAAGCGCTTAAGTCGAAATTGCGGTAACCGGATTAGTCTTCAAGTATCATCGGATGCTTTTTTGTCTCTCGCCGTTTGGCGTGTTGTTGATGATGCTTAAGGTTTTCCAGCCGTTTGGCGACGTATTCTTTGCCCACTGACGTTTTCGGCCACATCTCGACGATGCGGACTTGATGATTTTCAACACTTCGCTTGCCTTGAGGCAAAGTGATATCAACGGTAATCACTCCGTGCCCACCCTCGATAAGAGCGACGGCATGATAATGTTTGCCTGGTTCTTTGCCGAGGAGACTTTCAAAGAAAATTTTGAACAGCTTTTCGGCCTTAGTTCTGTCCGTCTCGCTTTTCGCTAGCCGGCCAAGAGCTATCTGGTGCGCCTTGATCTCTTTGATGCCTCCTTTGCGAGCAGGAATAGAAATTGTAGCCGCGATTAGCTCTCCGTCGATTTCGAAAATGGCGTAATACTTGTTGTCTTCCGCTTTGCCACCAAGTAGTTTGGATAACAATGCTTTCAGGATTCTCTTTGGCATGACCTTTTCCTTCTTTGTTTGGCCGAACGAAATTAATGTACTAAACGAACAATAAAAGCATAAATTAAAAATTATTATTTGTCAATATAAAATGTCTAAAATAAAGAAAAAAGTAGTTGTCGGCATGAGCGGCGGTGTTGATTCGTCGGTAGTCGCGGCGTTACTGAAAAAACAAGGCTATGAAGTTATTGGGGTGTTTATGCAGTTTTGGTATCCTGAAGGGCTTGGCTATGGCGAGAATCGGTGTTGTTCGCTGGAGTCATGGCAAGAAGCTCGCGAAGTTGCTAGAATTATCGGCATTGAAATTCATAAAGTCAATTTCGGCCGGCAATTTAAAAAGGAAGTTGTTGACGATTATTTATTGAAGCATAAAAATGGCCAGACTCCCAATCCCTGCATTCATTGCAATAAGCAAATCAAATTCGGCTTATTTTTGAATTATGCCAAGACGGTCTTTGGCGCTGATTATATTGCCACCGGCCATTATGTAAAAATGAAAAAAAGCGGCAGCCAATTTAAATTGCTTCGGCCGAAAGATAAAAATAAAGACCAGACTTATTTTTTATATAACTTAAAGCAAGAACAGCTTAAACATATTTTATTTCCGCTGGGCGATTACAAAAAAGACGAAGTTCGCGCCTTAGCTAAGAAATTAAAATTACCAGTACATGCTAAAGCCGATAGTCAGGAAATTTGTTTTGTCGGCAATAATCGAGAGGATTTTTTGCGCTGCTATTTGAAACCTAAAATTGGAAAGATTTTAGACGCTGCCGGAAACGAATTGGGCCAGCACCAAGGATTGGTTTTATACACCTTGGGACAGCGAACCGGCTTGGGGCTTGGAGGCGGACCTTGGTATGTTTGCGGCTTTGATTGGCGTAAAAACAATTTAATCGTCACTAAAAACAGTCGTGATAATAGACTGCTGAGCAAGGAGATTGTTTGTAAGGATGTTAATTGGTTAAATAAGAAAGAAATGAAACTGCCGCTCAAATGCCAAGCACAAATCAGATATCGCGGCCGGGCGCAGATGTGCCAAGTAATTAAATCCAGTCGGGATTTTAAAGTGGTTTTTGATCGACCGCAATACGCAGCTATGTCCGGCCAATCAGTTGTTTTTTATCATGGCCAAGAGTTATTGGGCGGGGGAGTGATTGTTTAGTTTTGACTAAACTGTATTATTTTGCTATATTTTTTCGAGGTTCTTTAAACAATAGGTATCAATGAAAGGAGATTGTTATGATGACAAACATCAGATCATTTTTGGTTGCGACAATGCTTGGTATTGGTTTAGTAATGGTTTCCGTTCCATACATTCCGGCTTTAATAGTTTTTGGTCCAAAAAGAACTGTTTGGCTGAGACGTTTGGCCGGGTATTTTTTGATTGCAGTCACTGGCTGTCGACTGGAAATAATAAATCCGCTGATGGGTTGGGGATTTCCAGTTGTTTTTGTGGCTAATCACCAATCAGTGTTTGACTCGCTGATGATATCGGCGGCAATTCCGGAAAATTTTTCGATCATTGCCAAAAAGGGGTTGTTAAAAATTCCGGTTTTCGGATCAATCGTCAAGCGCATGGGGCTTATTTTCATTGATCGTCGCAATCTCAGAGAGTCATCAGAAAGCATTGATTTGGCTTGGGAAAAGATTAAGGATGAAACGTCGGCGTTGATTTTTGCCGAAGGCACCAGGACTAAGACTGGAGAAATCGGCCGATTTAAGTCTGGGGCTTTTCTTTTGGCGCGCAAGTCATTGGCGCCGATTGTGCCGATAAAAATCAAAGGTTCGTTTGAGTGCAATCCTGGTGGCTGGCGCTTTCGACCCGGCAAGTTAAGTATAACTTTCGGCCAGCCAATTTTGCCGGGAGAATATTGGCCGATGAGAATTGAAGAAATGGCCTCCATATGTCGTGATCGCATCATAGCAATGTGAGTCGACAAAATGTTCGTTTTAACAAGCCCTTCGGGGCTTTTTTCTTGCCATTTTTGCTGAATTATATTATTATTTAACATAAGTAAGACTATTATAATTTATAAATAGCGACAAAAGTCCTAAATTTGGCCTTTTTAAAAATAATATTTGACCAAATATGGCCAATTTTTTTATAATTTAAGGTGTTTTAAAAATAATTATTTTATATTAATGAAACAATCTACTTTAAAAAAACGTATTGTTACCGGTGACACTCCGACCGGTAAACTTCACTTGGGGCACTATGTTGGCAGTCTAGAAAATCGACTGAAGCTTCAAGAAGAGTATGACTGCTACTTTATTATTGCTAATAAACATGCTTTCACGACTCGCGCTACTCGCTCTAATGAAATTAGACAGAGTGTTATTGATGTTGCTACTGATTGGCTGTCGGTTGGAATTGATCCGCATAAGAGTTCAATGTTTATTCAAAGTGAGGTGCCTGTTATTGATGAGTTAACTTTTTACTTTGCCATGTTATTGCCATTTAATAGGGTAATGAGAAATCCAACATTAAAAGATGAGATTAGGGATAAGGGTTTAGGGGATTCTTATCCATTTGGTTTTCCGTTATATGCTGTTGGTCAAACTGCCGACATCCTTGCCTTTAGACCAGAGTTAGTGCCGACCGGTAAAGATCAGTTGCCACACTTAGAATTAACTCGTGAAGTCGCTTACAAGTTTAATTCAATTTTTTGTGGAGTTGCTCCGGATACATCTGAAGAAGATCAGGTAGTAAATGGCGGGCTATTTCCAATAATTAAGCCGCTTTTAGGTCGTGTAGCACATTTACCAGGCATTGGAGCACCAGGAAAAAATGGAAATTTATTAAAAATGAGTAAGTCTCTAAATAATGCAATTTTTTTGTCAGACAGTGCAGATATTGTTAGACAAAAAGTTATGAAAATGTATACAGATCCGAAGCGTATTAGTGCGCGGGATCCTGGTACGGTAGAAAATAATCCCCTATGGTTATTTCATGACGCTTTTAATAATGATACTAATTGGCTAGTCGAATATAAAAATCGTTATCGAAGAGGTGAAGTTGGTGATATTGAAATTAAAAATCGCCTCGTCGATCTCTTAAATGATTTTTTAAATCCGATTAGGGAGCGGAGATCTTATTTTGAAAAAAATCAACAAGACGTATTAGAAGCTTTACGATTAGGAACGGAGCGTGCTAACACATTAGCCGCAGATACACTTTCTAAAGTTAAAAAGTTAATTAATCAGGACTATTTTTAGTTTATGTCTAAATTTGACGTCGATGGATTTTCTGAATTAAAGATAGCACGTTTGAATCTAGAACGGTTATATTTTAAAAAAATATCCTCTAAAATTCGTCAATTTGAAGAAATGCCCAGGCTTAAAATTTTATGTGGCATAAATGGTGGCCTACCGTTTAATTGCTTAATGACTGACATTTATTCAGGTTGCAAATCGATAGGTAAAATTTGTTATGGTAATTGCAGTGCTGCAGAGTATTGGATTGAAAAGAAACATAATTTTGGTCGTCCAGTACTAAATATATATGAGGAGAAATTATTTATTGATAGTGTTTTAAAATTGCCAAAATCGCAGCGTTGGTTACGCCAAGGCTGAGTATCTGACTGTTCCTTATCTGATCAATCATGGTCAGTTGTCTCGCGCGTTGCCAAAGTGTTAAAAAAATTTGGCATTTCAATGATGATTATAACTAAATCATATAGTTTTCCGTCAGATCATATTTTAAATATTTTAGCTCAATGTGATACAGAAATAAGAGTTTCAATTTCCGCCCTTGATTCATCTCAAGAGTTAAAGAAACGTGTCAGACTATTAGCTAAATATAAAACAGTGGGCGGAAAGTCCATTCCATATTTGATGAGTTCACGTTATAGTGATCTGCAATTAATATCAAATCAAATTGCATTAACGAAATGGATTGAGGAAAATGACATGATAGCGGCGGAGCATCCCTTACGAATTAGTTCCGATAATAAAATAATTAGTTTATTGGCGGGTGATGGATTTTGGCATCCCAAATTTATAAATCAATATTGGTTCGGTCGATTGTATGAAAATCACAGTAATTTTATGTTGCCTCCGCCAACGTATCTATTGCCTGAGTACCATCTCAGATATCGATCGGCAAGTGAAGCGCAAGGAAAAATTATTGTTGGTTTAGATGGGAATTTGCCAACATTTTCGTCGCTTCAAGCAGGAAAGGTTGAAGTTAATAATAATTTATTTAAACATGCATCATATGGAATTAAGGAAAAATAATCTTTATCAAGACAATCAATGGCTTGAAAAAACTCAGTTCATTGATGATCAATTGAAGAAGGAGCATTTTGCGACCATTAATTTACCTGATTTAAATTTAGATGGCTTCTTAAGGCTTTCATATAGATTTGGAGAAGTGATTAAAGCGGGACGAGAAACGCCATTGGTTACAGAAATAAAAACTAATAGAAATTATGGCAATAAAGAACTTGAATTACATAATGATAAGACTTATTGGGCCATACCTCCACGGTACGAAATGCTTTACATTGTTGAAGTAAACGGCATGACTGGTGGCGATATATTAAAATCAAGTATTTTAGATTGTTATTTACGATTATCAACGACTAAACAAAAATTACTTCGAGAAACTGACGTTGAAATTAGATCTCCGAGTAATCGGGATGGTAGTGTAATTAAGGCGCCATTAGTAAATTATATAAATGAAAACCTGGCTTTTTTTCGATGCCGAGCTGATATTATTAACGCGGATAGCGAAGTGAAAGAAATTTTTAATGAACTATATAGCGAGCTTATCAATAACACCGTTGCTTTTCCAGCTAAAACTGGTGATTTATTTATCTTTGATAATTGGTTGGCGGCACATGGACGAAGCATGGCGAGTTTTGATCAAGATGGATATCGTCTAGCGTTTAGAACATTGGTAATTTAGGACAAGATGAAATATTTTGATTTAAGGTATTTATCAAAGTATATCAATGGTATCAAAAAGCACGATCCTTCATTATTTGTGTTGTCTAAAAATACGATCAGTAATTCTCTAATTTTTGGAAGTCCATGCCAAATGAAGATATTAAACATTCTTAATAATTTTGTTTTATTGGGTTTGTTGCCAAAAAGTGCCGCTCAAAGCCTGCTTTCGTGTATATTGGTAGGGGTGGAGCATGGAGAAATTTGTTGCTTTTCAATTAATAGCCATGCTCTTTCCCCATGTTCAGATAGACTTAGAAATAAACCACAGTATGTTAAAAATGGATCTATTGCACAATCATTAAAATTGATTGCTGAAACATTTGATATAGCAATTACTTATTTTACAATATTGCCGGATATTGACTCGGAATATCCACTGCCAGTCTTTGAAGACTTATGGGGAAAAAATAAAAGTTATATCGAGGAGCTTTCCAATACAAAAGTAATAAGGCTGTCAAAAATAGCTAGCGAACTTTGGCAAGATATATCATTAGATCTTCCTAGGTTAATAAACTATAAACATCTCTTGTTTGAAATTGAACAATTCGAAAAATCCTATTTGTTACCTGATTTTGCAGCAACTAACCAGTTTGCTAGAAAACAAATTTTTTCTTACGTTGTTACCGGGCTTGCATTAGAAAGACTTTTTCCATGGGCAATTTTATTTGATGTTCAAAAAAAACGTTACCCATTCGAGCAGCCATACTATAATTTTGGTAGAAATCGAATATTGCCAATAATTTACTGTGGACAAGACGTTTTGTAATTTTTTGTAAAAAAAAGACGCTTTGCATAATGCGAGGCGTCTTTAGGTTTATGTGATTGTTAAAAGGTGGGGATTTAATCAGATTATTTTAATCATGAATTTTGACAACGAATTCTTTACAAGGATTTTATTTATTGGGGCTTTTTTCTTGCCATTTTTGCTGAATTATATTATTATTTAACATAAATAAGATTATTTGCTTACTGCTAATAACAATTTATGACCACTAAAGAATTACGGCAAAAATATTTGGATTTTTTTGAAAAGAATGGCCACGTGGTTATTTCCGGCGCTTCGCTGTTGCCGGAAAACGATCCGACGGCATTATTTACTACGGCTGGCATGCATCCATTGGTGCCATATTTGTTGGGTGAAAAACATCCGGCCGGCACTCGTTTGACTGATGTGCAAAAATGCATCCGCACCGGCGATATTGATGATGTCGGTGATGATTGGCATTTAACTTTTTTTGAAATGTTAGGTAATTGGTCGCTGGGTGATTATGGTAAAAAGGAAGCCATTACTTTTAGTTTTAATTTTTTGACCAAAGAGTTGAGTATTCCATTAGATAAATTGGCGTTTTCTTGTTTTGCCGGTGAAGAGGGAATCGCTAAAGACGAAGAATCGGCGGAAACTTGGCAATTTTTGGGTGTTAAACCGGAGCGAATCGCTTATTTAGGTCGAGAAGATAATTGGTGGGGCCCGGCTGGCCAAACTGGTCCGTGCGGTCCGGATACGGAAATGTTTTATTGGGCATCAGAAGATGCGCCGCCGGAAAAATTTGATCCTAAAGACAAGCGTTGGGTGGAAATCTGGAATGATGTCTTTATGATTTATAATAAAAATAGCCAAGGCGTTTATGAAGAATCGACTCAAAAAAATGTTGATACCGGCATGGGTTTGGAACGCACCGTGGCGATTTTGAATCATAAGCAAAGCGTTTACGATATTGATCCGCTATACACTTTATGCAATCAAGTTTGTGCGCTGTTTGATGCGCAACCGGAGACCATTGATTTGGATCAGCAAAAAGCGGTGAGAATTATCGCTGATCATTTGCGCGCCGCAGTATTTATTATTTCTGATGGTGTTATTCCGTCCAATGTTGAGCAAGGCTATGTTTTGCGCCGTTTGATCCGCCGCGCCATTCGCTATGGCAAACAATTGGAAATTAACGAAGCTTTTACCGGCAAAATCGCCGAAGCGGTGATTGATTTGATGGGCGGGTTTTATAAGGATTTGCGGACTCATCGCGATAAGATTATGGATGAATTGGCGAAAGAAGAGGAAAAATTTGACGTAACTTTGGAAAACGGCTTAAAGAAATTTGAGAAATTAAAGCATGATGGTGGAAAAATTTCCGCTCAAGATGCTTTTGTTTTGTTTTCTACTTATGGTTTTCCTTTAGAGATAACCAAGGAGTTAGCAAAAGAACGCAGTTTAATTGTTGATGAAGCTGGTTTTAATGAAGAATTTACCAAGCACCAGGATTTGTCACGCCAGGGCGCCGAACAAAAATTTAAAGGCGGTTTAGCGGATAATTCAGAAGTTTCGGCGCGTATGCATACGGCCACTCATTTAATGTTGGCGGCGCTAAGAAAAGTTTTGGGCGATCATGTTTATCAAAAAGGTTCAAATATTACTGTCGAAAGAATCCGCTTTGATTTTTCTCATACTGATAAAATGACTCCGGAACAAATCAAGCAAGTAGAGGATTTGGTTAATGAACAGATTCAAAAAGGTGTTGAAGTCGTCTGTGAGGAAATGAGTTTAGATGAGGCTAAAACGCAAAAGGCCATGGGCGTTTTTGAAAGCAAATACGGCGATAAGGTTAAGGTGTTTACAATTGGTGATTTTTCTAAAGAAATCTGCGGCGGGCCGCACGCTAAAAACACCAAAGAGCTTGGCGGATTCAAAATTCAGAAAGAAGAGTCCAGTTCGGCCGGAGTTAGGAGAATCAAAGCCGTTTTGCAGTAATTATTGTCTTGACTTTATTTCAATATTACTATAAGATTAAGGAAAACAAAGAAAGTATTGACAAAAGAACTCAATTTGCTATAATATTTTCAGGTTTAAAATAGTAAAAATTTGGCTAAATTAACTAAAAATTCTTGCCGAATTGCTGTGGATAAACAGCTTCCAAGGTTTTTAGTTTTGTCATAAGTTACTTAATCAAATTTAATGGGCAATAACCAAGATAATGCCGGCACTTCCAAAGATTTTTTGGAAATTGACGGAGAAGTGACAGAGTCTTTGCCTTCTGCCACCTTTCGCGTCCGTCTCGAAAATGGCCACGAAATCCTGGCTCATCTATCCGGAAAAATGAGGATGTTTAATATCCGACTACTCCCGGGTGATCGAGTCAAAGTGCAAATGACGCCTTACGATCTCAGCAAAGGCAGAATTATTTATCGCTATTAAAGCAAATATAGTTATGAAAGTTAGATCATCAGTAAAAAAGATTTGTAAGGATTGCCAAACGATCAGGCGCAAGAAGCGCGTAGTTGTGATTTGTAAAAATCCGAAACATAAACAAAGACAAGGATAACGGAGTTCGTAAAGTCGAAAGTTCATAAAGTCAAAAGTAGATACATTAAGGCTGAATGAACTGAAACAGGCTTTCAACTTTATAAACTTTATAAACTTTAAACTAATTGAAAGTATGGCTGTAAGAATTGCCGGTGTAAACATCCCAAATAATAAAAGAGTCGAAATCGCTTTGACTTATATTTATGGTATTGGCGTCACTCGCTCTAATAAGATTTTGAAAGATTTAAAAATCAATCCTGATACTAGAGTTTCTGAATTGAAAGAAGATCAAGCAAATGCTTTAAGAATTGCTATTGAAAAGGGGTATGCTGTTGAAGGCGATTTGCGACGCGAAATGATCAGTAATGTTAAACGTTTAAAAGAAATTAAATCTCATCGCGGCATCCGACATTCTAAAAATCTGCCGGTTAGGGGTCAGAGAACTAAGACTAACAGCCGAACTGTCAGAGGCAATACCAGAAAAACTATGGGTTCTGGACGCAAAGATTCTAATCAAAAAACTTAATTAAAAATTGATACGACCAATTAACTTATACGGAAATGTCAGAGGAAACGAACAATGTAAACCAACAGTCAGCCGCTCCGGTTGAAGCTTCAGTCGAAGCTCCGGCTAAAGGCAAAGTTGCCGGCAAAAAACGCGTTAAAAAAGGCGTTGCCGTCAGACAAGTGGCTACTGGTCGAGCTTACGTCAAATCAACCTACAATAACACCATAGTCACTTTTACTGATCAAAATGGTAATGTTTTGAGCTGGTGCAGCGCCGGCCAGTGCGGTTTCAAGGGGCCCAAAAAGGCCACTCCTTATGCTGCTACCATGATTGTCAAGAATGCTTCAGAAAAAGTCAAAAAATACGGCTTAAAAGAAGTATCAGTTTTTGTTAGGGGTATTGGTGGCGGCCGCGAAGCCGCAGTCAGAGCTATGAATGCCAATGGGTTTATTGTTTCCAGTATCAAGGATATTACTCCTATCCCTCATAATGGCTGCCGCGCTCCGAGACCAAGAAGAGTTTAATAAATTAATTTGAGTTCATAAAGTAAAAAATTTATAAAGTTTATAAAGCCAGACCAAGCCAATAACATTTTAGAAAAACAACTTTATAACTTTATAAACATTACAAACTTTCAACTAAGATATATGGCTACCAAGTTTACCGAAAATTCCCAATGCAAGAAATGCCGCCGCGCCGGTGAGAAGTTGTTTTTGAAAGGTGAAAAATGCGCTTCTGCCAAATGCCCGATAGTTAAAAGAAATTTTCCTCCAGGCATGCATGGTCCAACCCAAAAAATTGGCAAGAAGACTAACTATGGCAAACAGTTGGCTGAAAAGCAGAAGGCTAAACGTATGTACGGCTTATTGGAAACCCAATTCAGGAATTATTTTGATAAGGCTTTAAGCAAAGTCGGCAACACCGGTGAATTACTTTTCAGATTTTTGGAAAGCCGATTGGATAATACTGTTTACCGCTTGGGTTTTACTCCTTCACGACGCATGGCTAGGCAAATGGTCGGCCACGGCCACATCAGGATCGATGGTAAAAAAGTCAATGTGCCATCATATCAATTAAGAGTCGGCGAAGTTGTTAGTGTCAGTGAAAGGGCTCTAGGTAAAAAAGGCTTTTCGGAATTGAAAACTAAGTTATTGAAAGTTGAAGGCGTGCCTAGTTGGTTGAGTTTGGATGGCGCTAAAGCTTCAGGAAAATTCGTCAGTCAGCCGAAGTTGGGCGATATTTCCGTCAATATTGACTGGAGAACGATCGTCGAATTCTATTCTAAATAAAATAAACTTTAATTATAAAAGGCTAACGCCGGCCTTCGTTTAAACGAAGGTTAGGAGGAAAAAGTTATGAAACACATCCCTTTACCAAAAAAATTCATTTCCGAAGAAACGGTTGCTGGCAAAAAATCCAAAATTGTCATCGAGCCTTGTTTTCCCGGTTATGGTTTGACTTTAGGCAATGCCTTAAGAAGAGTCATATTGTCTTCTTTGCCTGGCGGAGCTGCCACTTCAATCAAGATTAAGGGCGTTAAGCATGAATTTTCCACTTTGGAAAATGTGCCGGAAGACGCTTTAGAAATGATTTTGAACATTAAGACTTTACGTTTTAAGGTTTATAGCGATGAGCCCGTCACTTTGCATTTAAAAGCTAATGGCAAGAAAAAAGTCACTGGCGCTGATATTGAAAATTCCTTGGATGCCGAAGTTGTCAATAAAGAAGCGGTAATTGCCAGTTTGACTGACGACCAAGCCTCAATGGAAATGGAAATTACAGTGGCTAAGGGTATCGGCTATGTGACTGCTGAAGAGCAATCAAGCGGCAAGGGTGAAATCGGACACATGTTGACTGACTCTATTTTTACTCCGGTTATTAATGTCGGCTTATCAGTCGAGGCTACTCGTGTCGGCCAAAAAACCGACTATGATAAACTGATTTTAGACGTTGAAACTGACGGCACTATTTCCCCGGAAGACGCCGTTAAAAAAGCCGCTGAAATTTTATCGAACCAATTCAGTTGGGTAATGGAAGGCGGCAGTCGCGATGTTGAACCGATCAATATTGAGGAGCCGGTTATTTTGCCAGAAAAGGAAGAAGAAACAGCTGAAGAGACGGTTGATGGCGAGGTTGCAGAAAATGTAGAAGAGGAAGTCACTGAAGACAAACCAAAAAAACGCGGTCGACCTAAGAAAGCGGAAACTGAAGAATAAAGAATAATAACCAAGATACAAGATACAATAATCAAAAATTAATAATTATGATTCAATTGGAAATTGGTTATTGATTATTGAATATTAAACACTTATGCGACATAACAGAACAGGAAAAGTTTTAGGCCGAACCAAGGCGCCAAGAGAAGCATTGCTTCGTTCTTTGGCAACCAGCTTTGTTGTTTATGAAAAAATCAAAACTACTAAAGCTAAAGCCAAGGTTTTGCGGCCGATTGTTGAAAAAATGATCACCTTAGGCAAGACCGATACTCTGCACAACCGCCGTCAGGCCATGAAATATTTGTATACTGAAGGAGCTGTTAAAAAAACTTTTGAGGTTTTGGGGCCTCGTTTCAAGAATCGCACCGGTGGTTACACTAGAATCACTAAAATAGCCCCTCGCGTCAATGATGGCGCTGAGATGGCCATTTTAGAAGTAGTAGAATAAAATTATGGAAAAGATTGAAAGAAAAATTCATCAAATTGATGCCGAAGGCCAAGCTTTAGGCCGTTTAGCCACTAAGATTGCGATGATTTTGCGTGGCAAAAACAAAGCTTCTTTTGATCCGGCAATCGATGTTGGTGATTTTGTTGAAGTGACTAATTGTTCAAAAGTTAAGTTTACCGGCAAGAAATTAGAGCAAAAAGAATATGCTTGGCACACCACTCATCCGGGCGGCTTAAGAACTAAGAAAGTCAAAGATGTTTTTGCCAAAGAGCCTGGCGAGGTTTTGAAAACCGCTGTCTGGGGCATGTTGCCGAAAAATAAATTACGCGACCAGATGATTAAGAGAATGAAAATTAAGTAAAAGACATGGAAACCGAAAAAACTCAAAAAATCACCGTTACAGATAAATACTTTTACGGACGTGGCGGCAGAAAAAATGCCACTGCTCAAGCTAGGGTTTTTGCCAAAGGCAAGGGCGATATTACTGTCAACGGCAAAGAATTAAAGGTTTATTTTCCGACCAAGGAACTGCAGGACACTGTTTTGAAGCCTTTGGTTTTGACTGATCATGATAAGAATTTGAATATTACTTTGAAGGCTATGGGCGGCGGTAAAGTCGGCCAAAGCCAAGCTTGCCGGCACGCTATCGCCCGCGCTTTAGAGAAAATGAACATTGATTTAAGGCCGATTATGAAAGCCGAGGGGCTAATGACTCGCGATCCTCGTGTCAAAGAAAGAAAGAAACCTGGTTTGAAACGCGCTCGTCGCGCTCCGCAATGGGCCAAGCGTTAATTTTTACTGTTTCATATACAAAAGACCGTCAGAAATGGCGGTTTTTTTGTTTTCCACTTGTCTCTATTTGCCAAAAAGCGTAAACTAAGAGCAGTGTTATTGTTGTACATTCTGAGAAGGATAAAAGGGAGGATTGCCGTCATGTATCATCAAGATGTAATGAATTTATTGCAAGAAGCCGCTGATCCGTCGACTAGCCACACTCGAGGCATGCAGATTTTTGATCTATTGAATCGAGCTTTAGTCGCCAAAAAGGACAAATTGCAAGAACAGCAGAAAACGTGCATCAGATGCGCGCAAAAATTGCTGGCCGGATTATTTATTGGGGCCTTAAGGCACGATCGTCAAGCCTTGATTGGCTTGTTTCCGTTTTTTGATGCCCTCTGTTCCAATGGTAGTGAGTTAACAAACATAGTCGGTGAAATCGATTGGCGATTATTTGTTTCAGTTGCTACTCGCAAAAACCCCAACCAAAGCCCTTAACCGGGCTTTTTTTTCTGTCTAAAATCAGCTATAATATAAACATGTCAGAAAGAAATTTAGCTAAAAATACCGTTTTTTACAGTGTCGCCTTGGCCGGTCAAAAGGCCTTGGCTTTTGTTTATTTTATTGTTTTAGCGCGCAGCATCAATGTTGAGGATCAAGGACGATTTTCATTCGCTTTAAGCTTTGCTTCTATTTTTGCCATGTTTTTGGACTTAGGTTTGACTTCAGTTTTGATCCGCGAAACAGCTAAAAGCAGGGAAGATTCAGAAAAACAATTAGCTAGTATTATCGGCTTTAAATTGCTGGCATCAGTCGTGATTTATGGTATTATTTTTGTCACGATTAATGTGATGGGCTATCCGGCGCTGACTAAAGAATTGGTTTATGTTTCCGGTTTAGTTATGCTGCTCGATTCTTTGTCATTATCAGTTTATGGCGCAATCCGCGGCCATCAGAATTTATTTTTTGAAAGCGTCGGCGTGATTTTGAATCAATTGGCGGTTATGGCGCTGGGAATAACCGCTTTGTTGCTAAAAATGGATTTAAGAATTGTCATGGCCGCTTATTTAATCGGCAGTTTATTTAATTTTATTTGGTCGGTATTTAATTTGCGTCGGAAGTTCCAAGTTAAAACCAGAATTAATTTTAATTGGCAATTGATCGGCGGTTTATTAGCTATGTCGGCGCCATTTGCTTTGGCTGGAATTTTCAATCGCATTTTTTCTTCAATTGATGTGGTTTTATTATCAAAGTTGTCCGGAGATTTTGCCGTCGGCATTTATTCGGTGGCTTTTAAAATCGCTTTTGCTTTGCAGTTCGTTGCTTTGGCGTTTTCCGCTTCGCTTTATCCGGCTTTTTCCCATTATTTTGCGCATTCGCAAGAAAAACTGGTCAGATTATTTGAAAAATCAATGTATTGGCTGATTTTTTTATCCTTGCCTTTGGCCGGCGGTGTCATGGCAATTGCCGATCAAGTTGTTGGTCAGGTTTTCGGTAGTGAATATTACGCTTCAGTTTTGCCGTTACAAATCCTGATGGCTTCCATGATATTCGTGTTTTTGTGTTTCCCGGTCGGTGCTTTGCTTAATGCTTGCAATCGCCAAAGCCGGCATACTTTTAATTTGGGTCTGACTGCGGCTTTCAGTTTTTTAGCCAATTTAATTTTGATTCCTTTGTTCGGTTATAACGGTTCAGCGGCCGCCAATTTACTGAGTTATTTGCTGTTGTTTACTTTGGGCATTATCGTGGCCGGCCAGGTCATAAATTATGATAGGAAGTTTTTGTGGCTGGCTTTTATTAAGTCGTTTTTGACCACTTTAGCGATGATGGCCGCTGTTTGGTGGTTAAAATTAGAATGGCATTTTATAATTGTGATTGCGATCGGCACCGCAGTTTATTTTGCTGTCGCTTATTTATTAAAGCTTTACTCTGTAAAATCAATTAAAGATTTTGCGGCTGAATTCATAAAACGTTAGATTATGGCTAAAAAACTATTAATTACCAAGTTTTTCCCGCCGGCAATCGGTGGAATTGAAAATTACTATCTTAATTTTTGCAACCGGCTTGATCCGCAGGAAATCGTGGTTTTGGCTGACACCCATCCTTTGTCGGAAGAATTTGATAAAAATCAAAAATATAAAATTTATCGCGCCGATTTTTTTGGCGGCAAAGTTTCTCCCCGTTGGCGGCCGCTTAAATCCGCTATGGCTGATATTATTAAAGCCGAAGGTATTGGCCAAATTTTATTCGGCCACTTTCATCCGTTGTGCCTTTTAGGCGCCAAGTTTAATTTGCCTTATGTTGTTTTCGGTCATGGTACTGATATTACTCAAATCAAAAATAATTTTTGGCAGAAATTCACTTTTAAAAAAGTTGTTAGTCATTATAATTGCCAAAGCTTAATTACCAATAGCCAGTTTTTAGCCGATGAAATGTCAAAACTTTTGCCGAATAATTCTAAAATTAAAATCGTTTATCCGGGCATCAATTTTGAACCGTTGTCAAAGATAGATATGTCACAGGTAAATGACAAGAAAAAGCTATTGAATTTTGATAACGATGATGTAATCTTATTATCTTTGGGACGAATAGAAGCGGAAAAGAATTTTGCCGCGATAATCAAATTGATGCCGGAAATGCTGGCCAAAATCCCGCAATTAAAATATTTGATCGTTGGCGGCGGCAGCCAGCTGGAAGAATTGAAGGCTTTGGCGCAAAATTACGGCTTAAGGCACCAAGTGATTTTTACCGGCGCGATTAATGACAGCCTAGAAGCTAAAAAAGAATATTATCAGATGGCTCATGTTTTTATTACCGCATCATTAAGGCCCGAGGGTTTTGGCATCAGCTATTTGGAAGCGCAAGCCGCCAAGACGGTTGTTATCGCTTCAAAATTAGGCGGCAGTGCCGAGGCAGTCAAAGATAATGAAACCGGCTTATTAGTTGATCCAAATAATACTGAAGAAATCAAGCAAGCTATTTATAAAGCGGTTTTGGATCGCGATTTATGGAATAAATTATCAGCTAATGGCGTTGAATGGGCGCATAATTTCGATTGGGACAATCAAATCGACCAATTAAAGAATATTTTAGGGTAGGCCTTGGCAAAAGAAAAAGTCGCGACCTAGTCGCAAATCATGGCTAGATTTTTGACTTCACTCCTGAAAATTATTTGACGCTTTGTTTGCAATAATTTTCTAGTCGTTCCCATTAAAAATCAGCACAAGATTTCGACACGGTCGCATTAAAACATGAAATATAAAAATAAAAGTAGCTACATGATTTCAATAATAATTCCAGCTTATAATTCTACTAAAACCATTGGTCGGACGCTGAGTAGTGTTTTTAATCAAACATTTAAGGACGTCGAAGTAATAATCGTTGATGACGGTTCGACCGATAATTTGGCCGGCGCCTTGCTTAATATGCCGCAAAAAATAGCGATTTATGAACAAGAAAACCAAGGGGCTCCGGCCGCGCGCAACCTAGGCTTCAGGCAAAGTCATGGCGAATATGTGATTTTTTTGGATGCCGATATTGAAATGGCTCCGAAGATGCTGGAAAAGTTATATCTGGCTTTAAAATCTTCGCCGGAAGCGGCTTTCGCTTATAGCTCGTTTAAAATGGATTGGAAAAAATTCAAACTATGGCCATTCAGTTTTGAAAAATTAAAGCAAATGCCCTATATCCATACTAGCGCTTTAATTCGTCGGGAGGCGTTTCCCGGTTTTAATCAGGCGCTTAAAAAATTCCAAGATTGGGATTTATTTTTAACGATTGCCGAGCAAGGCGGAAAAGGAGTTTTTATCCAAGAATATTTATTCAAAATTTTTTCTAGCGGAACAATGAGCTCGTGGTTGCCATCATTTGTTTATAAATTGCCGTGGCTGAAACTGAAAAGCAAGAATAAATATTTTGAAGCTAAAAAAATCATTAAGGCCAAGCATAATTTATGAGGTTGAACAAATTTATTGCTCAGGCCGGAATTGCTTCGCGCCGCAAAGCCGACAATCTGATTGAGTCCGGCCGTATCAAAGTCAATGGCAAAATAGTTGACCAGCTAGGTTTAGAAATTGATGAAAATAAAGACGTCGTGGAATGCGGCGGCAAGACCTTGAAATTGTCAGAAGAAAAAATTTACTTAATACTCAATAAGCCGATCGGCTATATTACCAGCAATTCGTCTGAACAAGGAAAGTCGGTGATGGACATTGTTAATATTAATAAAAGGATTTTTCCGGTCGGGAGACTAGATAAAGAATCTTCGGGATTACTGATTTTAACCAATGACGGCGATTTCGCCTATAAATTGACTCAGGCTAAGTTCGGCCATGACAAGGAATACGAAGTTGTTTTGGATAGAAAATTGTCTCCGACAGACGTTGAAAAGTTCGGCAAACCGATGCTTTTAGCTGGCCAAAAAATCCAACCAGTCAAGGTTGGAAAAGTTAGCGGAGCCAAAGTCACTTTAATTTTAAGAGAAGGAATCAATCGTCAAATCAGGCGCATGGCCGAAAATATTGGTTATGAAGTGTTGGAATTGAAACGGGTCAGAATTGGCAAATTAAAATTGGGAAAATTAAGAGAAGGGGAATATCAAAGAATCAAACCGAGTGATGTATTGTAATAATAAATACCACATTGTCATCTCGACCGGAGCCTTGTAATCGAAACGGAGTGGAGAGATCTAAAAGGGTTAATTTATATTCTGCCGTCCTGACAGCGCATTTTCTAAAGTCACCTCATCGGCGTATTCAACGTCAGCTCCCATGGGCAAACCGCGCGCCAAACGAGTGATTCTTAAATTGGGAAATTGTTTTAAGGCTTTAATTAAATACAGCGAAGTTGTTTCGCCCTCCATATCAGGATTAAGCGCTAAAATGATTTCAGTGGCATTTTGCTCCTTAATTCTTTTGAGTAATTGATTGAAACGCAAATCTTCAGGAAAAGAATTTTCTATCGGATTAATCTGTCCGCCTAAAACATGATATAAACCCTTAAAAAAACCGGTTTTTTCTAGCGCATTAATATCTTGCGGCTTAGAAACAACGCAAATTTGAGCAGTATCGCGACGGCTGTCAGCGCAAATCGGACACGGTGAATTTTCGCTAAAATTAAAGCAATTTTGGCATAATTTAACGGTATTTTTTGTTTCAATAATCGCCTTAGCCAGTAAATCAAGGTCCTCCGGCGGCCGTTTTAACAAATAAAAAACCAGTCTTTCAGCGGTTTTAGGGCCGATTGACGGCAATTTGGCAAAGCGATTGATTAAATTTTGGATATTTGGCGAATACATAGTTTTTACAGTTTAGCACAGGTTTAATAAGCTGAAAATAGCTAGGCTTGCATTTTAAAAATACTGGGCATAGGATATAAATAGCTAATTAATTAAGTAAAACGTATGGAAGCCTTTCTTTTTGCCGTGTTTTCCAATGTTTTTTTCTGGATCGCTTTGATTATATTGAGCGGTCTAAGAGTCGTTAATCAATATGAGCGTGGTGTAGTTTTTACCTTTGGCCGCTATACTCGCACTAATGGGCCAGGCTTAAAATGGATTTTCGCCTTTTTAGGCGTTCAGAAAATGGTCAAAGTCGATATCAGGGTTAAGGCAGTTGATGTGCCTGATCAAGAGGCGATTACCAAAGATAATGTTTCAGTTAAAATTAATGCGGTAATTTATTATAAGATCAGTGATGCGGCTAAAGCGATTATTGAAGTAGAGAATTTTTCTTACGCTGTTTCTCAATTGGCTCAAACAACCATGAGAAATGCTACCGGCGAAGTTAGCTTGGATGAATTGCTTAGTAACCGCGACGAGATTTCGGCCAGGATTCAAAAAGTCGTTGATGAAGCTTCTGATCCTTGGGGGATTAAGGTTAATAATATTGAATTAAAAGATGTGCAATTGTCTGAAGAAATGAAGCGAGTCATTGCCAAACAAGCCGAAGCTGAAAGAGAAAAGAGGGCAGTGATCATTAAGGCGGAGGGTGAGGTGGTTGCGGCGGAAAACATGGCTAAAGCAGCGACGATTTTATCAGCTTCTGACGGCGCTTTACACCTAAGAACTTTGCAAAGCATTAATGATGTTTCCTCTGATCAATCAAACACTATTATTTTTGCTATTCCTTTGGAAGTATTAAGAGCGTTTGAAAAGATGGCAGGGAAGTAGCTTTAAACTAAATTTTATTTTTCATAAAAATAATGCACCCAAGCAAAAGTGAGGATGCATTATTTTTATTACCTCCGAACCCTGAACGAAATCCGAACTTTTTTTCGCGAAAATCCGGACGCTGAATTTTGAAAAAGATTTGCGCTCGGGCGGGCAAAAAGGAAGGGGGTTGGGGGGGAGGAATTTTTGCCCGCCCTCGCTTTTCCGCCGCCGCCGAATTTCGTGCCAGCGAGGCTGGCGCGCCGCCAAATATTATTAACAAAAAACAAAATAAATTCCTAAGACAAAATATAAAATTCCGAAAATCCAAATGGCATGCACCCATTTCTTCGGACACGTTTGTCCACATGATTCAACCTTTGGCGGTAAGGGCGTAATACTTTGACGGCGGCATTTTCAGCTTGGTCTTGATTC
>Ga0172370_10004005_pt1 | contig 20045 bp, 10 predicted proteins | sample LakKiv5m_FD_114538 | JGI IMG/M metagenome (GOLD analysis project Ga0172370, IMG submission 114538) | Freshwater microbial communities from Kabuno Bay, South-Kivu, Congo - kab_022012_11.5m | ecosystem: Environmental > Aquatic > Freshwater > Lake | place: Democratic Republic of the Congo...
ACAGTTTATCGCTGACAAAATCACAACGCTTTGAAATCATTGAGAAGTAAAAAGAAGCGAGATAACTACTGACGGAAGGAGAGAAAGAAAAACATGGCAACCCTGAGGCGAGCGAAGCAATAACAGAAACGCCCCGATATTTCTACCGGGGCGTTTCTACTGAATTACTGTTTCTGTTGTGCTATCTTATATATATCATCGACTTGCTGTTCACCACTATTTTGCCATCCTCAAGCGAAGTTGCCTGCAGGCGCACGAGATAAATGCCGTCAGAGAAAGGACAGCCGGATGCTATCTCACCAGCGTAACAATCCCTTTGAAATCCTGGATGCGGTTGTAGTTATCGCGGACATAAATACGCCATACATACACATCGGCAATGGCGAACAAAGGTGAGGAACGCACCTTGCCGTTCCAGCCGAGAAGCGGGTCGAAACTGCTGAACACCTCGTTGCCGGAGCGGCTGAACACACGCAATTCATAATCGCGCCAGCCGATGCCTTTGGGAAGGAAAATATCATTGATGCCATCATTATTCGGGGAAAAAGAATTGGGCACATAAATGGTGAAAGAAGGCGTGATGATGACCGTATGGCTCACCGTATCGCTGCAACCATATTGATTGAAGATTTCGAGTACCACGGTATAAATCCCGGTATCGGGATAACTGTAAACCGGGCTTTGAATATCAGAAATATCACCATTGCCGAAAGCCCAACTCCATTGAGTGGGATTGCCTGATGATAAATCAGTGAAAGTAATTTCCGGGTACAGAATTTCGGTGATAGGCGGGCTGAAAGTAAAAGCAGGAAAAGGTTTGGGCTGAACCGTTACCGCGTTGCTCTGTGACAAAGTTGTTTCGCAGCCCATGTCGGAAGTAACCGTTAAAGTAACATCATATAAACCGGCATTGGGAAAAGTATGCGTGGTGTTTTGTGTTGTTGCCGTTCCCGCGCTTTCAATCGTCCATTCCCAGGCAACGTTGTTGCCCGTTGCAATGGTGCTGAGGTCATTGAACTGCACATTGAGGGGCATGCAACCCGCATCAGGCACCGCTTCAAAATCAACCACCGGAAGCGGGTAAACCGTTACCGGTTTGGTAATGCTGTCCAAACAACCTTCTGCGGAGGCAACCAATAACTGAGCAGTATAAGGTCCGGCAGCAAGATAAGTATGCGAAGGACTTTGGGTAGCAGAAACCGTATTGTCGCCAAAGTTCCATGTCCATAAACTCACCGTACCGGAACTTACGGTACTTAAATCTGTAAAAACAGTAGCCACTCCCTCGCAAACCGAAGTAACAGAAAAATCAGCGTTGGGCAAAGGATAAACCGTAACATCCTGCGAGAAGGAACTGGAACAACCGTTGTTTGACATCACCGTTAAGGTAACGCTGAATGTTCCGTCAGATGAATAAGTATGCGTAGTGTTCTGGTTAAGATCAGGAGCAGAGAAATCATCGAAATCCCAACTCCAGCCAACGATGGCTCCATTGGTGATGGAACTCTGGTCGGTGAAATCAGTTGTCACATTCAGGCAAACATCCGTAAAAGTAAAATCAACCGTTGCGCTGGGATAAACGGTAACAGTAACAAGCGTATCATCTGTGCAGCCGCCCGTAGATGTAACAGTAAGATGCACATCAAAAGTTCCGTCATTGGGATAAGTGAAGGAAGGGTTTTGCGTGGTGTTGTCCACAGAGCCGTTGTCCTGGAAATCCCAGTCCCAGTCAGTAATAGCAGCAGGAGCAGATACAGAAGAATTATCAGTGAAAACGGTAGGTGAAGTGCGGCATACATCCGTAGCAGAATACGCTGCAAAGGGAATTGGATTGACATCAACAACCTTGGTTGTGTCATGCGAACAACCGTTGGCAGTGGTAACACTTAAATTTACATTGTAAGAGCCGGAGGCGGCATAGGTGTGGTTTGTATTCTGGTTGTTATCCACAGGCGAAGCATCATCAAAATCCCATGTCCATGCGTTGGGATTGCCGGTGGAAGTATTAACGAAAGAAGTTGCAACCCCTTCACAAACTGCGGCAGCGGTGAAGTTGGCAACAGGCAAAGCATAAACAGTTACCTGGTGGGTAACCACATCCGTGCAACCTGCATCACTTTGCACACCCAAGCCAACGGTATAATTGCCCGCAGCAGGAAAACTGAAAGAAGGATTTTGCGTCAGATCATCAGGAGCCATGTCGTTGTTAAAATCCCAAGCCCAGCCTGCAATCAGGGAAGGAGCGGCAACGGTGGAGGCATCCGTGAAAGGAACAGCCACCCCGAAACATTGGTTGACAAAGGTGAAATCGGCAACAGGAATTGGATTGACAGTAACAGTTGCTGTAAAAGTATCTACGCAGGTTTCGTTGGAAGTAACGGTTAATGTAACATTATAAGTATTTGCAGCAGCGTAGGTATGTGAAGGGTTTTGCAGTGCGCTGTGCGCTGTTCCATCCCCGAAATCCCAGTCATAAGAAACAATGGTAGCAGGCAGAGCAATAGTGGAAGCATCCGTGAAATTAACCACATCTCCGAGGCAGACATCAGCCGTGGTGAAATCAGCAGTAGGAACAATGCGGATAGGGTTTTCGGGTCCATAAACATATACAAATCCGGGAATAAGCTGAGGGGTATTTGTTCCCGCATTTCCGGGTTGCATACCTCCCTGTCCGCCATTACCATTTGCACCGCCTGTAACATTAGCTGTTCCTGAAAAAGTATTCGCCTGCGAATAACGGTATTTCACTCTTCCGCCACCTCCTCCACCACCGCCTTCTTTGGTATCGCTGTCGCCACCTCTTCCTCCGCGTGCGTCTAATGTTCCTGTTCCGCGGGTATATTCCGCTTCCAGTACAATACCTCCGCCTGCACCTCCTGCAGCAGCTTCAGAAGAGTTCCCGCAACAACAATTGCTCGCATTACCTCCGCGCATGGTGATGCTTCCGTTCACTTCAATCACCGCAGCACCCATCATTTTTACGGCAGCCGCACCGGGACCCGTAGGACCGCAATCAGAGCCTCCGCCACCTGAACCTTTATCAAAGTCAGGACCTCCGGGAGTACCATAAGCAGCGCCACCGTTTGCGTTACCTCCTCCCCCACCCGCGCCTCCGTAACCACCTCCGCCTCCACCAACACTTCCTCCTCCGTTTCCTCCTGCACCCGGACCCGCCTGCGGACCATAACCCATGCTGTTACCATTTATGGTTCCGTTCATAATAATTTTCCGCGCATCTAAGGTCAATGTCTGGTTTGAAGGAATACTGATGTTTCCTCCCGCCTGTATATCTATCCATTCATAACTCTGTACTCCCGAAAGCGAAGCTGCTGCGTTCAGCGTATAAATATTGGTGAAGACAGCATTGAAACTGCTCATAACAGGAGCAACAGGATTCCCGTAATACATGAACAAGGTTGTTACCGTATTGGCAGGAAGCGAAGGAACCAGCACCCATATCTCGGTGGCAGTGGAGTTAAATCCGCTTTCCATCCAGTAAGGAAGAAAAGGTCCGCAGGTATTGTCGGTAAAACGTATATCAGCGCCAATATTCGGATCCATTTTGCCTGCCGCAATGGGCGTTTGGGTATCTATCACCAGCAACACCTGGTAATTAGCGTGTGCGGTGTTACCTGCATAAGTATTATCAATATCAATCTGCACCACCCATTGCCAGCCGGGAACATCACAACATTGCTGGGCAGAAGCAGTTATCAAGAAACAAGGAACAAGGAACAAGGAAAGAAAAAGCCGAAGGGAAGCAGGAAGAAAAGAATAATAACTACTGCGTAAAATTGATTTCATTTACGGGACTTTTTTTACAGCCCGTAAATATATGAAAATTAATAACCTGAGTTCGGGATAAGAAAAATAATAAGTGCTTATTAATGAAAGATTCCTCTGGCGCGAAAAAGCGCCATCGGAATGACAGTATGGATGGGGTTTTAGGGGTTGGGGCGGGCGGCTTTTCCGCCCGCCCCAACCCCTTCGTTCCCCAAAGCCTGTATTCATTCATTCCGAGCCAGTCCGCAGGACTGTTGCGAGGAATCTCAAATAAAGAATCAGAAACTCTTATCCCGAACTCAGGTTAATAGGAATACCTCGGTTCCTGACCTCTCTCCTTGTTACCTCATCCGCCCTTCTGGCAACATCAACACAAGCTGGTCCGATGTTCACTGAACATCGTTCAGACCTCAAACCATCTCCGGCTTTTTGTTTACTTTAGCGCCATCATGTAACACTGTTTAATAGTAACAGCAATAATAATGAGCCTGGATTTTACAATAAAAAGTATTTCTGCTTTTTATAAAGAAACACTGTATGCAAAACTAAAGCAGGCAGGCAAAGAGCATAGCATACTTGTACTCAAAGGTTTTTACGTTACCAATCCGGTCGAAAGCGGGTATGATTATATTATAAATCCCTTCACTGCTGCTGGTTTAATTGACTTAGCCAAAATAAGCGGTGACTGTAATGCTTTGAAAGAACGTATTGCTTCAGGCAGTGCAAAAGGTGTTTTGCTATACGAACAGTTTCAGCCGCTGATTGATAGTATTCCGGATGCTTTGTCAGCCGCTGATATATGCATCATCACGGATAATTCAAGGTCAGCCTTTCCTTATAACGGAAACCTGAAGTTTGATGACAGCGCTGACCCCGGTATCGAAACACGTCCCGCTAATATGCCTTCGTGTTACGCTGAATCTATTGAACGCAGGGGTGCTGTGTTTACCAGGTATATAGCCTCGCCACCGGGAATAAAACAACTTGCGCTTTTTGATGAAACCGCTTCCATCGAAGCTGTGAAAACTACTGCGGACAACATCATTGACCTGGAGATTGATAACAATGAATTGGATTTTTTTATAAGTGAGGCATTGGAGAAAAACAAGTCTTCTGTAAACCTGTCCGTTAAAATTTCTGCAAAAAACAATTTACAGGCAAGACAGAAAAAGCTGGAGCTGATTAATTTTATTTTCAAAAATACAGGAGGTGAACTGACCAGCGCCCGGTATGAAAAAGTAACAAACAAGCAATATGCGCCTTCGGCTGAGCTGATAAATTTACTGCATGAATATTGGGGAAACGAAGCCAGCTTCAGAGCATTAAAGGTGTATGCCCAACCGGATGTATCAACGGACACGGTAATGATATCACAGGGACAGATTGTGGATACAATTATTACTGAGTGCAGCAATGCAAGTTCAGGAAAAAGTTTCAGAGACCTTTTTTTAACATCGCCCACAGGAGCAGGTAAATCATTGTTATTTCAGTTGCCTGCCTTTCATATTTCTAAGCTTGGCGGTTTAACTATCGTGGTTTCGCCACTTATCGCTTTAATGAAAGACCAGGTATCAGCAATCCTGAATGAACGTAAATTTAAGAAAGCAGCATACCTGAACAGTGAACTCAGTTTAATGGACAGGGAGCGGATTATTGATGCCTGTAAAAACGGGGAAATTGACCTGTTGTATCTTTCCCCTGAATTATTGCTGTCCTACAATATCCATTATTTTACGGGTAAGCGGAACTTAGGTCTTTTAATTATTGATGAAGCGCACCTTGTAACAACATGGGGAAAAGATTTCAGGGTGGACTATTGGTTCCTGGGCTTGCACCTGAGGAAGATCAGAAAATATGAAGGTCACCGCTTTCCGATTGTGGCTGTAACCGCAACAGCTGTTTACGGTGGCTCAAACGACATGGTTTTTGATTGTATTGATAGTCTTTATTTATCAGACCCGCACAGGTTTACCGGCAACATAAAAAGAGATGACATTAAATTTATTATTGCCCGTGAACCTTCGCCCGATAAAGGATATGAAGCTTTTAAATTCAAACAGACCGTTACGTTCTGCGATAAAATTTTGAGTGAAAGAACATTAAAAACATTGGTTTATACGCCCTATGCCAAACACGTTGATAAAATTTATGGCGGCTTATCGGATGAATCACAAAAGTTATCAACAAAATACTTTGGCACTATGGACAAGGCATCCAAGGATGTTTCGTTCCATGATTTTTTAACCGGCAAAAAAAGATTGATGCTGTCCACCAAAGCTTTTGGTATGGGCGTGGACATAAGCGATATCCAGGTTGTTTATCATCATGCGCCTTCAGGTCACCTTGCTGATTATGTCCAGGAAATAGGAAGAATAGCGCGGGATAAGGATATTACAGGCTATGCCGCAATAAATTATTCAGAAAAAGATACGCTATATACCAAAGTGTTGCATAGCATGTCTTCCATTAAATCATGGCAGTTAAAAGAAGTGCTTGGAAAAATATCGAGAGTTTACCGGAAAGAAAAATCACAGAATTTAGTGATCTCAGTTGATGACTTTGCACATATTTTTTTAACAGCAAAGGATGTTGACCAGAAAGTTCTGACCTCGCTGATGATGATAGAGAAAGATTACTTAATGAAATGCAGGTTCAATGTTATAACATCTAGACCGATAAAATTACTGGTTAAAGCTTATGCGCGTATGACCAGAGACCATTACACTGTTATTTCTGAAAAATACGGATCAATCTTTTCTGAAACTAATTATGGTGCAACCTCAGCGGATACGTATGTTTATACTGAGATCAACCTGGATATGCTGTGGAAAAAACATTTTTCGGATATGAGCTTCCCGCAGGTGGAATCGAGATTTTATAAAGGAGGCTTATTTAATGAACTGGGTGTTATAATCACCCCGCAACTGAAAATAAAATATTCTACAGACAGCACCCTGCCTGATTTAAAAGCCAGGTTTTACAGGTTCCTGGAAATATTGAGCAGGGTATTTGCAGACATGAACGGTTATTTTAAAGAAGAGGACCTGTCGGAAAAACTGAGAATAAATGGGATAAAAGATACTTTAACAGTAACCAGCCAGTTGGTTGCAATCTATTCAAGTTTTTCTAAAGGCATGGGGTCTGCACTTATTGATCCGAATGCTTTCCTTCAAAAACGTTCAGAGGGTGTTGGAACCAAATACCGGGTAGCAGGTAACCTGTATGCCAGGGAGATTTCAAACCTGCGCCATGTATTTGATTCCATATTCACGGGTAAGGAAAAATCTCACCTGAGGTTCATTTCAAAAGATAGTCCCAGGGGATTGCTTATGGTACGGTTAGGTTATCTTCTGGAAATGATCAAAGTGTCAACAGTAGGAATTGTCGGGGGCGAATCGTCAATGATAGCTGTGCGTATAAACGATCCCGGTCAGCTTGCTTTTGATGCAAAAGATACAGCGTATTCAAATTACCTGCTGGAAGATGTAAACAGAAGACATAAATTAAGCCTGGATATTTTCAATCATTTTTTTCTTCGTGAGCTGAATGATGAAAAACGCTGGGACTTTATTGAGGATTACTTTTTAGGAGAAGAGTTTGATCGCTTATTAAAAAATTATCCCGGTAATGAACCACCTTCAAAACCTGTTGACATTGTTTCGCTGCTGCCGAAAGAAAGCGCTATGAAGCTGACGGAAGACAGCCCTTTAAAGGATTCGCAGAGCTTAACTTTTGAACCCGTTGCGGGGCAAATGTATTATGCTGATAATATCCTTACGCTTAAAGTGGGAGAGAAAAATGAAACGAAGAAAATTTCAATCTGGATAGGTGAAAATCCTCTGCTGCTTGACACCGCAATGGGTACCTGTCAATTCAGACTGGATATAACATCATACAAGATTTTACAGAGTAAGGTAGCGCAATTCCCTGATTATATAAAAGCAAAAAACGGATTTAATCATAAGATAAAACTTCTTCCAAGCGGACCTGAGAGACCTGCCAAAGTTCATTTTGAAGAAAACCCTGTCGGTTTTTATAAATGGTATATCAAAAACAGAGATTACCTCGTGCTGAAAAAATAGATAAAATAAAAATACTGCTTAAGATAAGTGATATAAATCCTGCTTTACTTAATAAAGAGGATAAGAAGTTTCTGTCTTCGAAATAAAGCTGCCGGTCAGGTCCGGATTACTACAGTTGTTTACGGGAAAAAACCTATTTTTACCCGTCTGAACGAATATGAAAAAAACGCTTCTCTTCCTTCTTATTGCCTTTCTGGTGCTCATCAGCGTGCTGTTTTTTAAAACGCTTTCCTTTCATTCAAAGCAAATAAAAGCTGAACCTGTTCCGCTTTACCCAACCGGAGATGCAGCTATTCAAAGACTGAGTGATGCACTGAAATTCAGAACTATTTCTTACCAGGATTCAGGCAAGATGGATACCGGTGCATTCAATGGTTTTCATCGTTTCCTGAAAAAATCTTTTCCGCTGATTGATTCATTGTTGACGCTTGAAAAGATCAATGATTACAGTTTGTTGTATAAATGGCAGGGAACTGATAACAGCCTGAAACCTGTCCTGCTCATGGCTCACCAGGATGTTGTTCCGGTTGATTCAGCTACTTTAAAAGACTGGACTTTCCCTCCGTTTGAAGGCGTTGTAAAAGATGGTTTTATTTATGGAAGAGGAACGCTGGATATAAAAAGCGGGATCATGAGCCACCTTGAAGCAGTTGAATACCTGCTGAAAGAAAATTATCAAACAAACAGAACTGTTTACCTTGCCTATGGTCATGATGAAGAAATAGGCGGAATACAGGGTGCGCTGCAGATTGCAAAACAACTTGAACAACAAAATGTGGAACTGGAATATGTGCTGGATGAAGGAGGTTCCATTTTCAGCGGAATAGCTCCGGGAATAAACAAGCCGGGCGCTATTATCGGCATTGCAGAGAAGGGATATGTCAGCCTTGAACTTACTGCTGCGGAAGAAGGAGGTCACAGTTCCATGCCACCCAAACAAAGCGCCATAGGTATTGTAAGCGCTGCAATTGCAAAACTCGAAACACATCCTTTCCCCACAAAAATGGAAGGAGCAGGTGCCAAGCTTTTTGATTATGTAGGACCGGAAATGAGTTTTGGTATGCGCCTTGTTTTTGCAAACAGATGGCTGTTCTCGCCTGTTATTGAAAGTCAGTTAGACAAGAAAAACTCCACCCGTGCAATTATGCACACAACCACTGCCGTCACTATTTTTAAAAGCGGGGAAAAAGAAAATATGCTTCCCGGAAGAGCAAAAGCAGTTGTGAATTTCCGTATTAATCCGGGCGATAGTGTTCAGGGTGTTATTGATTATGTGAAGAAAGTAATCCATGACGACAGGATAAAAATAACAACCACCAGCCAGCTTCCTGATGAGCCTTCCGTTGTCTCAGATACCGAATCAGGAAGTTTTAAATTATTGCAAAAAACAACTTCACAGGTTTTTCCTGATGTGTTGGTGGCTCCGTATCTTGTGCTGGGCGCAACTGATTCAAAACATTATAAAAACCTCACAAAAAACATTTTCCGCTTTATGCCTGCCCGTCTTGAAGATGATGACCTGAAAAGATTTCACGGAACGGATGAACGGATTTCAGTTGAAAACTATAAAGAAACAATCAGCTTTTATATTCAGTTAATTAAAAATTCAAACCCATGAAAAACCTTCTCCTTTTTTTACCACTTCTGTTTCTTCTTTCATGCAAAGAACAAGTAAAACAACCTGAAACTTCTCAGACTGCAACCAAAGAGCCGGGCTGGACTAAACCCATGATGACTGCTGTGGATGCACCCACTACTTATTTTGATGATGTGGATGACCAGGATTTTTCTGATTACTCAAAGTTGGTTCACGAAGTTTTTGAGCAAGTGTATGCAGGTAAATTACAAGCCTATAATTTTATGGATGGAACTCCCCTGTCTGTTGATGAAATAAAAAAGGCGGTAAATCCTGTTGATACAATGTATGTTGAAAATCCCGGAACAAAATTATTGGAGATGAAAATTGTGAAATCAATGATAGACGAATCTATTACTTCAGTAAAAGTGAAAGAAACATGGCGCTACAACAAAGAAACCATGCAATTGGAAAAGAAGGTGCTTGGCATTGCACCACGGATAGAGGTTATCAACCCTGAAACCGGTGAAATAAAGGGATACACACCGTTGTTCTGGGTTTTCTTTGATAAACACGCGGAAGAAGATTTTAAAAAGAAATTCAATTCATGAGAAAAATAGCGTTACTGTTTTCATTCTTCATTCTTAATGCTACATGCTGCATTTCCCAGAACGCATTTAAAGTAATTCCTCTCGGAGTAAAAGGCGGTTTGGATGAAAGCAACCTCTCTGCCTACCTTGTTGCGCCAGCCGGTTCTGATGATTATATCTGCCTTGATGCCGGAACTATTCACAGCGGAATTGAAAAAGCGATTTCAAATAAATTGTTTGCAGGCGATGTGCAAAATGTTCAGAAAAAAAATATCAAAGCGTACCTGGTTTCTCATGCGCATCTTGATCATGTTGCAGGACTGATACTCAATTCAACAGAGGATACAACCAAAAACATTTACGGACTTCCTTTCACCATTGATTACCTACAGAAAAATTATTTCAACTGGAAAAGTTGGCCCAACTTCGGAAGCGATGGGGAAGGCACACACCTGAATAAATATCAGTACAAATTCTTAGTTCCGGGAGCAGTAACTAAAATTGAGAAGACTTCCATGTCGGCAGAGGCTTTCCCTTTAACTCATGCTAATCCTTACCAGAGTTCTGCTTTCCTGCTGAAGAACAATGATAATTACATTCTTTATTTTGGAGATACCGGACCTGACGAATTGGAGAAATCTAATCGCATTGAAACTGTATGGACTAAGATTGCACCATTAATAAAGGAGAAAAAACTTAAAGCTGTTTTCATGGAAGTATCTTATCCTGATGAACAACCGGACGATCAACTTTACGGACATTTAACACCAAAATGGATGATAAAAGAGTTTGATGCGCTGGCAAAACTTGCAGGAAAAGATGCGCTGAAAGATTTGAAAGTAATTATAACACACATCAAACCAATCGGGAACAACGAAGAGAGAATCAGAAAACAGTTAAACGAAGGAAATAAACACAAACTGAGTTTTATCTTCGCAGAACAAGGGGTATTGTATAATTTTTAAACTTGAAAAAACTTTTAGTTTCATACTGCCTGCTGCTTACTGCCTGCTGCCAACTTTCTTCGGCACAGGTAACTCTTTACATCACCGACTTTGGCGCAGTAGGAGACGGAACCACCATGAATACTTCAGCTATACAGGCAGCTATTGACAGTTGTTTTGAATCCGGAGGAGGAGAAGTCTTTGTTCCTTCGGGAACTTTTATGAGTGCAACCATTTTTCTGAAAAGCAATGTTTTGTTGAATTTATCAACAGGGGCAACCCTGAAGGGCAGCGGCAACCCATCAGATTATCCTGAAATTGAATCGCAGGTGCATGGCATGGCTGATGATTACCGAAAACGTTCACTTGTTTATGCTGAAAATGAAAGCAACATTGGCATTATTGGCGAAGGAACCCTGGATGGAAATAGTTTTGCTTCTGCATTTATTCTTAATTCCAGTCAGCGTGCTTATGGTGTCCGCTTTATTTCCTGCGTTAATGTCCGCTATGAAAACATCACCATGAAAAATTCTTCTTTCTGGATGATGCATAACCTGAATTGCGATTCACTTTTTATTACCGGGGTTACCATTAACAACAGAGGCGTTGGTAACAACGATGGAATAAATGCAGACGGTTGTCGCTACGTTCGTATTCATGATTGTATGATTGAAAGTTTTGATGATGCACTGGTTTTGAAAACCACAAGCCTGAGCGAGATGTACAATGTGGAAGTTTATAATTGTTCTTTTGCAAGCCTTGCACGCGTGATTAAAATAGGAACTGAAACAATAGGCGATATCAGTGATGTGCATATTCATGATTGCGTGGTTACTGAAGGAGGATTAGGTCAGGCAGGCGAAATCGGAATAAATATTGCCAGCATTGATGGAGCGCACATTGATAGTGTAACGATTGAAAATATTATGGTTTCAGGCGTGCAGGTTCCCATTGTGGTGCGGCTTGGAAACAGCAACCGGCAATATATTGACACGCTTCCACCATTGCCGGCAGGAAGTTTTGAAAACATCCGGCTTAGAAATATTTCGGGCGAAGGATTGAATAATCTCCCCTGCCACATCACCGGGATTCCTGGTCATAGTTTACAGAATGTACACCTTGAAAATATTTCGTTTACAATTCCCGGAGGTTCTGCTGCAGTCGATTCAACTAACATTGTTCCTGAAAATATTGAAGACCGCCCTGAAATGGATTTGTTCGGAAACACGCTTCCTGCTTACGGAATTTATTTCCGTCATGTTGATGGTTTAACGTTAGACAGCGTTTGTTTTACGGCATCTCAACCGGATGCCCGTGCAATGATCTGGATTGATGATGTACAAAATCTTGTCGCGCAAAATGTGTGCGAAGCAATTGTGGAAGATGTGAACGAAATTTCTTTGCAGAATAGTTTGAAAGTGATTTATGATGTGCAGAATAATTTACTGAAGGTGTTTACAAATACGAACCAACATTTGGAACACGGAAAGCTCAGTGTTTACAGTATTGAAGGAAGATTGATTCTGTCAGAACAAATCAATGCAGCGCAGCAAACAATAAGTTGTTTTACATTTCCTTTTGCATGGAAATTTGAAACGGAAAAAGAATTTCAGTCAGGAAAAGTTTGGTTTATAAAATAAATCTTTGCGTTCTTTGCGTCTTTGTGAGAACAAACAAAAAATATAATAAAATGTACGGCAATCTGAAAAAACATCTTGAAACAGAATTAGAAAACATCCGCCAGTCCGGATTATTTAAAAAAGAAAGAATAATAGAATCCCCCCAGGGAGCGGAAATTTCTGTTGGCGGGAAAACTGTTATCAATTTCTGCGCAAATAATTATTTAGGACTTTCATCACATCCGAAAGTGATTGAAGCTGCCAAGAAAACGCTTGACACACGAGGTTACGGAATGTCGTCTGTCCGTTTCATTTGCGGCACGCAGGACATTCATAAATCACTGGAAAAAAAGATTTCAGATTTTCTCGGTACCGAAGACACGATTTTATATGCAGCCGCTTTTGATGCTAACGGTGGTGTGTTTGAGCCTTTGTTCGGTGAAGAAGATGCTATCATCTCCGATGAACTGAACCATGCGTCTATTATTGACGGTGTGCGTTTGTGCAAGGCGCAACGTTACCGCTATAAAAACAACGACATGAATGATTTGGAAGCGCAACTGAAACAGGCGCAGGCGCAGCGTTTCCGCATTGTTGTTACTGACGGAGCTTTTTCTATGGATGGGTTTCTGGCGAAATTAGATGAAGTATGTGCGCTGGCGGAAAAGTACAACGCATTAGTAATGGTGGATGACAGTCATTGCACCGGCTTTATTGGTAAAACAGGAAGAGGCACACACGAACATTGCGGAGTGATTGGGAAAATTGACATTATCACCGGAACACTTGGAAAAGCGCTGGGCGGGGCGATGGGCGGCTTTACTTCGGGCAGAAAAGAAATTATCGAAATGCTGCGTCAGCGTTCGCGTCCGTATTTATTTTCCAACTCATTGGCTCCTTCTATTGTTGGCGCTGCCACTGCTGTTTTTGATTTGCTGAGCGAAACAACTGCCTTGCGCGACAAGCTGATGGACAACACCACCTACTTCCGCAAAGCCATGACAGCAGCAGGTTTTGACATCAAAGAAGGAATTCACCCCATTGTGCCGATTATGTTGTATGATGCAAAAATTGCACAAGTATTTGCCGATAAATTATTAGCCGAAGGAATTTATGTAATCGGGTTTTTCTTCCCCGTTGTTCCGAAAGACAAAGCGCGCATACGTGTGCAGGTTTCTGCCGGGCATGAGCAACATCATTTGGATAAAGCGATTGCAGCGTTTACCAAAGTTGGTCAAGACTTGGGAGTGCTTAAATCATAATTTCCCCGTTCGGCTGAATGTTCAACGCGATTGCGCTAAGCGGCATTTGCAATGCCGCTTGGAACACAGCCGAATTTAAATTCGGCAAAAAAGAGAGTGCGGCATTACAAATGCCGCCCAGCATAAGATGCTGAAATGAGTTCAGCATGACGTTCAATTTGAGTGATACACCCTGAAACAAGTTTTCATTATACTGAAAACTTTCATATTTTTGTGTAATAATTTTCAATACACAAAAAACTATGTCCAGTCAAACTCCTGACGATATTCAATACAGAAATCATTATATTGAAAAGGTGAAACCTTTTATCGGCAAGGGTTTGATTAAGGTATTTACAGGCCAGAGACGGGTTGGGAAAAGTTATCTGCTCTACCAGTTGATGGAAATCATCCGCAAGGAACATAAGAAAGCGAAGATTTGCTACATCAACAAGGAAGACCTTGCGTTTGATTTTATCAGAACGGGAAAGGATTTAAACAAGTATGTAAAATCACAGAAGAAGACAGGCGGAAAAACCTTTGTTTTCATTGATGAAATTCAGGATATAGTTGGTTTTGAATCAGCATTGCGTTCGCTGCATTTAGATAAAGACCTTGATTTGTATTGCACGGGCAGCAATGCCAATCTGCTTTCGGGCGATATTGCGGGACACCTGAGCGGAAGATTTATTGAAACAGTTGTTTACAGTTTGTCTTATACCGAATTTTTGCAGTTTCATAAGTTAACCGATTGTTCGGAAAACCTTGAAAAGTATTTGCAATATGGCGGGCTTCCTTACCTGAAACACCTGCCTTTGCAGGATGAAATTGTTTTTGAATACCTGAAAAACATTTACTCCACCATTATTTATCGCGACATAATAAACCGCTATGCGGTGCGAAACGTGCGCTTTTTAGAGCAGTTGGTTTTGTTTCTGGCGAGCAATACAGGTAGTTTGTTTTCGGCAAAAAAAATAAGCGATTACCTGAAATCGCAGAAAATAAATATTGGCGCCAATCAGGTGCTTACTTACATTCAATATCTGGTAAATGCTTTTTTAATTTACAAAGCGGGACGCTATGATATTGTGGGCAAGCGGCTGTTTGAAACAGGCGAAAAATATTTTTTTGAAAATCTCGGCATACGCAATGCGCTTTGGGGCTACCGTCCCGAAGACAGGGGGAAAATTCTTGAAAATGTTGTTTACAACCATCTTTTACTGAACGGCTACAAAGCAAATGTTGGTGTTTTGGGAAACGAGGAAATTGATTTTGTGTGTGAAAAAAACGGTGAAAAAATTTATGTGCAGGTAGCGCTTACCATTCAAAACGAAAATACGTTACAGAGAGAATTTGGCAAACTTCAAAAAATCAAAGACAACTATCCGAAATGGGTAATCAGCATGGATGAAATTAAAACGAATAGTTTTGAAGGAGTAAAGCATAAAAGTCTGAGAAAATTTTTAACCGGAGTTTAGGTCTGAAAATGGGTTGTGGTTTATAGAACACGGATGACGCAGGTTTAACGGATGTTCGCTGATTTAATCCGTGTAAATCAGCACAACCCTCGTTATCCGCGTTCCGGTTGAATGTTCGTGAGTTGCCGCTAAGCGGTAACAGTCATCCATTTTCAGGATACATTTCAGACCTGCATCAGCCTATCCGCAACTCACTTTATCAGTCTCCCCATTCTTTCCACCAACTTCTCGCTCAGCAGATACATCACCGGCACCAAAATAAGTGTAAGGAATGTTGCAAAGCCCAAACCGAAAATCATGGTCCAGGAAAGCGGTCCCCAGAAAGCTACGTTATCTCCCCCGAAATAAATATGAGGGTTCAGTTCGGTAAACAGCGTAACAAAATCAATATTGAATCCAACTGCCAGCGGCACTAAACCCAGCATGGTGGCGGTGGCGGTCAATATCACAGGTGTCATCCTTGTTTTGCCTGCCTGTATAATGGCTTGCGTCATTTCCATGCCTTGTTCTCGCAACACTTCTGTAAACTCAACCAGCAAAATTCCGTTGCGCACCACAATACCTGCAAGGGCTACAATACCTACCCCGGTCATGATGATGGAAATATCCATATTAAAGATGGAGAAACCGAGCAGCACACCAATCAAACTGAAAATTACTTCGCTCAGGATAATCAGCGTTTTGCTTACGGAATTAAACTGGGTAACAAGGGTAAGAAAAATAAGTCCCAGCGAAATGAGCAAAGCTAATTGCAGAAAGTCCTGTGATTCTTTCTGGTCTTCCTGTTCCCCGGTCATTTTTACTGTAACCGCTTCGGGTTTGGGGTACTTTGCGATAGCGGCAGCAACATCAGCCACTACTTCATTGGCATTATAACCATTCAATACGTTGGATGAAATGGTAATCATTCTCTTTTGATTCTTGCGTTTGATTCCCCCGTAAGAATTCTGGTAATGCACTTTTGCCACAGCCGAAAGCGGAATTTGCCTGATGGCAAAACCAGCCACCATATCGCGGTAAGTGATTTTCATGTTCATCAGTGCATCCACATCATTGCGCTGAGGTTCCATCAGGCGCAACATGATGGGATAATCATCATTTTCGTCCCTGAACTTGGAAACTTCTTTACCAAAAACTGCGGTGCGCACTTCTGAGCCAATTTGCCCCGTAAAAATACCTTCGCGGTTGGCACGTTCACGGTCAATATCAATCACCAGTTCAGGTTTATTGTTCTGCAAATCCGATTTCAGTTCTTCCACCCCGCCAATCTGCAATGAGTCTAAATACTTTTTCAAACCGTTTGAAGTATTGGCAAGTTCAGTGAAATCATCTCCATATACTTCTATATTAACAGGCTTGCCAACGGGTGGACCATTGCGTTCCTGGTCAACCGTAATTTCAGCGCCAGGTATTCCTTTCACCGCTTCACGTATTTTATCAAGATAAACGGCAGTGCTTTGTCCTTTTCTTATTGCAAACTCCACAAAAGCCACCGAAACTTTTCCTTTGTTGGGCGCTGTGCTGCGGTCTCCGTCAGTGGGGTCGGTAGCGCCAATAGCCACATTGCTGATGACAGACTCAACCAAAGGATTTTTTTCGCCCAGCACATTGAACACACGGTTTTCCACAATACGGGTAATAGAATCGGTATAAGCCACATCAGTTCCTATGGGCAGGTTGAGATATACATACACAAAGTTAGGGTCAGATTTAGGAAAGAAAACCACTTTAGGTTTGCGCACTGCGGTGATAAAGAATGAAAAGAATAACAGCATCACTGTAGCGATAACCAAGCCCACTGGTCTCCAGCCCTTCAGCGACCAGGTAACGATTTTTTCGTAAATGTTTTGTACTCCGGGCCAAACTTTATTCTGAAAACCTTTAATGGCTTTGTCTAAAATAAAGCGATTAAGGATCATCAATATCATAACCAGCAACGAGAAATTACCCATGCCGGGCGAACCTGTAACATTAAGAATAATACCAAGTGCAAGAAAAATAACGGAACTTATTATTAATCCTTTGTATCCTTTTTTCTTTGCTCCCTCCGGTGCATCGGGCTTCATAAAATCGCTGGCAAAAACCGGGTTGATGATATAAGCCACCACCAGCGATGCGAGCAAAGTAATGATAAGCGTAATGGGCAGGTAAAACATAAACTTACCTACAATGCCTCCCCAGAAAGCAAGCGGAACAAAAGGAGCCAGCGTTGTCAGCGTGCCCGACAATACGGGAAGAAAAACTTCACCCGTTGCCTGCTTGGCTGCCTGAACGATGGGAACTTTTCCATTGTTAAAAATCCGGTGCGTGTTTTCTATTACCACAATGGCATCGTCCACCACAATACCCAGCGCAAGCAACAGTGAGAAGAGCACCATCATGTTCATAGTAAAGCCAATGCTCGGCATCACTAAGAAAGCTAAGAACATAGATAGCGGTACTGAAAGCGCTACAAACACCGCGTTAGTGATACCCATAAAGAACATCAGGACGATGGTAACCAGGATAAACCCGATGATGATGGTATTGATAAGCTCATGAAGAACAAGACGTGTCTGGCGGCTTTGGTCTCCCGTCAGGGTAACTTTCAGGTCTTTCGGAAATTCTTCTGCCTGGAGTTTTGTGATTATATCATGAATTTTATCGGAAGCTTCAATCAGGTTTTCACCGCTGCGTTTGATTACGTTGAGCGTAATTACTTTTTTATGTTCAAGGCGTGCATAGCTTTCTTTTTCTTTAAACCCGTCTTTTATTTCTGCAATGTCTTTGAGATAAACAGTGGCTCCAGCCATAGAGCGCACCACAATGTTTTCAATTTCCTTTACATCTTTTATCTCCCCCGAAACGCTGATGGCGCGTGTCATCCCGTCCATCTTCACCTGTCCGCCTGAAACGGTTACGTTCTCGTAAGCGATGGCATTGGTTACATCGCCCATGGTTAAAGTGGCTGCCTGCAGCTTATACATGTCCACGTTGATCTGTATTTCGCGGTCAAGCGCTCCAACAATATCCACACGGGTTATCTCTTTCAGGGTTTCCACTTCATCTTCAATCCGGTCGGCAAATTTTTTCAACTTGTTCAGGTCAAAGTCGCCTGAGATATTGATGTAGAGCATGGGCATTTCCGAAAAATCCACTTCAATAACGTTGGGTTCAAAGGTCATGTCGTTTGGCAAATCGCTTTCTGCTTTGTCCACTGCGTCTTTCACCTTTTGCTTGGCGGTAGGCACATCCACATCAGTATCGAATTCCACAATCACCATAGAGAAATCCTGGATGGAAGAACTGGTGAGTTTTTTTACTCCCGAAATAGCTTTTATTTGTTTCTCAATGGGCTTGGTAATAAGGTTTTCAATATCGCTGGGTGAAGTACCCGGGTAAATGGTGTTTACATAAATGGTAGGGATAACTATTTCAGGAAACCGTTCTTTAGGCAGGTTGTTGTATGCAAAAATACCCGCCACCGTAATGATAAGAGTTATCACATAGATGCTGGTGCGGTTGTTTATTGACCAACTGCTGGGTTTGAATTCTTTGAATTTTTCTAACATATTTTCTTAGTTTTTTAACACAGAGGACACAGGGTTTTCAGAGTTTCACAGTGTTGAAATTTTTATTCATCAATCAGAAACTAATCAGCTCTCCGTCATTCAGGCTTTGATAACCGGTAGTGATTATTTTTTCTCCGGGAGCTATGCCTGAAACAATTTCTGCCTGTCCTCCATAGGTGCGTCCCACACTGATCAGTTTTTTGCGGGCAACGGTTTTGCCGTTATCCTCTGCAGCCAGCATAATATAAGTTCCATCTTCAGAGTTCTGAATAATATTAAGTGGAACCACCAAAGCCGAATCGGTATTGTAATCCACTACCTTTAAAACCGCCACCATGTTGGGATGATATTCTTCTTTTGCAGGCAAGTCCGCTTCAATAGTAAATGTGCGCGTTAGCTGGTTAATTGATTTTGCAACGAAAGAAATTTTTGATGGAATGGTTTTCTGTAAATCAGGGAAGGCAACTTCCACTACGTTTCCTTTTTTCACTTTATCGGCAAAACCTTCAGCCACTTCTGCTTTTGCTTTCAGCGACTGGGTATTTACCACCCTCACAGCGGGATAACCCGGAGAAACAGTTGACCCGAGTTTAAAATAAACCTCATCCACAGTGCCGTTGATAGGAGATTTGATATAGGTCATTTCAATTTGTTCATTCAGCCCGGCAAGCTTTTTTTCTAAACCTTCTTTAGAACTCTTTGCAGCGAGGTACTGAATCTCTGAACCTATCTTCTGATCCCATAATTTTTTTACCTTGTTGTAAAGGGTGGTGGAATATTCAAGCCCCGCTTTTAATTCTTCCACACCCTGAAGCAGCGCAGCCCGATCAGTTTCGGCTAATATTTGTCCAACCTTTACTTCATCGCCAGGTTGTACATTTATTTTGGTAATGTTCCCCGGCATTTTAGAACTGATGGTGATGTTTTCAGCGGCATCTACTTTACCCTGGATATCTAAGTAGTGAATAAAAGACTGTGGTTTTACTTCAGTAACTGCAACCGGCTTTATTTTTTCTGCCGGAGCAGCGGTATCTGCAAGCGCAATTTCTTTTTCCAATGCCTGAATTTTTTCACCCAATTCAGTGTATTGTTTTTTTAAAGCGGCAAGTTTTTCACTTTTATCATTAGTAACCGGCTGGCTGCATGCTGCAAAAAAAATAATAAGGGTTGGAATGAGGATA
>Ga0172370_10004009_pt1 | contig 20035 bp, 14 predicted proteins | sample LakKiv5m_FD_114538 | JGI IMG/M metagenome (GOLD analysis project Ga0172370, IMG submission 114538) | Freshwater microbial communities from Kabuno Bay, South-Kivu, Congo - kab_022012_11.5m | ecosystem: Environmental > Aquatic > Freshwater > Lake | place: Democratic Republic of the Congo...
CAAAGCGACTTTTTGTATGCATTGCGGCTACAAATTGAACATGTTTTCAAGTGCCAGAGATTGGGCAAAACGGAATGGGCTTATTTAATTCAGTGCAATACTCTTTTTCCCGTTTAATGCATGTCACTAAAATACAAATGATTAATCACAGATAACCATTGATAACTAAAGGAGGCTAATTATTGTCAATAATTTAAAAAAAGGAGGACAAAATGGAAAATTTCTTTCAGAATGATCGCTTTAACGGCAATGGCCTTGTAAGTGGATTCAGGGATATGGATTGTCATGTTTCGACTTTTAATAACAATTTCAACAACCACCTTACATTTCATCAGCCGATGAATGATCTGGGCCATCGCCATGATTTCAGTTTTGGAACACAGGCAAGATTGAACGGCTTCAATCAGATGGGGGGATTAGAGCAAAGAGTGTGCATCCTTGATGCGTTCAACAACTCGCCCTTTAACCGCTAAGAAAGGAGCCTCTTCGGAGGCTTCTTTAAATTCTGAAATGCCAGATAACCATAGATAACAGTTTCACATTAGAAAGTAAATATCAACAAGTTTAAAAAGGAGGCCACAATGTTTTTCGATCAGAATCCCATCTTCACCCCTGATAACTTCAGACAGATGGACTTAAACATGAGAAATGATCATTTATTCTATCATGATCAAAGATTCAGTTCACCAACCTGGAACGAGCCTTTTCAGAACCAGACGTTCAGGTGTAATCGTTGTGGAAGTTCTGCCGGCCCTTCCTGCAACTGCTGGCGAGAAGATACCTTTAAACCAACGTTGCCAAAACTGAATTTCGAACTACCGGTTGTAAAACCATTTGAGTTTCGACCAGAACTAATCATTAAACCTTTATGGGAAAGGGATAATTTGAATGAACCTATCTTTGGCTTTAAGGAAAAAAAACGAAATCCATTCGATCTGTACTAATGTTCAAGCCATCAGGTAAGCAGCCAACAAAAAGCATGGATATTCTTCAATTGTCTGTTTACCTGTATTTTATGCCCAGATAACTGCAGATAACCAGTTTTATCTTTATTTGAAGTTTAGGTGATCTTAACTTCATGTTTTGATTTTAATGAAATACTAAAAGGAAATTTGATGTGTAGAATCGGATTATTGAAAGGTTATACAAAATCCTTTACAGAGAAGATGGCTTCTTTGCAAGCGAATGGTGGAAACAAAAAACCAGAATTCTTTTGCATTGATGATTTGGATATTGTATTTAACAGATTTGATGTAACTTCTCAAGAATTTCCTTCAGGAAGTTTTCCACTTCAGAGCGACAAGTATGTTTTGGCTTTTAATGGTGAAGTGTTCTCATACAAGGATAACATTTTCAACAATTCAGACTTCAAATCTGATGCGCATTTTGCTTTACACTTTATAGAAAAAGACGGATTGCTAAATTTTTTTACTGATGCTGATTTACAGGGCACATTTATCTTAATTGATAAAATTGAAAAAAAAATATATGTTTTTGTTGATCAGCTAAATACAACAGGCTGCTTTTACACACATTTCGAAAATAAAATCATTGTTAATCAGGAATACTCCATAATTAACGAGTTGCTAGAAATTGATGATGCTCCAGAAGAACAGCCCATTCATATTATAAAAAACGGATCATATTTATTAATTAGTAATGATTTTACTACCGTTGAAACAAAACCTTTGAGGAGTCAATATCTCAATGTTTGGTCCGGGAGAAGCGATGCTATTCTTGATTTAGAAACTATTTCCTCCGATTTTAACAGAATCTTAAGAAAAACCATTGAGGTTAGAATCCCCAAACAGGGGATGTTTGGCATTTTGTGCGGGGGTGGTGTAGATAGCTCAATAATATTACTGCACTTATCTCAAATACTAAGGGAAAGGCACGAATTGGAAAGACTCAAAATATTTTGCCTTGGCAGTGAGGTTCTGCCTATTTCAGAAGAAGAAAATGACCTTATTAATGTTAAATCGTTGGTTGAAAGCTTGGGCTTGACAGATAACTTCATTGAAATACATGAAAGATCAGATTGGTTTGACTTATTACTTAAAAGGAAAGTATTCAATTCGCATCCCAGATTGATTAATCCGAATCCATCTCAAACTCAAATTCGGCATACAGTTCAAATGTCATGTTTGTTAGCTCAGATTGCATGGAACTTTCCAGAAATTAAATGCCTACTTACCGGTGATTTTGCTGATGAAATATTTGCTGGGTATAATTCAATGCATCCAAGCAATGGCATTATTGACCTGTTAAAAGAGAACGTAATTGGTAAATTAAATGACTTACCTTTAAATGATGCATCAAGGATAACATTATCAAGCCTTCATGGAAGTGCTTATTTGTTGAAAGAAATTTATCTCAGACCATATATTTCGGAATATCATAGCATTAAAAGTCATGAGCTAATTAATACGTTATTTGAGAAAACAAGTGAAGAATTACGACAATTAGCTCTAGAGGAAGATATTCTTACAGAGAGATTAAATGGTATTCTCTTCAGAATTAAACCAATTGAAATAAGAACCCCATTCTCATCGCATCTATTACTTGATTTCATTGGTAAGCTAAATCCCAAATTGCTTATTGGCAGCTTTGATGGTAAAATTTACAACAAATATTTTCTACGTTATTGTGGAATTAGATGTGGTCTGCCAGCAAAAAATGCACTTAGAAAAAAAATACCATTAAATGAAGGCGCAACAGGTATTAGAAATGGCCAGAGAGATCCCCGGGAATTTCATAATGCTGGTGGTTTTATCCCCAAATGTAAACTGATCAGTAATTTGCAATCCGATTTGCATGTTTTAAAGCAATTTGGAATCCTTTCCTATTTTGAAAATCTTAGAAAAGGTAATCAAGATGGGCTTGAGCACTTGAGTTTTTTCATTGCCGGAAAATACGCTGGCTTGCAACGTTTACTCAACAATGATGTATTCAGGGATCAAATGCCTGATAGCAATTATAGTACGGAAGGTAATTTCAATTATAATGAAAATAGTCTGATCAATGCTACTTTAAACGAAAAATGAAAATACAAACAACTGACATATGGCTGATCCTTATACTTTACACAGTTGTAAATCTGTTAATAACTTATCTTTATTCAAAGGGAAAAAGAAACTCCAAAGAGTTCTTTCTTGTTTCCAATCGCTCTGTAAAATCAGGATTTGGAGCATTTTCAATTGCATCAACCTGGATTTGGGCTCCTGCACTCTTTATTTCTGCTGAAAAAGCTTATACACAAGGTTTCATTGGATTTTTCTGGTTTTTTATACCCAATGTCTTGACTCTAATTATTTTTGGTTTTTTTGCCCAAAGACTTAGAAATATAAAACCTGACGGCTGGAGTTTCTCAGATTACATGCGAGAGAAACAATCAAATCGTGTCCACAATTTGTATCTTGTTGAAAGCGTGGGATTACAAATACTTTCTTTCTCCGTTCAATTATTAGCAGGTGCAGCTATACTCCACAAATTGTCAGGCATAAATTTTTTATTATTAACGGTAGTTCTAAGTATAATTCCTTTAATATATACATACTGGAAAGGAATTTGGGCTTCAATAGTAACAGATTTTTGGCAAATGATATGGATACTGCTTGCACTAATAATTATAATTCCAATAGTTTTCTCAAATATCAGTCTTAATTCAGTGATTGATGGACTTGGAGGTGTGTCAGGAAATTATTACAATTTCTTCTCAAATGAAAGCTTCAATGTCCTACTATCTTTTGGCATTCCAACCACTATCGGTTTATTAAGTGGTCCTTTTGGCGATCAAATGTTTTGGCAACGTACCTTCTCTATTAAAAAAGAGAATGTTAAAAGTTCCTTTATTAAAGGTGCATTCATTTTTGCAATCGTTCCCTTAAGCTTATCATTATTGGGGTTTAGTCTTGCAGGTCTTGGAATTGAGATCAATGACACTCAGCTCACAAATATTGAAAATATCCTTCGATTTACTCCATCCTGGTGTATTTTTCCATTTGTTTTTATGATTTTATCAGGATTGGTTTCTACTGTCAGTAGTATTACTTGTGCAACTTCTTCTATCGCTGGTCATGATTTTATTAAGAGGTTAGAAAATAGGAATAACATTGTTATTTCCGAAAAAAGGACTCTCTACATCTCAAGAATTGCTATGATTGTTGTTATGGTTATTGCTATTGGTATTGCAAATCTCCCAGGAATTAAAATCCTTTACCTATTTTTATTTTATGGTACCTTAAGGGCTTCTGTTTTGCTTCCAACAGTTTATGCAATTAAAGATATCAAAATGTCAGAAAAGGGTTTGTATTATGGAATTTTAGTTTCTTTTTTGATTGGTTTACCTGTGTTTTCTATAGGTAATCTATACGGTCTTCCATGGATTATCATAAGTGGCTCTTTAATAAGTTTGTTAGGCTCAGGTATTTTAAGCTTAATCTGGAAGAAATGAAATTAACTCAATGTATATTATTTTATTTTGCCTTTGGTTTTCTATGCCTCGCTGGTCAAAATCTTTTTGGCCAGGTTTATGATGGTATGACTCAACCTACATTTTATCGCATAATGTCAGCAAATAATATCAAGGGTGGGACTACTCTGCAGCTGGGGCGTAAGTGGTGGATTGATAAAAATAAACATTTTTCTACCACCGTATTTTACACTTATTTCCTTAATAAAAATCAACATGCTATTGAAAGCTGGAATAATCTTAATCTTTTAAATAAAAAATTATATTTACTTTCAAGAACGGGTTATAATATCACTTCTAATAATTTGTGGGAAACCTTTTCTGTTACTTACCTGCTCCCCTACAATATGATGCTTGATTTAACCTGGTATAATATATATAACAATAACGAATTCTTTGTAAATGATGAGCTTCAAGTTCTTTTTGGAATTAAATTATTTAACCAGATTGTATTAAATGGAGGATACAGAGTTATTGGAGAAACTCCCGGACCTGTTTTCAACTTACGTTTTTTATTAATTGACAAATTTCAGTGGTTGCAATTTCGTTATGTCCCTAATGATAGACTTTTTGACATTAAGCTCTATATACAATTTGATAAATTTAAGAACGATGAAAAGTTCTCACGATAATCAGTCTTTCTTCATAAATAAATCAATTCGAATTACTGGAAAAGCTAACGGTCCATTAGCAAATTATTCTTTTGCGGTGAAAGATGTATTTGATATTGCTGGCTGTAAAGTTAGTGTAGGCAATCCTGATTGGTTTGAACTTCATAAGCCTGCAAGGAAAAATGCAACAATCATTCAAATTCTTCTGAATGCTGGAGCCACACTTATAGGCACAACTAATATGACAGAATTTACTCGAGGAACATTTGGAGAAAATGTACATTATGGTATGCCTTCAAATCCATTAGGAAAGGAATTTGTGCCAGGTGGTTCTTCTAGTGGATCTGCTTGTGTTGTTGCTGCTGGGATAGTTGATTTTTCTTTAGGAACTGATACAATTGGTTCAATTAGGGTCCCCGCAAGCTTTTGTGGATTGTATGGTTTTCGGCCATCTTTAAATAGAATACCAGCGGAAGGGGTTTGGGTTCAATCGCCAGGATTCGATACCGTTGGTTTGCTTACTAAAGATCCTGAATTGCTTGTTACAATTGGCCAAGTCATCTTCAATAATAATGTAGGAGAATGTTCCTGGCCTAAAACTTTTATTGCAAAAGATCTATTTGCAATTGCTGATAGAGAAATTAATGTTGGCTTACAGGAAACCATTGAACTTCTTCGAACTATATCTCCATTTACACTCGAATTTGAAATATCAAATGGAAAATTAGAGAGAATATTTAAACTGGCACAGGTTGTTAAGGGTTATAATACTTGGAAAAACATAGGAAATTGGATGGAAAAAAATAATCCAAGGATAGCATTTCATGTAGCAAAAAAATTTGTACAAGAATCATTAATAGGGAAAGAGGATGCCGTAAATGCAAGCATTGAACTTGATGAATTGCTTCAACCTATCAAACTATTACTAAACGATAATGTTGTTATTCTTCCTACTACTGCAAGTACTGCTTGGACAAAAGAAATCTCTACTCTTATTAATTGGTCGAAAAGTATTAATGTGTCGGATGCTTCGAATTCTATAAATCGTACAAATCAATTACTTACAATTGCTTCAGTATTAGGTGCTCCTCAGGTATGTATACCAATATTTAATCCTAAAAGCAGGTTGCCATTGAGTATTTCAATACTGGGGTCACAAGGATCTGATGAAAAAATTCTTTCACTTGCACAATCTTTAGCAAAACATTTAAATCAAAATTAAAATACCATGGAAAAAATCTTTTTTATTTCAGAACAAAATGGTTGGCTAATTTTCCTTGCTTATGCCATTGCAATTATTCTAATAGTGTGGTTTTTTACACATAAGGAAAAATCAGCTGATGAACATCTGGTAGCAAACCGCAAAGTGCCTATCTGGAAAGGCGCTTTCTCTATTGCAGTAACATGGATCTGGGCGCCAGCGATTTTTATTTGTGCTCAAAAGTCCTATGAACAAGGATTGCCAGGGATATTTTGGTTTACATTTCCCAATATCTTATGTTTTTTTGTTTTTGCACCACTTGCTGTTCGCCTTAGGAGGTTAATTCCCAAAGGATATTCAATGCCAGAATTTCTAAATCTTAGGTATCCTAATAAACCCCACATTCACATTATCTTCATGACCATTACATTTGGGTATGACCTGGGAGCTATTATCATTAATTGCCTTGCTGGTGGCATATTGCTGCATACCATATCAGGTATTGACATTCGATTGGCCATTTTTGCACTGGCAGCGATTGCTTTTATTTACTCTGCATGGCGCGGTTTACCAGGTTCAATCATCACAGATATTATACAAATGGCTGTGATTCTTTTCATTGGTCTTATTTTAATTCCTTGGGCAGCTGTTAAAACCGGAGGTATTGATACCATTGTCCAGGGTTTTGGAGGTGTTAGTGGTAAATTTGGTAATATCTTTGACCCCTGGATAGCTTTTAGTTTTGGAATTCCTGCTACATTAGGATTGATTTCCGGTCCAATAGCCGACCAAATGTTTTATCAAAGAGCAATGTCAACAAACTATAAAAACATTGTCAAGACCTTCGTGTATGGTGGCTTGCTTTTCGGTATTGTTCCAATTGTACTTTCCGTTTTTGGTTTCATTGCTGCAAGTCCTGCTGTCAATTCAGTATTAAATATTCAGGATAGCCAAATGGTTGGAGTGTATGTTGTACAGAAGTTCCTACCTACCTGGACTCTTTATGGGTTCGTGCTGATGGCTGTTTGCGGACTTTCATCCACCCTCGATTCAGCTTTTTGTGCGGTTGGTTCATTGGGTGCTAATGACATTTACAAGCGTTATATTAATCCGAATGCAAATGATAAAAAAATAGTTAGAGCATCTAGGGTTTTTATAACAATTTTTGCCTTGATAGGTGTAAGTATTGCACTTATTCCTGGTATTCAATTGCTCTGGATATTTTTAATTTATGGCGCGCTTGCTTCAGCAGCTCTCATACCAACTATTCTTGTCTTGTATTGGAAAAGACTTTCTGCTAAAGCAGCTTTTTGGGGTCCTTTCCTTTCATTTCTGGTAGGGCTTCCTCTTTCAATCTATGCTAATTTTTCCCAAAACACTAATCTAATTGTAGTGGCAGCTGTTGCCAGCGTATTAATTGGGCTAATCGTTTGTGTACTTTTCAGTATCTTTGACCATGAGAACTATGAATTTAAACAATTTACGTCTGAATTAGAAGTTTCTGATCAAATTGAATAAGCAATGGAGAAACTAATAGAGAATATGGAAATTAACATTCATCTTGTAGCAAATCAGTTGTTTTATGCACCATTATTATTAGCAGCTGGAGATGTCAATAATAATGATCGTGAAATAAGACCAAGTGATTTAAAAAGATGCAAAGGAAAACATCCAATTATTAAACTTATTGATGAAATTAATGATAATAAGTTCAAGGAATATTATAATTATGATTTAGATGTTACGGATAAATTAAATAAGAAGGGAATTATTCCTTTAATGTTTGATAAAGAGTTCGAAAATTCTTTAAAAGCTAATGATATTAATTTGTTTTTAACTGGAGGTGTAGAATTAGATGATTATGTAAAATCACCTGATGGCACAAAACGTCAACTTAATGATGATATTGTGTTATGGCATGTACTTGTTAATCGATTACCTATTATACCAGTTCATTATAGGGATAATCCCACTTCATTTAATGATGCTACTAAGGTGGGTTGTTTTCACGATAAAACAACATTGTGGCGCTATATTATGGAATTGATATTAAAAGATGATTCAAAATATTTAAAACTTGAAGCGAAAGATGCAGAGGAAAAGCCTATACCTTTCACAGAAACAGTTGAATTATTGGATCAAGAGAATGGGTGCAATTATGCGTTTACAACGGGATTATTTAAGTTTAAGAATAACCACAAAATAGATACATCGTTTAATCTTCCATCAGATGCAATCGCCTTTACATGTATATATGGTTACAAAAAAGATTATGATAATCCTATTAAACGAAGTTATTTGAAAATGTTTTTTGAATACGTTGAATTGTATTCAGAATCGTTGTATTCTCAAAATTATTTTAGAAGAACCGATTTGTTTGATAAGGATATTATGTATTTGATTGGTTTGTTATATAATAAAGAACTAAGGGAAAATTACTCTGATTTATCAAAAGCAAAACAAGACATTAAAGAACAACTGGAGTATTATGCACAAAATAGAATATGGTATTTTCAGGTTACTACAGGCTCAATAATGGATCAAGGTATCCTCCCAACTTTATTTTCTGAAAGCAACCTAGCATATGCACCAATTAAAATTGAGCAAGACAAAGATGAAGCTTTGCTTAAATTAGCCAAAAAATCCGCAATTGCCGCAGTTATGTCGCGAAACATGAGCCATAATTACGGTAGTCATAGTTTGGTTTATCTTGGAGATGAAAAAAATTTGAAGGATAGGAAGTTTAAAAAGAAAATGCAATTAAAATTGACTAACGAATTTAATAGTTTAATTAAACTATTCTAATTATGTCTGTATCAAATAAAGATTATACAATGAAGGATGGAATAGTTAAAGATAAAAGGAGTTTACCTAAATTATTATCTATCTATAATAATAACTTACGTATCAGAATGGACCTGATGGCAGATATTGTTACCAATGTGCCAAACTCTGAAAATTCACGATGGTTATTTAAGGATGTCATCAATAGATTTATCGATAACAGGATTTTAGCTGATACCATTAGTGGTGTTAGTGATTTTACTTACGTATTTGAATGTAAAGATGAAGATATAAGAGTAGCAATTCCGAATGACTCAATAGGGATGGATGCATTTTCTATAATTCTAGAAAATATTATCAGAAACTGTGCAAAGCATGGTGGAAAGAATGACATTAAACTATCCTTCCACATACAAAATGGAGCCCTACCCCAAATAAAATTACCTGATTATTATAAAATTACTATTCACCAGGATTGTTCAAAATATCCTGAAGGTTGTGAAATTTGCAAGATTATCAAAGACCGAAGGATTGATATCAATAAGCCCATTCTTGATGAAAAAACGCAGGCTTTACGTATTGGTGCCTGGGGAATTCTTGAAATGAAAATTGCCTCTGCGTATTTAAGAAAAATCCCGCCTGAAGAAATTGACGAGAAACTTTATAGGCTTGAGATAATCGAAAATGAAAAAGATAATCCTGATAATGGGAATTGGATAAACGGTTACAGGAACTCATCAAGTCAATATCCTTATATTCCATATCTTCTTAATGCTGATTGTTGCAAAGATAGTTCGTGCGAATCAAACAAAGGGCTTGGATATAGCTTCTTTTTAAAGAAACCGGAAGAGGTAATGATTTTTGATTTTGATAATAAAATTATAATTATAGACGATAGACTAAAAATATTGCGCAATCATGGAATTGAAATCATAAACGGTACAAACAAGATTGAGCAATTAATCAAAAATCAAACATATAATCATAAAATATTATTATGTTTTTCATTCAATAAAAAGGAAAATATTCAAATATTTAATATCAGAGAAGAATCAATAAACGGAGAGCGGATTCTAATTGATTACACTTCAAGATTGCCATCAAGAATTATCTGGATCAAAGAAAAAGAAATTCAATCAAGCCTAATAGCACTTTTAAATAAGGAGAAAGATGAAGGAATAAAAGATTTTATTAGGGAGTGCTGGAAAATCTGGTCTGATGAAATAATAAAACAGCTACATTCCGATGGTTTCAATTATTTTAGAATGCAGGGGAAATTACATCCTAAAATAAATATTGGAAAATGTTTTGACATTTGCTTGCCCACAAGACCTCATTCATTAAATATATTAAATGATGGGAATCGCTTCCAATATTTCGATATAGATACCAGCTTTTCGCTTTCAAAACTTCCTTTCAAAAATTCAAATGAACTTCAGACTCTCTTTAATAACCGTGAGAATATATATAAATATGAGATAATTTCACTTTTTGAATCATTTATTAATAAAGTTGGGATATTAGATGAACGCATTCAGGAATTTGCCTATAATTCGAAATATAAAATAATTACAGCTAACGAAGAAGTACCTTATATTCATTGTTTTTACAAAATGAACATTTTCATTCCGAATAAGTATGAAAGTACGGAAAAATCTTCATTTGATAACGAAATTGATCTTGGAAGTACAGAATATAACAAGGTAAAAGAAAGAATATTAAGATGGATTAATATCGAAGGACCAAAACTCAATTTTTTATTTGTTCACATGGGAATTTTGGAAAAGCTATGCGGTGATACCAATAAACAGAAAGTAAATGATTACTTCATAGATAATTTTATTAATAAATGTGGAAAATGTAAAATAATAATAATTTCAGGTAGAGGAAAGCCTCATAATATACCTAAAAACTCCAGGTTTTTGAATTATTCTCAGGTAGCTGCATATTTATGCGATAATCAAAGTAAATACCTTCTTAATGACTTATGCTATTCTGCAAGAAAAATTAAATAAATTGAACATGAAAACAATAACCACAAGATCATTATTACTATTTTCTAATAAAAGCGAAATAGAGATAGTTACAGATGAAATTATTACTGAGGATTTAGGATTGCACAATTTAAGTAATGAGATTTGGTTGAAGCGATTTGCCTATGATAAAGGTGTATTCATTTATGTTAATGAAATAAAAGAAATTAATGGTTTTGGTAATAATGAAATATTTGTGGTTTATGATGGAGAATATTATGAAAAAGATAGTAATAAACTTACTCTTGATGGATCTCGGTTAGAAATATTTAAAATAATAAATGAACGATCAGCAAATGTTCATCTTGCCTTTCATTCTAAACCAACTAAAGAAAAACAAGGTATTATTGGGAAATGTTTTCCTGGGCATACTAAGGAAACATCTAAGCATGAGTCTAGTCTTGATGGAAAAATATTTTCTCAGGTTTTTAACTTACTTTACAAATTTAAAAACAATAATCACAATATTTTTCGGGGATATTTAAGTCAGGCAGCAAATGTTGATGAAATTATTAACATTATTTTTAATAATGTCGGTTTAAATGAGCAGGAGAATTTGTATGTGAAATATTTATTATGCTGCATGTCAGCCGAAACGATAAAGTCCAACCCAGAAATTATCGACAATTACAGCATATTCCCTGAAGCAATCAGACCCAAAATAAAAATTCAAATTGATATTATGAAAAAGCATGATTTTAAAATACCTGATTATCAGAATGCTTTTAATCATATCTGTCTATTGTTAAAGAAATAACTACAGATAACTGAAATCCTTTCTTTTGTATAGATTAAATCAAATAAGATGATAGCATTAGATGAATTCAGGAAAAGAGCTCAAAATGTTAAGGATAACTTCCTTAAACGAGCCAACGGTAATGAATTGACTGAGATGATTGATGATGTTATTGCTACAGATAAGTCATGCAATGAATTGCGGTCACAAATTGAAACCTGCCGTGCCGTAAGAAATCGTAAAAGTGAAGAAATTGGCAGACTAATATCAACAGGTGATAAAGAGGGTGCAAGTAAAATTTCTAAAGAGGTATCGGAACTTAAAGAGGAACTAACCAGGTTGGAGGGTGAGTATTCAGGTGTAAATGACAAATTGCGATTTCTAATAACAGGGTTACCTAATCTGTTGGATGCTACCGTACCGTTTGGAAGAGACAGCAACGATAATCCGGTAGTCAGGGAATGGGGTACTCCGAGGCAATTTGCCTTTGATCCAAAAGATCACAAAGCCTTGGGAGAAGGACTTGACATACTTGACCTGGAAAGAGGTACTAAAATAACCGGTGCTGGTTTCCCTGCATATAAAGGCGCAGGAGCTCTTTTAGAACGTGCCCTGATTAATTTCATGCTTGAGTTACATACTACCAAACATGGTTATACCGAGATGTGGTTACCCTTTATCGTGAATCGAGACACCATGTTTGGCACAGGTCAGTTGCCAAAATTTGAAAACGACCTCTTCTGGGCTGAAAATGGAAAATATGGTCTGATACCAACCGCTGAAGTACCTTTAACAAATTACTACCGAAACGAAATCCTGAAAGAAGACGATTTACCACTCTACTTAACTGCCTATAGCCCATGCTTCAGACAGGAAGCCGGCCAACATGGAGAAGAAACCAGAGGTCTGATAAGAGTACATCAGTTTAATAAAGTTGAGATGGTGAAAATTTCGCACCCTGATACAAGTTATTATGAACTGGAAAAGATGGTTGAGAATGCAGAGAAAGTACTTCAGTTGCTCGGATTACCATACCGGGTGATAACTCTTTGTAGTGGAGATACTGGATTTTGTGCTGCAAAAACATATGATCTTGAAGTTTGGCTGCCCAGTCAGAATAAATACAGGGAAATAAGCAGTTGTAGTAACTGTACAGATTTCCAGGCAAGGCGTATGAACCTTAGATTTAAAAGCAAAGTTACAGGGAAAAATCACTTTGTTCATACTTTGAACGGATCTGGAATTGCAGTAGGACGCACCTGGGTGGCAATAATGGAGAATTATCAGCAGGAAGACGGAAGTTTATTAATTCCTAAAATACTGCAACCCTACATGTACGGATTAGAAAAAATAGTAAATTATTAAAAATATGGGGAGTGAATCTACATATTTTTTTAAGATTCAGCTGCTTAAAGGGAATTATATCCCAACTATTTTGCATAATAATGTTCCGATTTTTATCCATAATTTAATATTTAACTTCAATGAGTGGTTCTTTTCAATCATTGGATTAATAATGCTTAACCGGGAGAATAATAAAGTTACACTAGTTATTGACAGAAACCTTTTCATTTTATTAGAAGGAAATGAAAATTGGCTTTTTATAACAAAAATTCATTGTGGTATAGACATCAAGTCAATATCTTTATCAAATGGTTTCAACCAACTTTCTCAGCGGTTTTACCAGCTTCTTTTGTATAAACTTTTAAACATGACAGGTAATAAAGATTTTGATAATATCATTCAGCCTGTAAAAAATCTTAGCATTGATGTTTTAGAATTCTATTACCAAAAGCTTTCAAGTGGTAAAATTGTTGAATATCAATTCCAGAATGAATGTAAAATTGCAGAAGCAATTTCTAATAGTAGATTACATGATGGATTATATAACAAAGCGCGAAATACAACATTATTAAGGGCAGGAAGCATTATTGATCTTCATAAAGAACCCGAAAAATATTTAAATTTTGGATTGCTGTATTTCTTCAATTTTATTTGTTCCTATAATAAAAAAGGAAAGCTAAATCAATTGCTGCATTATTGCAACGAAAACAAGAGAATTGAACCAGATGACCAGCATGAAATTGGTTTATTCAAAAAGTATTTAAAATCTATGCCATGATTTACAACTCATTCATTAATGTACTGTTTGTTGATGACAAACTAAATGAAGAAGTAGCTTCACAAATTATTCATGATAAAGGTATTGAAACCTTCCCAATAAACTATTTTGGTGCTACTGATATCAGGCAAGATGAAATAAACCAGGAGATCTCCTGTTATCGTTATAACAGGTCTTCTCATTCATTTAATATTCCTGATAAAATCGCTTTTTCAGATGTTGCAATCATTTTTATTGATTATCAACTGGAAGGAAAAATCGGTATAGATATTAAAAATCAAATTTATGCTTTAAACCAACCATCAATACCTAAATTAATTCTTCTATCAGGTTTAGATAAAGACAGAATAATAAATGAAGAGCAATCAAAGAAAGATTATTTTTCTGATAACAGATTTCATGGGTATATTGCAAAAGATACAAATCAGTTTCTTTTTCAAAACCTCATATATTCATCAATCTGCGACCTGTATAAAATTGAAGAGTCAATATTTGTTAAAAATTATAATACATTCCAATACTCTGAAGAACCATTTAAACTTCAGTTAGAAAAAATTCTAAATAGTTCTTCTCATTTGATTTCAAGACTTTGGATTAGTAAAAAAAACAATCAAATAGCTTATTTCGTCCACGAAGATAAAAATCATGAAGCTGATTCAATTTTTAACAATAGTGATCTTAAGTTCTTAGGTAGTTATCTTGAAAAAGAAGACTATAATAGTAAAGAATTATTAATTGATCTACATAGAGATTTCGGACATGAAATAAATTTTGCAGCTTTACAATCAAATATAAATATTAGTTCAATTTCACATCAGTACGTGAGTTTTGTAATAAAAGAAAATACAGCCAATCCTTTACCTGGTCATTTAAATGAATCTCTTTATTTATCGGCAGCTTACGAACAAAGAAAGGAAGAAGGTAGATTTAAGGTAAATGAATTCAATAAGTTGTTTATTAAAAAAAGAAAAAATATAATTCAATTGACTTCATATCAAATCAATCCCCAATCTCACATTTTTACATTAGGAATTTTGATTTCCGCACCAAAAGTCTGTCAAAATACATTGTTCTATAAAAGTTCATTTCTGGATCTTATTGAAATTTTTGATAAACAAAAATACCTTAATGAAGAAGTTGCAGCCAGTTTGATTAAGTTTGATAAGATTAATGATCAACTTGAATATTATAAGATTAAAATCACTATTCCACTTTATACAGAAGCATCGAAAGATAAGGTTAGCATTATTGCATGTGATATTATTAGTGATATACAAAATTATTTAGGGACAATATTAAGAGATGGCCTTGATCAGTCAATAAGCATTTTTGACCTTATAGGACCTTCAATTGTTGGTCCATCAAGTTCACATACTTGTGGTGCTAATCGGATTGGTAGGTTGGCAAAGAGAATTATCGAATACTATCTTGAAAAGAAATGTGACGAAATTCCGCACAATTGCCAGCTACTGATTTCTGCCCGATTACACGATTCTTTTCGAAAAACAGGTGAAGGTCACAAGACTTTTAATGCTTTACCGGCAGGTCTAATAAGTGATTTAGAGAAAGACCATGATGGATTAAATGATAAAGAAAAAGGGCCAAATATTGCTGACTATCCTTATAAAGAAAACATTGATTATGGATACACTCTTAAAAATGGAAGAACAATATCATTAAAATGGATTAAATATAATTTATTAAGTAACTCGCCTGAAAAAAAGTTTGACATTCCATTACCAAAAAATTATCCTCTTACAAAGGATTCAAAGCCCGATCTTCACGAGAACGCTGCGGCAGTAATTGTTAATATCAAAACAAATACTGATGAAATTCAATTTGCCTCAGGTTCTGATTGGTCGAATATAGATCTGATAATAATTGGAGAATCCATTGGGGGTGGTAAGATACGAATCAAGTCAGTGGGTGGAAAATGGATAAATAAGGATGATTCCCTTTTCAGGGAAAATTGGGATTATTATAATATTGAAGACAATGAAGAAGCAGGATTTTTCTTTTATGATAAAAACAAAGCTCTAAATCCATTAAATGGTGCTACTTATCCATCCTATGAAATTTCAAATATAGAGAGTTATCCCCCTTCCCTTGATATTAAACCCCAAAATCAAAACCTAAGCTTTTCTGGATTTAATGATTTAGAAGATTTATTTGATAATGAAGATACAAATAGAAAATTGCTTGAATTAATCTATATCTATGAATATTGGCACTTAACAGGAATAAATTATATTGAGCATAAAAATATAGAATCAATCAAAAATAATTTTAAAGAGGTTAAGGATTTAATAGATGAAGAGGCAAAGAAGATGTTTAATGTACTCAAACAGAGTCAGGAAGAAATTATCGGATTAACTCCTAAACCTGGTCCGGAATATCAAAATATTGGCAACAATTATGATGAATTATGCAAGGATAAAGAAAAAGGGTACAAATCAGTTTTTTCAGCGGCTAACTTTGGCGCAATAACAGCAATGGTAAAGAATGCTCACTCTATGAAAATTCTTGCGGCTCCTACTGGTGGTGCATGTGGTGTATTGCCAGGCGTTTTATCCGGATTACTTTATCAGTTCAATTCTGAAGGTAAAATAATTGAGGAAGAAGAATATGTTAATGCGCTTCTAATCTCTGGGTTCTTAGGAGCAATTTCTTCTAATTGGGTACCTCCGTCTGGTGCAGAACTTGGTTGTCAAGCTGAAACAGGAACTGGGGCTGCAATGGGTGCCGCATTCGCTTGTTACTTGTTAGGAGGAAAGCCGAAACAAATAATTCAGGCTTACATTTTAGCATTAAAAAACACTCTTGGTTTAGTTTGTGATCCTATTGCTGGGAAAGTAAATACACCTTGTATTAAAAGGAATGGTTTCAAAGCTATTGAGGCTCTAAATGCCGCACATATGAGCCTTTCCGGTGTAACATCTTATGTTCGTGGTGATGAGGTACTTATGGCCATGAGGGAAATAGGTCTAGATATGAAGTCAAAATATCGCGAAACATCAGAAGGAGGATTGGCGAGAACACCAAAAGGATTAAAAGACAAATACTTATCAAAAACTTATTGCAGTCAACGATGAAAATTGGAGTATTCTGGAATTCTTTTCCATTTAATAATATCTCGGAGAATAAAATTAAAGAGACATTATATTATTACTTAATTGGCAAAAATACTGAACATGAGAAATTTAGTGCATTTTTTGAAAATGCCACTATTGACTCTTTGAGTATCTCATTACATCCAAAGGACATCATCAATGATGAAAATTCCATAATCAATAAAGAACAATTTCAGGATTTTGATGCCCTTTTCATTCTTGCAGAACTTGATTGGCATGACCACAAATTGACTGATTTTTATGGGATAGAACTTGCTCAACAGATTAGACTCCATTATATTTCAGCGCCCATCTTCATTTGTTCGTTTACTTCCGAGGAAGTCCTGATTAAAAAATATACAGCAGATATGTTAATGTCGATGGGCCATTATTTCATTCATCTGCCACTTGGTCTCACAAATGATTATCCAGTCCGCAATCTGGATGCAATGGAATTGAAGGATATTCAGTACCATTGCTGTAATTTAAAGGGAAGAATAAGTAAGATATTTCACGAATCCAAACCAGCTGATAAGAAAATTGACGATGATTTCAACAATGCTTGTTCAATAATACTTGACGGTTATAACAAAATTGGAAACATACCTAATGTAAGTGAGGAAGTAAAAAATGAATTAGGTCATCTGACAAGAGAAGTTCAATCACTTCAAAGGTCTTTTGAAGAAGTTGTTGCAAAGAATGAATATTCTGAAAAGATCAAAAATATTAGCGAAGTACTTAAAAAACACCTATCCAAAGATGAAACAGGTATAATTTCTTTAGTGGACGACATAGATAAAAAAAATACTAAGTTGACAAGTCAAGTAGGGGCGTGGAAAATTTTACTACTTGATGACAAACCCGAGGAAGCTGAAAATCTTACTACATTACTAAGAGAGGCAGGAATTGTCGTATTGGAGGCCAAATCATTTTCTGAGGCTCAGGATAAAATTTATAATGATTCTAAAAATGAAATAAATGTTATCATTAGCGATTATCGTTTGAAAGACGAAAAGGGCTACTATAAAGAGAAACAAGGATATTCATTTATAAAATGGATAGCTCTACAAAACAGATTTAATGAACTTTTCATTCTTTCTGGTCTTTCCAGAAATTTCTTAAAAAAGACCTTTAATGAATATGGAGTAAGGGTTCATATTGAAAGTAAAAACGATATAAGAGGTGAAAAGTCAGAAAACTTAACAAATTTCGCAAACAAGATTATTGAGAAGGGCAATGAAACATGCGACATTATTCAAAGCTTGCCTGAAGCTAAACAATGGGAAGAATTGAAAAGATTTTATGCTTATTATAGATCACTGCCAAATTATGAACAGATTGAAAACACTATATCAATTGAATCTAAAACAATGATAGATGAATTATTAAATGCTATTGAAAGTTTGCCTGATAGATACTCAAACCTTGATGATGACAAAAAAAGAATAGAACTTAGAAAGGATATTGAAAGAACATTGAAGACCTGCCAAATTTTTAAATTTAAAAATTTGACAGCAAAAACATACACTATTGACAAAGAAACAAAACTCAGAATTAAAAAATTACCTTCAGAAACACTTGATGAATTTATAAGTAAACTTATTGCAAGGAGAATTGCTATATTTCTACATTTTCGGTATGGCATAAAAAATTATACAATAGCAAATTTTCTTAAAAGAGGTACTGCATTTGAAGATGAAATTGAAGCATTAGAACAAAAAAGTAAAAAAATCGATAGAAAGATTACTCTAATCATAAAAAATTCAAGAAGTATCCATGATATTGACTTAAAAACACTAAAAGATCTTGTAGAAGAAAAAGAGAATTTTGAAAAATCTAATGAGCAAAGGAAAGGTGACCTTAAACAAATATTTTTTAATCTTGCTCTTCAAAATACCGATTATCCAGGTAAATTGCTGGTTGAAGAAAGAAACTGGTTGATGAAATTCGACCTCTTGCAAATAAGACAAGCCTTTGATATTACAAATAAGATGGATAGTATAATATATGATTTCCTCAATTCTAACTTAAGTAAAATTAATATAAAACCAGAGCAACAATACCGCAACTTTCGAAATCAGTTTCAAAATGTTCTCAAACCATCAGATAAATTAACACTTGGTCATAAAGCAAGATGCTTCTATTCATTAAAAAAAATCAAAGATGCTGTTGAAACTTTATTATCACTAATCCATAGTATCGGGACCAGAAAAGAATTACTATTAAAATTATTGAATGAACTTAACAACATTGATTATTCTAAAGATTTTATCTTAAACAAATTTTACTTGTTTTGTAATGAAGAGTTAAGAAGGATTAATCATTGAGATATGCAGGTACAATTTGAACATATTCTTAAGATTATTGAGGAAATTTTCCCGTCAGCAGGTAATATTGAAATTCAAAAGAGAAACCTTTCGCATGTCAAAAAACTTCTCCAAGAAAATATCGTTACAAAAAGCAGAGAGGAAATAAAACAAAATGTAAAAAATTACCGAATACTTTTCCTTATTGAAGAGATTTTCCCTTGGCTGAAAAAAATTGACAACCGTGATATAAGGGATTCAATTTGGACAAGTGTATATTTAAAATTGTCTCAACAGCCTGGTGATAGAAGCGATGAAGAATTAAAGGAGATTATTAAAGAAGAAAAGAACAATTTTTATAATAAAATACCTGATATTTATACAAAAAGAAAAACCGCACTCGAAGAATCTTCGCTTTCATTTGATAATGGAGAAGATTTTGATGAAGAATTTCAAGGGGATGAAGATTTTAATAATGATGATAATATTGATATAAATAATCAATTCTTGGTTTCAGCTGGTAGTAAAAATGTAGTAACTGAAAATGAAATAACTCATGAAAATGTTAAAGCGCCTATTTTTTTTGAAACTAGTAATATTGAAAAAGTTATAAAATATATTGAAGAAAGTAAAACTCTTACACTTCTGTATAAAGAAAGTC
>Ga0172370_10004011_pt1 | contig 20017 bp, 20 predicted proteins | sample LakKiv5m_FD_114538 | JGI IMG/M metagenome (GOLD analysis project Ga0172370, IMG submission 114538) | Freshwater microbial communities from Kabuno Bay, South-Kivu, Congo - kab_022012_11.5m | ecosystem: Environmental > Aquatic > Freshwater > Lake | place: Democratic Republic of the Congo...
GAGGCAATTCAATCGCAGATACATACTGCCCCCTCGGGGATATGCGTGCCACAGGGCAAGGTAATGGTTTCAGGTCCCATTTGCCGAACCTTTTTTGCTTGCTTATTTTCAGTGACCGCAGGGTCAAAGAGTAAATAAACCGGTTTACCTTTGGGCATGGTCCATAAACGTACGGTTTTATCCTCACCTCCCGAAGCAAGTTCTTGTCCATCAGGGCTGAAACAAACAGAATTAACGAAAGATGTATTCCCGCTTAAGGTTTTAAGGAGTTCACTACCAGGCATCGACCATAGTTTGATGGTTTTATCCGCGCTTCCCGTAGCCATGGTTTTTCCATCAGGGCTAAACGCAACCGAATAAACGGTATTTGTATGACCTGTTAACGTATTCAGGAGTTCACCGTCGGGAACCGACCAAAGTTTGATGGTATTATCATTACTCCCGGATGCAAGGATTTTTCCATCAGGGCTGATACAAACCGACCAAATGGTATAAGTCTGGTCTGTCAAGGTTATTATGAGGTTCCCGTCGGGAACCGACCATAGTTTGATGGTGTGATCCAAACTGCCGGAAGCAAGAGTTTTCCCGTCGGGGTTGAAACAAACAGATTTTATGGTATTCGTATGCCCTGTTAAGGTTCTCAGGAGTTTCCCATCAGGGATCGACCATAGTTTGATGGTGTGATCCGCGCTTCCCGAAGCCAGGGTTTTTCCATCAGGGCTAAACGCAACAGAAAAAACGGTAGTTGTGTTCCCGGTTAAGGTTTTCAGAAGTTTCCCACTGGGGATCGACCATAGTTTGATGGTTCTATCCTCACTTCCCGAAGCCAGAATTTCCCCATCAGGGCTAAATGAGACAGAATAAATATCACTCGTATGGTCTGTTAATATTTTCAGGAGTTTCCCATCAGGGATCGACCATAGTTTGATGGTTTTATCCGCGCTTCCCGATGCCAGAGTTTTCCCGTCAGAAGTAAAACAGACGGAATTGACATTGGATGTGTGGGCATTGAAAGTTGACATGTCATTTCCGGTATCTTCTATTTTATCTGAAAATACGGCTTTAGGGTTTAAAGCCAGTAATGCACCGGTAGCGCCCAATGTTTTTAAAAATTCTAAACGCGAAAATACAATTCCATTTTTGTCTTTTTTAACAGCATAGATTTCGGGTTTGTCGGGCTTTTTCTTTTTTTTGTTTTGCATAGCGATGTTATTTTAATGTCATTCCTCTATATAAATACCTTGATTATCAATTAAAGAGCGAATCAGTAATTCTTTCGTTATTTCGCGGTTTACTTCACACCGCTGTGAAAAAGTATTGTTATCGAAACTCATAGGCAATATAGTCTTTGCCGGGCAATCGCCTGCACAATGCCAATAGCAGAAACACTGTTGACACAAATTTTTTCTTTCCTGAATCCTGTTTTGAAACCTCTCCCGTTTAGTAAAATCAATCCTTAAATCACCTTCAGCTGTCAGTTCACCAAAATGAAATGCTTGTGCCAGTGGATGATCATTGCTTGAGATCTCATAACATGAGGATAAGATTCCATCGGGCGAAACAACAAGTGCATGATCGTGTGCGGTGCAAAAACAATGGGTAATCACCCAGGGACGTGCTCCGGAATAATATAAGTGACGCTGGTTTGCAACCGCAATATCGTATGCTTTCAGAAAATGCCGAATAAATGCTTTTTTTTCGATGGTTTGGTGATTCGTAAGCGCCCTGCCTGCACCAAAAGCCGGTTCAACCTGAAACGTAGGGCATCTGGTAGTTCTACATAAAAACTTAATGCTTTCCTCAAGGCGTGCAACACTGTTGTTTGTAACAGTAAGCCTGATTCCATAATGAGCCCCGCAGCTGTCCAGCTTATGAATACTCCTCATCACAACATCAAAGGTATTCTTCCCTTTTACAAGCGGTCGTTGTTGGTTTTGAACTTCTTTAATGCCATCGAACGAAATTGTGAGATTGTCCATATTTGAGATAATCCAGTCCGTTTTTCTTTCATTCCAATAGCCGTTTGAAGTAATTTCCACTCTGCAAGGGATCGTTTTTTGACGAGCATAATCAGTTAACTCTTGAAGTTTTTTGAATGGTAGTGTGGGCTCGCCTCCTCCATGAAAGGATACGACAAACTGTCCGGTCTTTAATTCACAAGCGTTTTGGCAGATCATATCAATTGCCTTTCTCCCTAATTCAGGAGATAACTCAGAATGATTGGCTTCTCCTCCATTGGCAAAACAATAAGAGCATCTGAAGTTGCATGCCGAAGTCATACATAAAACTACTACAGTAGGTTTATACACATCCGGTGACTTGGGCAACATTTCTAAGTCATATTTGTTAAAAAACCCATTCGCATTTAAAAATGACACAATGGTTTCGGTTTTTTTTCTTGAACTATTTCTATGTTCCAAAATTTTTTCCACAAAACCAACCATAGCCTTATTTCCAATAAAGGCAAACTTATTCAGGGGTTGATAAATAATGAATTTATCCTTGTATGGGATGATATATGTATTGTGTCTATGCATTTGCAACATGTAATAAACTCGTTTGATCGATGGTAGTTGAATCCATCACGTCTTTTATTTTATTCCAAAATGATTCAAGGAAAGGGAAGTTACATTGTTCTTTGTGAAGGCAGTCAGTACAATGAAAACAATTGGGAAGTTTCCCTTGAAGAGCGCTGAATCTGATTAAAGTCATTAATTGATCAACTTGCAATTTGGCAATCGGGTGTGATTGATAAAAATGAAAATATTCGCCGGCATCGAACTCTTTCATAGGTGATACCTCAATGTACCGCTGCAATATTCTCACCATTTCTTTTCGTTGATTGATTGAGCTTTTTTTCAGGTTTGTCAGAATCGGCAGATAGTTGTCAAACGCAAGATAGACAGTAAAAAAATCATTATGAATCAGATTGGTCATTTCGCTCATCCCGGGTATATATATATAGTAAGCGGGATGTCCCAGAAATGAGTTGTCTCTGATAAAAATTTCCCGATTTTCTCTTTTTACTAGTTGCAACAGATACGTCAAATCGTCGACATCAGAAACAGAATGCGGGTGATCGAAACCGTTGAATTCATAATCAGAAATGTCACTTACTATTTCAGAAGGCCATTGTCCGGCAGATGCTGTAATTGTCAACCTTAGGTTTTTTTTCCAAAAATCTGCATCAAGATCGTATGGTAAATTCTCAACTAACTCATCCAGTGACTGAAAGCATATGGTTCCTCCCTGAAACATTTCGGTAAAACAACGTTCCAGTGCAGTAATCGGGCTTGGATCTGCCCCTAACTGAAAAACATAACCATTTTGATTATTTCTTATTAATACCCCTATTACAGGGTATCCTTTGCCTAAAGAACAATCTTTAATTCGAATCGTATAATCAAATTCGTCTGAAAGCCTGGCTATTTTACTCTCTATCTCTGTGCCTTTAAAATAAGATATCGGTATATCAGGTGGGCAAAGTGGAGTGAGATAAAGTGTTTTTAAGACAACTCGTTCAAACAGTTCGCTAATACCTTGTATTAATGCTTCTTCCATTGTATTTCCACTACACATACCATTACTGCCCACCATAATATGCATGGCCCTAAATGGAAAATATTCCATTGTTTTATTAAAAATATTCAGAAACGGAACACCAATTACATCATGAAAGTTTTCAACCTCGGTTGCTTTTAATCCGGTTAACTCGGAAAAATTTCTTAGAAATGATGGATCAGAATTGGTATTTAATGAAAAAACTTTCTCATCAGGAAAAAAAATAAATCCCGGATTATCCAACTCAAGGTATTCAGTTTGTGATGGATAGATTAGCATCATGTAAAAGGCAAGATTTTGTATTCTCTCAATCATCTCACCCCATGCACTCGCCGAAGCCCACTCAGATGAGACGCCCTTACCGAAAGTTCTGAAAAGAATTTGTTGATTGACAGGATTAATTACCGTTAATGTTGCTGCGCTAAAAAATGAGTTACCCTGAACAGGTTGCTCAACCAAATGAAGGCCTGCCCCATTTAAAATGGATTTTATCTTGCTGACAGTTTCTTCCGGTGGCATAGCCTTATAAGGCTTAGAACGAATACAAGGTCTCAAATGATTTCTTTTGTTAGTTCATCAATGCTGTAAACCTCCCTGGGATGGCAAACCCTTAATGATGCTAATTTGAAAAACAATGCGGTCACAATTTGATATACATCATGAAAAGGCAATTCAGCGCTTTTTGTTAGTTCAAAAGCAATTTCTTCCAATTGCAGACGATGATTAAAGTATCCGAAAGCCTGGCGCTCTATTTCGTTTAACTCTATTGAAAAACTTTTTGTTAACTTACTTTCCGTCGAAAATAAAATACGATCGTGTAATTTCCAGTTTTCTTCGGGGAAAAAAACCGGTTCTATTTTTTTGATTACGTGATCGGGCAATTCTTTAAGCCTGTTCAATGGAACGTGCTCAATTCCATGAAGCTCATCACTAATTACCACTATTTGACCAACTAATTGTTTGAAAAAATTTCGTCTTGTATTCATAAAATTGATTTCTTTTCTACTTGCTCAGATGGTCAGCCATGAGGTACAAACATATGGCTTTTTTATTTATTTTCTAAGAACATAACAAAATTTATACACAATTCTGTTCCATTATTCCCCTGGATCCTACTGGCCATTGACTATTTTCAGGAAATAGGATCCAGGGGATCAGTTCATCATTGTTCAGAAAACCCAGCTTCCCCGGTGGATATTTCCGATTTGGTTTCGGAAGAGTGTTCGGCCTTCCTTTTAGCCCCGGCTACAACCATGAATACCAGTGCGGCAACAGCTAAAATATCAATCCAGATCAATCCAAAGAAATTGTCGCCTTCCGCAATTTCGGGATTGCTCAGGCCAATTAGCAGGCCCATTAATACTGCGGCACCGGTTGGCAACAGCGCCCATGCTTTAAAGCCTCTTTTCCAGGCTACTACCGTTAAGAAAATCTCAAGAAATAACATAACTACCTCCTTTTTAATGTTGATTTGATCATAGGTTTGTAAGAACCTTTATAAAGGATGTCTGTCGGAAATTAAAAAGGTAAATGGGAGGTCGTTAATTTTTTGCTGATTTCTTGCTTGCCGTTAAATACACTACAAGGTACATAACGATCTGACTTAATTTAATACCCAACCAGGGTATTTTAAATTAAGCCATGTCTGATTGCAAAACATGTCAATAACTGAATATTTCTGATCTTAAGTTTCTTCATCATGTTTTTTCTGTGACGGTTAACCGTATCAGGCTGAATATGTAAAAGGATGGCGATTTGTTTGTAGGATTTTCCTGCTACAATCAGCCGGAGAACCTCTTTTTCCCTGTCAGACAAGAGAGGGAGGGGGTGGATTTCGTATGGATTTGAGCAGATATTACAAAGCAGTTTTAATTGTTTAGGTTTGAGAATAGAGGATAATTTAAAGAAATAGGTTGAAAAAACCAGATGGTTGCTCTTTGATTCACTCATAAAACGAACCAGTATACAGGCCATCCATTGCCAATCACTTTGTTGGTTTAGATACCGGAAAAAGAGTAGCCGGCATCCATTGTTTGTTTCCGTCACATCAGCATACTCAGACCTATCCGGTAAATCTTCGTGATGACAAAGTTTGTCAAGTGGGAAAGACGTACAGGTCTTCCCAATATTCAGAGGTACAAAAAAAAATTGGATGAACTCGTGATTGAAAGTATCCAGTAGTATTTGATCTGCTTCGACATGCATCAAACAATGGGGAATCCTTCCAGACAACTGATGATGGTTTATTTTCTTTGCCATAGGATACAAAAATAGCAAGATTGAGCTTTACTGAACGATGCTCTTTTAGAAGGATATCCTGAAATAAACAAAAAGGTAAACGAGTTGGTTCATTAAGTGCACAAGAATTCCGGACAAATTGTTAATTTTACGAAGCAAACCTTTCATTTAGACGGACATGAGGTTTTTGTTACTTTTCTGTTTCATCGTCATCGTTACCATTGTAAAATCCCAGGTAACCGAGCAAGAGGTACTTGAGAAAATAGAATCCTATTATCAATCAGGAGACTTCCAGGCAGGAATCCAATTTCTGGAATCCCGCATTGCCAAATACGACACGGTTGATATCTTACCAGATTCAAACTATACCTTCTACCTGAATGAAATGGCGATGATGTATTATTATCTGGACAACTATGTCAGGGCAGAATCCCTGTTTATAAAAATATGTGAAACGGACGCGAAGTTATATGGCACCTTGAATGCTGATTATGCCATGGATATTTCCAATATAGGTGAATTATATAGAGCGACGGGAAACTTTGATAAAGCGCTTTCAAAATTTAATGAATCCCTTGACCTGTTTAAAAATATCACATTAAAAGACAGCACAAATTATTACTACGCTATTAACAACCTGGGAGCTTTGTATTTTGATTTGGGAATGCTCTCAGAAGCTGAATATTACAGTAAGTTAGCTTTAGATTACGAAGTTAGAACCCTTTCAGAAAATGATCCCGGTTTGGCCTTGTCATTCAGCAATTATGCCCTTATTTTAAAAAAACAAGGTCGGTTCTTAAACGCAATTGATCTTTTTAACAAAGCAGCATCTATCGATAAAAACTATTATGGGGTACAACATGATATCTATGCAGTAGATTTGACTAATCTTGCCGCTCTCTATTTCGACTTAAATGACCTGGAGCAGGGTGAAAGACTTGCATACAAGGCTTTTGATATCTATAAAAACAATGGAGGGGAAGTGATGATGAATATGGCATACGTTCAAAATGTTCTAACCTCCATCTCACTTTCAAAGGGAAACCTGGAGAAAGCAAAAGAAACAGCCAATATGACACTACAAATTGCACAAAAAAATGTAAGCGAGGGACACATTTTATATCATTCAACATTATCCCTGCTGGGCTCTATTGCCATTTTATCGGGAGATTTTGCTGAGGCAAAGAAGATTTTTTTTAAAGCAATTGAAATACAGACGAAATTAAACCCTGATCACTATTCATTAATTACTGACTATTATAACATTGCCAATGTATATATACGCGAAAGAAACTATGACAGCGCGATGTATTATCTTACTAAGGCTCATACAAACTTGCAAGTAAACCGTTTGACATTTCATCCCAACAATCTCAAATGTGAGAGTGCAATCGCTTCTGTTTTAAGTCATCAGGGAAAAACCAACGAATCAAAAATTGTTTTTGACAGATCCTTAAAGCAACTTCAAGATATCATCTCTTCCTATTTCAGTTTCATGACAGAGAACCAACGGTCAGAGTTCTACGACGCACTGACCATCAATTATTACAGATTTTTATCATTCGTTATTGACCATATCCAATCCCTTCCTGAACTTTCTGATCATGTATTTGATATGCAGTCGCTTGCCAAAGGTATGTTACTGAATTCGCATGTGCGGCTCAAGAAAGAAATTATCAAGGATTCCACACTTCGGGAGACCTATACAAAATGGATTGACAACAAAGAACGCCTGTCAAACTCAATTTTTACCAATAACATTTCAAACTTCAATCATTCGGATTCCCTCATCGGTGTGATGGATTCTCTGGAGAAAGATCTCAACCAGAAATCAGATGCTTTTGCAGAATTTGTGAACGAACGGGCGATCACAAGCTGGAAACAAATTCAGTCTACCCTTCGCAGAGACGACGCTTTCGTTATGTTTTTGCGGTTTCTCTATTATGATTTTAAACAGAATGATTCAATCGTTTACATCGCATTGGTTCTCACCCATGAGACAAAAGAGCATCCACTACTCATTCCTCTGCCTGAAAGTTCCCGGATGGACTCCGAATATTACGAAAGCTATGTAAAACACATCCGGCTCGGTCGTGACATTTACAGCAACTATCATGATACCGCGTCTTATGTGCATTTCTGGAAGCCACTCGAGACCATCCTGGATAAGAAGAAGAACATCTATGTATTACCTGATGGGGTTTACCATATACTCAATATAGGCGCTCTGCAGATATCGGAAGCCGAATACCTTTGCGATCGTCATAATTTCATGATCCTGAATTCAGTACAGGACTTCTTGTACCAAAAAACAAGACCCCCGAAAGATATTCATCGGGCGGTGTTATTTGGGGATCCAACCTTTGATTTGCATCCTCAACCCGGGCATCCCGACACCATTTCAGACCTAAGGACGGGTGTACTAAGGCTAAACAACCTTCCTGGAACACGTAAAGAAGTACTGGCAGTGGACAGTCTTTTAAGAATAAACGGCTGGGAAACAATCCTCTTTCTTTCAACACAAGCCACCGAAGAACAATTGGAAAAAATGGATGAACTGAATTTGTTAATTTTTTCCACGCATGGATTCTTTAACGGAACTGGTTCAGGTTCAAAACAACAGTCATCTACTTCAGGAGGTTTCGCAGGCATTCAGGGGATCGGAAATACTCTTATTCAATCGATGCTAAATTCGGGCTTATATTTAACCGGCGCCCAGAACAGCCTGGAGAATGAAGACCGCATAGTGTTGGAGTCAGAAGATGGCATCCTGACCTCTTACGAAATCTCCAATCTTACATTTTCAGACCTGGACCTTGTTGTTGTGAGCGCCTGTCAAAGCGGTCTGGGAAAAATTAGCAGCGATGGTATTTACGGACTCCAACGCAGTTTTCGGATTGCCGGCGCCAACAATGTCCTTATCAGTTTGTGGGAGATCGATGATAATGCAGCCCAGCTGTTTGTCAGAAAATTTATGGAATATTACCTGAATGGCGTAGACCTGCATAAAGCCCTGACAAAGACACAAGTCTATTTCAGAACCCAAACCGCGTACAGCCATCCTTATTACTGGGCAAGTTTTATCTGTGTAGGAGCAGATTCAGGTGAGAAACAGGATGACAGTTGCTTACGACTAATCCTATGGATTGGCATAGGCATTTCTTCGATCTTTCTGCTTTGGATCTTTTTCTTCAGGAAAATAAAGAAGAAACCTATCTGACATTCTATTTTTTTCTCTATGGCCATTTACCATTTATAAAGATTCCCGACATGGTTAAGAAAGGCAATCATGAAGAGTTGTGGAAGGGACTCATTAACCAGGATGAGCAGGCAGTTCGGATTATCATGCCCAAACTAATAGAATTGGTAAAGGGGAACATGGATCGCTTGACCCGAATGACCGGATGCCGCTGTAACAAGGAGGAGGCTCTCGTATTCTTTATCAGAGAGCAACTTGTAGTATTCAGAGAGAAACTGATTCACGATCCTCTTTCCCGATCCGCTGATATCCTCCATTCGATTGGCAACCAATGCAATGGGAACCTACTACTTTACGAATCCCTCGTTATTACGGCAGATGAGGAATTTATCGGTATATTAAAACAGAATGCCAGGGAAGAGCTCAAACCGATTTTTCTGCTTTTACTTGAAGAAAACCAAGGACAAGTACAGGAAGCAATGCTGAACAGATTTATCGACCTTCAATTCAAGAAGTTTAAATATGATCTCCGAAATGAACCAGACAACTATTTCGATTTATCCGAACTGCGATTCATTCGATTTGCCCGAAAAAATCTACTTGATTGTTATGAGATCAACGATCATGTGACAAAAAAAGTGAAGAAATTCATATACAGCCAATTCCATCACAGCCATTGGTATAAGCGTGAACCTCAACGATTCCAACTCATCCTGGAAGATCTTGAAGCACAGTGTTTAGAAGCTTTTTATATCGGTTTGAGCAAAAGGGATATTGAGAATCCATACGGTTTCCTTATGACCATTTGTAAACATAAAGTGATCGATCATTTCAACAAACATCAAAGCGGTTCTGCAAGCCACGCGAAAATAGCTTCAGATTCAGGGGAAGAGACGTCCCCCCATATTAACCATGGCGGAGGACCAGTTCTCGTTTTCATGGATCATGGAAAAATCCCCGAAACACCGACTCCTGATACTATTATTTCCAGCCTGAATTTGAAGAATATAGCTACCCGCCTTGAAAATGACTGTCCCAATAAAAAACACCTGCAACTCCTGCGTTTGCAGATTGAAGGGCAGAAGTATGAGGAGATTTCAGCCATTACAGGATATACAGCCGATTCGGCCAAACAGATCGTCAGTAATATCAAAAAGAAAATCAGGATTGCAGTGGGCCATGATTATCTGAGTTGACCGAACTATACAGTAGTGATAGTTTACATACTAATAGAGAAACAATGGAAGAGGATTTTATAAAGTCATCTATTCAGGGCGAGATGGTTGATCTCATCCGTGAACGGGACAACAGCCAGTTCGCCCGTTTGGTAGAGAAAGTTGCACGAGAGAATCTTTTAACATCTAAACGGAACCGACGAATCATCTATCTTTCCGTTGTTCTGTCAATAGCAGCCAGTTTATTGCTGGTACTGATCCTCGTAAATCCGGTGGAACGAATCAAACTACATCGATATGCTTCCAATGCATCAGAGACTGTTCAGATGCCAGTCACAGATTTAACAAACAGCGTGAGGGGTAAGCCTGACCAGCTTCCAACCTCTTTTTTTCTGGAAGTCAGATTGGTCAATGATGACAACATGGAGGGGCACTATTTTGTCAGGGAAGGGATTCTTTATCTGTGCTCCAGGGATAAAAACGGAACTTTAATCAGAAAAATTACAGTCGAAGGAGAGATAGAATATTTTTATCAACTGCCTTCAGGGAAGACATTCGAACTGAATATAAAGAAAGAGAATAGATTACGAGAGTTTGGAGAAACCCATCCCTGACAGCTCCTTAAACTGGTTGTCAACTAACTTTTTTAACATGTTGACGGTTATGATTTTATGAAGTTTGCATCGAAATGGGTTCAATTTATTATGTTGAAAATCATCCAGGTCATAAATACAGAAATCAGGACATCCACGAGAGCAGTGAAACACATTGATGCAATTGTGACAATCATCCGGGATTTGTAATGCCATTTTTTTTAATTTATCAAGATATCCCACCATCGCAAAGTTTTTCTCCCCATTGCTATGCTTGCCGGTAATAAAACACGCATCTTCGTTCATAGAGCAAAAACAATTTCTAGACAATCCGTCAGGAGTTAGCCGGATAGTGTTTCTAAGGATGTCGCAGAAGGGTCCATGTTGCTCAAACGGCCGCACTCCTGAGTAACCACAACAAACGTTCGATTGTTCTGCATAATTCCTTGCCTTTTCATAATGAAAGTAAAAAAGATCAGCATCATCCTCTATAAATCCATCCTCATCTGCGCAATATAAAGGTTCGATCCGGATCGTTTCAGCATTACATTCCTCAACCAGGTATTTCACAATTTCTACCTGCCTTGTCACGGTTTCACGAGTAATGGTAACACGGATGTCAAAGCGGCCTCCTGATTCAATTATCCTGTGGCAAACCTCAGGGATAGTCAATGGCAGTTCACCGTTAACAGCACGTTGTTTTTTCTGGATATCAGGAGGGCCATCGCAGGAAATTCCAATAAGGTTCATATTATCAGACAACCATGAAACCTGTTTTTTCGATAAACAGCCATTTGTTGCAATGTAAGAAAAAAGTTCCATCTTATATTCTTGTGCAATTCTGAAAACTTGTTTCTGACATTCAACAAGTTGGTGCCAATGCCATGCAGGCTCTCCAGAACCGTGATAAACAACAGTCAGTTTACGGAAATTGGGTGTACTATTTTTTAGGGTAAAATGAAGCGTAGTTTCGACATCCTTCAAATCAGGGAAACCGACAAGTTTATAATTTCCAAATCTCTTTTTCTTTGTGTAGCAATACGTACAGTTCATATTGCATTCATTTCCCGAATGAATGGTCAGGCACTCAGGGGAAAAAGGTACTGTTGCCAATGAATTCCATGTTTGTATTGCTTTTTTTGCCTTAATTATCAAAGATTCAAATTTTTTTCTGGTATCCGGAGCCCGACAAGAGCCTGGATCTGCTAGAAACTGCACAATGTTATCCTCCTTGCTTTTTTCAAGAAGGAAAACATATCCGGGAGTATACAGAATCACATGCTGATTGTGATCAATTTTAAAAACAGGAAGAGAATCGTGCACTTTCTCAAATAATTCACTCATGCTTTCCACTTTTAGATAGCCGGTATTAGGGCAAATCATCCAGTAAATCAGAAAAATTTAAAGCAAGTTTTTGCATGTTTTCCCTATGCTGCAGAAGTTCATCTGACTTTTCGGGTAAGCCCAGATCGAAAAGAAGAGTAAACGCAGAAATAAGACGTGTCTGAATACAAAAATCATCGTACTCTTTAGTACACCCCGGGAAGGTATTTCCCACATGACACCCGCCTGCACAGCTCCATCTGCAAAAACAGTTTAAACAACGGGGTTTATCCAGTACCATTCTTCTTAGCTTTTTAATCTGGTTATCATTGATCAGGATTTTTCCGGTTGAATCCATTCTTCCAATGCCAAGTTCAATTCCTGCTTCGTGCCATTTTTCAGGCATCAGATAGCAACTGCTGATCCTGCCATCAGGAGAAAATATGACCGTATCCTTCCCAACCGGGCACGAACTAGTAGTCAGTCTTTCGCCTATATCAGAGGCATAAATGATTCGTATTCCCAATTGATAACCAATTCGTCGTGCTTTGATGAAATTTACTGCAAATTCATATGGGTCAGGTGGTACTAAATTCTTTGATCGGGTAATGGCAGTTGGGCATAATATTTCAAAATTGATTACTGAAGGAGAAAAGGATTCAGAAAAAAAGCGAACAATTTCCTCCATCAAGCTGACATTTACAGAACTGATACATGTACGCAGATATAATTCAGCCTGTGATGCACTGATTATTTTTGCGGTTTGTGATGCATTTTTAAAACTACCCTTGCCATCTTTCAGAGGTCGGTGGAAGTTCTGTATTTCTTCCATTCCATCTAATGACAAGACTACCTGATTAAAATAATTGCCCAGGAAACGGGCTTTCTTCTCGTTATATTGTCCGTTAGTAGATATATCAAAACATGGCATCAGTTTTTTCTCAGAGGCAAGTAACCTTGTTCTATGCACAATAACCTCCAAAACATCAAAGGCCATCATTGGCTCACCACCAAAAAAATGAATTTCAATTGCCTTTCTCTTTTGCTTTTCGATCAGATTGGTATACCAATCCACAATACGAACAGCCGTATGGCAAGACATTTTATCCGCGGATGCCTGACCCGCTCCAAAATCGCAGTAATTACAAGCTCCATTACATACTCTTGTCGGAATAATACCTAAAAATTCCGGATTAAATCCATTTGTTTTTATGTTTACCTTATCTAATGGTGCAGACACAATCAGGTTTGCCAATTCGAAAAGTTCGCGTACCTGGTTTACCTGACCTTCGGCATCCCATCGCAGCTGTTTTTTTAACTCCACAGCAGCTTTTCGGTTAATTAACGCAGAAATTCCATTCAACGGTGAATAGATGAGAAAGTTCTCACCAACAGGAATTAGAAACGTATTTTCTCTTATCTTTTTCATTCAGGTCATCAGGTTCTTTCTATCTTTCAGGCCACCATACAGTTTACGTTTGATTCTGATATCGTTGTATCCTGAATGAATAACACCCTCCATTGCATCTTGTTTTAAATAATGGACAGGATCTGCAATATGGATAAATCCCTATTTCATTATACAATCTCAACTCTTTTTCAAATTGCTCTATTAGTTCGGGAGCTGTCAGCTGGGAATGAAGTTTGATTTTTTTCAGATCGTTCAGTGGGTAACAAGAGATACATGTGCCGTCAGAAAGCATATCAATAATTGGATGGCAGCAATTTCCTGCTTTTTTCAATTCTTCATGCAACAATTCAAATGAATCAGGAGGAAACATGCATGGTACGAACCCGCAATCAAAACCCACTTTAATTCCTTTGACATCCACTTCCTCTTTGAATCTTGCTATTTTTCTTCCAACAATGGAATAGTTCTTTGGGTGGAGAAACCTGTTTTGTTGACTAAGAACGCTATGGGCCAAACCCAACCTTACTTCTTTTTTTAAATTAAACTCATTCAAATACACCGTTAAATATTCCAAATCGACGATGGTTGAATAAATAGTTATTCCGAGAATAATAGAGGGAGCAAGTTTTGCCATAATTTGTTTTTGCCTCGAAATACCCCTGGGGTTGTTCTCATTTGGATGAATGGTGTTCAGCAGAATGGAAAGTTTCCCGGCAGGAATTTGAGCTAAAAAATTTAGTACTTTTTGGGACATCAATCCGTTTGTAAAAACCATGATGTCAAGGTTTCGCTCCAATGCTTTTTGAACGTATGAAATAAATTTCGGATGTGTGGTAGGTTCTCCCCCCAGAAGTCTTGCCTGTTTTAATCCGGATCTTTCAATGTAATCCAATGCACGGTCGTAGGTAAGATCGTCCATGAATGATTTTCCATATTCTTTTCTTGTATCATTGGCGAAACAATAAACACATCTCTTATTACAAACATTGGTTATGGAAAGGTTTGCCATATTATTCTATAAACGATTCAAGTCTCCAATCGGTCATTAATTGATCCATCATTTTAATTGTCTCGTTCTTGCTTATTTGCAAAATGAATGTTACCAGTCGTATACTCCTTGTCAAAGAATGGTTCCCGGCAAGCACCAACCACACTGCCGCTTCCGGATAAGTTATGTACTTGCCATGTTTATTCTCAGTATTGATAATTGAAACCCCTGTTGTTTCGATTGCATAATGGACATTTTTCCTGATCCTGAATCTGCAATTAGTCACCATATTCCGTTTTTTTTCCTACATTCATCCGTCTGAAAAGCCTCCTTCGGCTGGCAAATCCAAAAAGTGGCCCACCATCGGTTCAATGATCTATCCCAAGCGCATCTATAAGTTGATCTTTGGTAAGTTCCCGATTAATGTGGCACCGGTCAAATTGAACTTCATCTTTACTAATTTTATGAAAGATACTTTTTACCGGGCAGTCGCCAGCACAATGGTACTTACAAAAGCAAGTCTGACATTTTTTCCTTTCCTCATCTATCAGGGAGAATAACCGTTGCCTTTTTTCTTCATTAAATACCAACTTTCTCCGTTGTTTGTCAAAATAACCGTAGAAAAAATAGGAAGAAGCAGGATCATTTGAAGAGAATACTTCATAACAACATGAAAGGGAACCATCTGGAGTAACCACCATGGAATTGTCAAGCGCCTGACAAAAAATAGAGGTAGTAGTACGCAACCGTGCACCCGAGTAGATTAGTTCTACATTGTGCCGTTTCGCAATTTTATTCGCTTTTCTGAAATGATAAATAAAATCGTTTGTAGAGGGCGGAGCTAATTGATTCCCTCTTCCCATTGGGAACATAGGTTCCGTCATGATTTTTTTAGTTCGATAATTTGTACAGAAAAAATCGACTATTTCTTCAAGTCTGGAAACAGTGTGACCAGTTACAGTACATCGTAAGCCATAGGAGAAATTATGGCCGTCAAAAAATTTTAGTGTCTGGTCAACTATCGAAAATGAATCCTTTTGGTTAGCTAATGGCCTCTGGTAATTCTGAATTTCAGAAAAACCATCCATTGAAACAGTTGCATCATCAATATTGTTAATGAACCATTTTTGTTGAGGCAGTGATAAAGCTCCATTAATACCGGCTGAAACAGAAAGAGGAATTTTGGATATCCTACATATTTCCCTGATATGTATAACTGAGCGCTGAAATAAAGGCCAAACGGAGGAGATATCCCCTCCATGGAATGAAACATGGAGTTGATGATCAGGGTCTGATTGAACAAATCTTTCAATAACATCCTCGCAAACTCCTGTTATCGTTTCCCAGGATAAAACCTCTTTGTTTTCTCCTCCCCGTGCATAACAATAGATACAATTCATTGTACAGTCGGAAGTAAGGATAAAAGTAAGATTTATAAGAGGGGCATTATTGAAAGGGAATCGGTCTGCGGTGTTGGTGCAAGTTTCTGCATGTGAAGTATTTTTATTCTCCCATCTCCTCCTTAGATCAGTAGCAGCTGCGGGATTAATCAAGGAAATGATTTCTTTTAATGGAGCATAGAGAATAAAATTCTTTTGGTAAGGAATAATGAACACCGACTGATTCATTTTCTTTTTCTTTTTGGAACCAATAGTCCGAAGGATGCTTTTAATTCAACTCCAGCAACCCTTTTTAACTGGTTTCCGGCTACAAGATATGGCCGAAGCTGAAACTGCAAAGACATGGATTTAAACGCAGCGTACTGAATACCAATTGCAGCGCCAAAAAGCCATGAATAATCTGGCCCTGAAGTACCTTCAACAAGCATGATTTGCGGTGCAATGGTTGGTCCCACATATATATTCAGGCGATCCTTCTTATTTGTATAGCAATTTATTTTCCAATCAAGAGCGGGAAAGTAAAATGTAAGAAATGTACATTTTATTTTGCTTTCACCAAGAATATTTTTGTTTTGATAAAAATCGATGCCGAATAAACAAAAAGAAAACGCATTATTCGGATCTAAAAAACTCCATTCAAAGGAGCCTCCAAACCCCCGACTGAATATATCTCCGGCGCTTCCCCTCCCGATCAAACCATCCATCTTGCAACCGAATTCGAACATCAATATTTTATCTTTAAACGATTGAGAAAATATCGTGCTGCCTGAAAATACCAGGAAAAAACCAATAATTACGAACTTCTTTATCATAACAAGTAGTTTTTCAAAAACAGTTTACTTTTCAAAATATACAGGAATTTAATTTGGATACCAGTAAGTATAAGTATAATAATAACTTCCTCCTCCTCCTCCTCCTCCTTGAGAATCGCAGGTGCAAACAGAATTACAGATGCAAACCGTGTCACAAGTACACACGCCCCCATTCCATTGACTTCCTTGACTGACATTATGCGAATCACCCTCTCCGTCGCACGTGCAAACAACATGACAATTGCAATTATTTTTGTCCCCCTGAATTTCAATTTCGATTTTATCTTTGCAAGAATCCAGCAATTCATTTAAAACAGCAAATCCTGTTATAACTACTGTACCTTTAGCAGCCTGTTTAATAAAATCTCTCCTGTTCTTTGTTGCGATTCTGAATACAACCGGCTCATCCGGGGCTTCTTTATCCTGGACTTGATTCAACGGATTAGTTGAATCGTTTACATCCTCGCCAATAGACTTTTTTTTCTTGTTTTTTTTCATATCTGAAGTGTTTTATGAAGCTAAATCACAGGCGTTATATCTTCTAAATTTACCTCTTATTTTCTTAGTTTGCTTTAAGGTTATTCTATTCTATTCAACTCAGTTAAAAACGCCTTCAATATTACAAGGTTTAATGCTCCCGTACAATTCCCCAATTAGGGTATTTTAAATGAAGCCGGTTTGTCTTTCGGAGAAATCTCGCGTCTGGCCAGGTTTTCCGTAGGAGTTGAAGATGTTGAAGACATCATCCATGATCTGCGGGAAGCAATGAAGCAGGACACTGGTCGTTCAACGTTTCGGGAGCCTGCATAAACACATATTAGTTGGCCTTGTTCCTGCTGATTTCATGCAATTTGTTCCGGTCGATTTTCCCCACCGCGTTCCTGGGAAGGGTGGTAACAAAGATCCACTTTTCCGGCACTTTGTATTTAGCCAGGCTTTTAGATGCAAAAGCTTTCAGTTCAGCAACCGTGGGAGCAGGTTCTCCGTGTTTTGGCAGGATAAACGCTCCGACAATCTGTCCGTAATGAGCGTCAGGAAAGCCAACCACACCGCTCATCTCTACTTTCGGATGATCATCCAGCACATCCTCTACCTCTCCCGGGGTGATGTTTGATCCTCCCCTGATGATGATCTCCTTAATCCTGCTTACGAAATGATAATACCCATCCTGATCCTGGTATGCCACATCTCCTGTATGGAACCATCCGTCGACGAACGCTTTCGTTGTTTCCTCCGGATTCTCCCAGTATTCACGGATGAGTGACTCCGCTTTGAGCAGGATCTCTCCGGGTTTTCCTTGCGGAACATCGGTATATCCCGTGTCTGCCAGACGCATCTGTATCCCGGAAATCGGTTTCCCTATGGATCCGGGCTTTTTCTTTTCATGTCGTGGCTGCATGCAGTATCCTTCACACTCTGTCATCCCGCAACCCTCCAGCAGGTCAAATCCCGCTTTCTGACGAAACAGATCGTATGCGTGATGGGGCACCTTGTCGCCCGCGATCAGCATGTTTTGAATGTGAGAGAAATCAGCATCCTGTGCATGAGGGTGCTCCAGAACCTCGATGAGTTCAGTGGGTAGCAGGATCAGGTTTGTCGGCTGATATCGCTTCAGGTAGCTGATATAGCGTGCCGGTTTGAATTCCGGAACCATGACCAGGGTTCCGCCGTTGGCTAACGTCGGAAGCATCAGTCCGGCGAAGCCTGCAATATGGCAGATCTGCGTTCCGGCAAGACTCACTTCTTCCTGCGTGATCTCCAGCGATACCGTTTTGTTGCGGATATGCTCACTCAGTGAATGATGCGTATGCACAGCGCCTTTGGGACGCCCTGTACTTCCTGATGTATAGATGATGATGGCCGGATCCTCAATCTTTACCAACGGGAACCGGGCTTGCCCCGAGCGACTGTTCAGAGCCGAACTCCAGGATAGTTCCGGATAGGATCTGTCCCTGTCGATGACGAAGATCTGGGCCAGGGTCTTGATTGTCTTATCCAGTCCGGCTGCAACAGGGTAAAGTTCAGAGCTGACAATCAGAATCTTGCTGCCACTCTGTGTAAGGGCATAAACGACCTCAGGAGTCGTATAGCGCGTGTTGATCGGAACCGCAATCGCCCCAATCCTGAAACAGGCAAAATAGAGCTGGACCTCTTCCACGCAATTCTTCATAAAGAGAGCAACCCGGTCACCTCTTCCGATGCCGATCGAAAGCAAGGTCTCCGCCCAACTGTTCATTGTCTCCGAGAGCTGGTTGTAAGTAAGCCCCCTGCGGCCGCTGATGACGGCCTTCTTGTTGGGATACTTCTCAACAGATTTCTCTAAAATTTCTTGTAACAACATAAGTAAATCTCCCTTATAGTGAATAGATCCTGATAGAATCAAACCGGGGAACAAAGATAACTTGAAAATCTGAAATCGGAGATCTGGAATTAGGAGATCGACAAGTGGATTACTCCCTGCGGTCGAGATCCCTGAGGGGGGGGGGAGCTAAACTGAAAATGCTGCTGCGTTGCCAACCCATTTTATGTTCTTAATCATAATGAAACCGACATTTCGCAATGTGTATCTCATCATCTTTGACCCGGTAAATAAGTCTGTGTTCGCTGTCAATTTTTCTGGACCAGTAACCTTTGTACTTATATTTTAATTGTTCGGGTTTTTCCAGTCCCTCGAATGGATGCCGTTTTATATCCTTTAGCAGATCATTGATCTTATTCAGCATCCTTATATTTGTTTTCTGCCAATACAGGTAATCCTCCCAGGATTCATCTACAAATACATATTTCATGACTCAATCAATTCTTTTTGAAATGATTGACCTTTTGAAAGTTTTTCAATGGCAGAATCAAGTCTTTGTTCATTCAGTTTGGATGATAATTCATGTTGTGTTGCCGTCAGCGAATTATATTCGTCCAATGAAATGATGACCACCCCGGAATCTTTTCCTCTGTTAATAATCAAGGTTTCAAAGTTTTCTGTAACACGGTCAAGGTATCGTTTGATATCTTTTCTGAAGTCTGAAATGGTTGCTGTTAACATTTTATAGTTCCCTTTCTGTACAATTTATTGTACAAATATAAGTACAAAAAGTGAATTGTCAACATTTCTTCTCTTTTTAATACTCAGGCTGAAAGCTGGTCAAAAAGTATGGAGAAACAAATTGACTCCCTCCTTGACGCAAAAAGACAAGAATTAATTGAATTTTATAAATAACATAGATTATCACGGTGTTAATAGACAGTAATCAAAACGGGTAATTTTCATTTTTATCTTTGTGATTGTCCAGAATATCAGTAAGATAAATAAACATCTTTGC
>Ga0172370_10004015_pt1 | contig 19995 bp, 18 predicted proteins | sample LakKiv5m_FD_114538 | JGI IMG/M metagenome (GOLD analysis project Ga0172370, IMG submission 114538) | Freshwater microbial communities from Kabuno Bay, South-Kivu, Congo - kab_022012_11.5m | ecosystem: Environmental > Aquatic > Freshwater > Lake | place: Democratic Republic of the Congo...
CTTTTTTTATCCGTGAGTTTCCCGGCAAGACCATCCGGGACTGCGCAAATCGCTCCCCCGCCACTTTTTTTATCCGTGAGTTTCCCGGCAAGACCATCCGGGACTGCGCAAATCGCTCCCCAGCCACTTTTTTTTATCCGTGAGTTTCCCGGCAAAACCATCCGGGACTGCGCAAATCGCTCCCGTCTTTCTTTGGAACCTTGGAGAATCAAGGCCATTGCAATCAATTTAGATGGGGCGCGTTGGTAGAAATTGAGATACCAATAACCCGCAGACCTAAGCATAGTATCTCAATATCTGGAAAGAAAATAATTTAATGGGGAAAAAATTATGTGCCAATTTAAATAATTGCTGTTTGATCCGTTTTCATTCTCATTATTCACCCCGCTTGAATTCATTGCCTTAGAAATCTGTGATCAGGTTTTTATTGAAACTCGGTGCAATACTTATCTGATTGGGATTTCCAAGAAAATGGACCGGATGGATGGGGAATTTCGCGATCCCTATTTGATCGATTTTGGCCATATTCGCAATCCATAAATTAAGGAATTCATCCAGATCGATCAGGCGAATGATTGGTTTCTTAAGATTTAAGGAATATTGATGTGAGTCCAATGAAAAACCGTTAAAGGAAAAGTAGATGCCCACATCATTGGGACCTAATTTCTCTGAATAATGATCCAGAATTTCAAAAGTAGTCACTTCTGAAAACCCTGCGACATGGACTATCAGTCGGGGAGGTTTCAGACCGATCGGATCCAGCGAAAATACCATATCAAATTGACCATTATCTTCATTAATAGGTATATCCCAGGAATTGAAACATCCCAGGGCTTTTAATAAAGACGTAATGATAATTTGCATATCTTTGGTATTTAAAAGTTCAAGATATTGTCGGATCTGGTTGGATGCAATTTCCTGGGCATTGGTGAATGGTTCGGTATCAAAGATCGCAATCCTTTTTTCTTCTTTTTCTTGCCATTCGCGGATCGCTTCAATGGAAGCAGAAAAAACGTCATCCATATTGGAATATTTATAGGCAGCATTCCGGCCAAATGTTGTTATGTACCAGCGACCGTTCTTTGTTTTTTCCAACCATCCTGATTTTACGAGCGGAATAGTACCAACCCTCATAATCACTTCAAATCGGGAGATGTTCGGAGCAAAAGGAAAAGCTCCATTCTCATAATCTGTAAAAGAAAGTGATTTTTTTAGATATTCAATTATCTCTGTTACAAGCAGCCCTTGTGGTTCGAACCAGAGTAGTTCGAAAATGGTCTTAAGAATCTTATTGATCCGCTGGGGAGAAATTTCAATATCCGTTTCTATCATGATGTTATCGATTCTATTTAATTATTATATAACACTTTACGGGCGCACCCAGCGACATTATTCGAGTCATCCAACAAGTATCTCTGCTGGTTACTCTCGATCATTTGATTTTTTTCCAGTTCAGAGATCCTTTCACTTCCAATCGCAACCAGGTATCCAGGAAGCCAAAAGTCCTTAATCAATCCATCCATGCTTAATTTTGGAAATCTCTCAAAGATCAATTTGGAAGTTTCTTTCCGGATCGTTTTGATCTGGAAAGAAGGTGCGATAACAGGAGGGATCGCGGCGATCCATTGCATCATATTATTTTTAATCATCAGGTCGTTTAATTTCCAACCATAAGACACAAAGATCATTGGCGTTTTTTCTTCCAGGAAATCCACCACCTCGTCCGAAATTGACCGCGGATCCAGCCTTGGAACGAGCAAGCATGTAAATGGTAATTGCGACATTCCTACCGATATAATAGGTGGTCTTTTCTTTTCAAATTTCGGCTTTTCTGTATAAAAAGTTCCGTTCGAGTTGATTGTTTGATATTTTTGATCGGGATGATCCTCAACTTGATCGATTCGATTTGCGGTTGATGAAGACGCAAAATCTACTGGAATTTTTTCACCTAATTTTTTTTTGAAAACTTCAAAACTTGATGCTATCTTCTCTTGAACCGTTTCTGCAGTTGACAACCTATTCACCGGTTCCTTGCGTGTCCCGGGTTCTGAATTTAATTTCGGATTTGAGCGATCGCTGGTTAATGCAGGCTGGGTGATCTTCCCTGCCAGGTGCCTGGTTTGACCACGGATCAACTCATAGGATGTATCCGGGTCAAATAACAGAGCGATGATCAGACCTACAGTCAGAACAAGTGCATGCACCAGGTAGATATTTTCGTCCAGTTGAACTTGTTTAATAAGTTCACCTTTTCCTGAATAATCGACATACTTATCCAGGACCGATAAACAATTATCAACTTCATTTTTTTGGAGATAACCAGTGGAAGCGATGAGCCTGTCCTTTGAAAAAATTATTGCTTCCTGGGCATCCAATTGCTCCAAAGTATCCTGCATCACATTGACCAAATTATTCTTATCCCAGGCCCAGGCAGGAAGATCTAGGGTATCTGAGTCGAGAAATTTACCATCAATGACATTTACCTTTTTCTGATTGATCGTATTCTCAATCATCATAAGTAAATCTTTTTCAACAAATGGTTTTATTAATAGATTCCACGGTCGTAGCGAATCGATCTCCTCAGGAGGATCATTCTTTGAGATGACGATGATCTGAACACTTGGATTACAATTCCTGACAATTGCTATGCATTCGCGCGCTTTTTCGATACCTACTTCTAAGTCCAATAATACGAAATCTAGTGAAGATTCAGTATCAAAGAAACCATTCGAATACTTAATAACAGCATGAATTGTACTTACAGAATTTACGGAACCGGACACCAATTTGTTCACACTTCTACAGATCAATTCCCCATGCTCTGAATTTGGAGTGATTATTAGAACATTCTTATTGAATTTCATGAAAGCCTTCCTTTGATCAACACACACTTCCGGTAATTGTACGTAATTCTTTTATGAATTCCACTTAGTAATGTTTGTAAATTTCTTTATTTTCACTTAGTAATCTTTCTTCATAAACCGGCACCAACCATATTATTATCCACTTTTATAGCAATAATTATAATACTTCGGATAGTTCAATACAACTAGTTTACTAATAAAATTGCCATAATTACAGGTATTTACATCTTGCATTACGTAGATTATGCTATATAATATATGTATTACTACGTAGAGAAATAATAAATTATTCAGCTTTTTATATCAAATAAATATGACATCATGAATTATCGGATAGTGGGTAAACTTAAAAGGTGCTTATGATAAATACCATCAAGCTCCATATCGCAGATCATTTTGCTCTAAGGCGACAAAGCCTGACGCACATGCTCCGATCATTCAACGAATTCGAAGTTCTCAAAGAATGCTCGGCAGTGTTCGAACTTATGGAAATCAAGAACAGCAATACACCTGATGTAATCATTATTGATAGAAACCTTCCATCCATCAACGATGTTGATCCTATAAGCATGATACATAATTGGAATAAATCCTTACGTTTGCTCGTTCTTTCTGACTCTCAATCCCCCGCTATTGCGATAAAGACTTTACAGAATGGAGCCGCAGGATTTGTATCAAGGATGGATAATTCAGAAAGTCTCATTCAAGGTATAAAAAGGGTCCATTTAGGAGAGAGGTTCATTAGTCCGATGATCAATGATGGCCTGCTCGATTCAGTCATCTCAGGAGTGACCTTTGGTGAGTTGGAGGATGAAAGAATTTCATCCCGTGAGAAGGAGATATTAAATCTGATCATAGAAGGAAAAAGTTACAAAGAAATTGGAAATATTTTGTTCATCAGTACCAGAACCGTTGAGACCCATCGAAATAATATTATGCGTAAATTAGGACTGACCTCCCAAATTGACATCATAAAATATGCATTCAAGAATGGAATGATCTCCCTGGATTGATGATCATTATTTTAGTCTTACCTTTCTTAAATATATCCACCCCCATTCTTTATTTGCCTTTAATTTAGAAGAATCATCCTCTCGAAATCCTGTTATTTATCATCCACAATCGAATCAAACCTGGTTAACCCAGGTTCATTTTTTTAACGATCTTAAGTTTGAACCATCCCAAATGATACAATAAGAAAATATCAAAGCGGAGACTGAATGAAAGTATCACAATTGCGAGCACGGTATTTACGGATCATGTTCTTCTTTGCAAGGACCGTACTTGGCTTTATCTTCTGGGAAATCATTTTGGCGCACATCGGTCTCCGGGTAATATCCCGCAGAACCCGCTCCAAACGTTTGATCAAAACCGCTTCCCAATTTCGCCAGCTGGCAATTCGAATGGGTGGCGTGATGATCAAGGTAGGACAATTCTTATCATCCCGATTGGATATCCTGCCCAAGGAGATCATTGACGAATAATCAGGTTTGCAAGATGAAGTACCTGCGGAGGCTTTTTCTGATATCCAACAGCAGGCTGAAGAAGATCTTGGGGCAGGCTTGGCTGAAAAATTCGAATCGTTTGACGAAATACCACTTGCTGCAGCTTCTCTTGGACAAGTACACCGAGCCCGTTTATGCACGACCGATGTGAAAGGTGATTTTTGCGAGGTGGTGGTAAAAATCCAACGCCCTCACATCGACCAACTGATCGAAATTGATCTGACCGCGCTGCGCCAGGTAGGAGAATGGCTTAAAAGATATCGCCCGATCTCCAAACGGGCGGATGTCCCTGCCCTGGTGCAGGAATTTTCGGATACGATCCGTGAAGAGGTGGATTACCTGGCTGAAGGACGCAACGCCGAGATTTTCGCTGAAAACTTTAAAGATGTAAAGCGCGTCCACGTTCCACGCCTGGTCTGGAGCCACACCACCAGGCGAGTGCTTACCCTTGAAGATGTCTTTGCCATAAAGATCACGGACTATGCAGATATCACAGCAGCCGGGATCGACAGATCCGAAGTAGCTAACGAATTGCTCGACATCTATCTGAAACAGATCTTTGAAGATGGTTTTTTTCACGCTGACCCCCACCCCGGCAACCTGTTCATCACACCGCTGACCACCAAAACAGAAAATAATAAAACAGATTGGCAACTTACTTTTGTGGATTTTGGAATGGTCGGACGAGTGCCAAAGAATTTACAGACCGGGCTGCGTGAAGTTCTGATCGGCATTGGAACCCGGGATGCAGGACGGCTTGTGCGTGCCTACCAGACCCTGGATGTTCTCCTCTCAAGCGCTGACCTTAAATTGATCGAACGTGCCACAGCCCAGGTGTTCGGGTTGTTATGGGGTAAATCCATGAACGAATTGCGCGAGATCGATCATAGCCAAATGTTCCAATTTGCCAGCCAGTTCCGAGAATTAATGTATGACCTGCCGTTCCAACTACCCCAAAACTTGCTCCTACTTGGCAGGACGATCGCAATCTTATCCGGAATGTGTACTGGACTTTATGATGAATTCAATCTCTGGGAACAACTGACACCATACGTCGCCAAGCTAATCTCCGAGGAAGCTGGTTCCAACTGGAAAACCTGGCTGGGCGAAATTGGAAATGTTCTAAAGGAATTGATCGCCCTCCCCTCCCAGGCTTGGCGGGTACTGAGCCAGGTGGAACGCGGCGATCTAATCGTCCAGGTTCCGCTGGTCAGCAGGCAGATCAGCTTAATGGAGATGGCTATCAATCGGATAACGGGAAGCATTATTTTTGGAGCACTCTTCCTGGGAGGCATACTTCTATATTCTGCCGGCAAGTTGCTGCCTGCGAATATCACGCTGGGTGTCTCGGGATTGATCCTGATCTGGACACTCTTTTTCAGCCGGGGAAATGGGCGTAAATTCCATCCATAATTAAATAAAAACCACCCCGAAATATCGAGGTGGTTTCTAAAATATATTTTTTCTATTTTTTGGCAGGCTTTTCCATCCGCTCAAGTGAAGCATCGATCATGCTGCGCCATGCCAAGAGCATCTCCTTGCCTGCTTTGCGGCGATGTTCCACAAATCCCGGTGGAAGGATGCCTTCCATACTCTTATAAAATTCTTCGCGGGCATTTCGAAGATGCTGACGGGTCTCTTCGGACATCCTGCCTTCGAATGGTCTATTTCTTGATTCGTTTTTTTCTGCCATTATCTAACTCCTTACTATGGTTGGATTATAGCGCGAAGCGACTTGAGATGCAATATCATTTTTTGTCCAGGACATTCAAAGTGAATATATTGAAAAGATCGAAGAAATCCGCTACGAAAAGATCATGTGAAAACCCTCGATCGGAAGGGAAAAATGAGCATCTATCGAAACTCGTCCATTAAGCAACAAATGCTGGATATTTATGAAAAGAAGATCGCCAAATGGCCTGTTGTCAATGAATCCGTTTATGTGGATACAACCTTCGGTAGGACGCATATCCTTTCAAGCGGATCCACTGACCTCCCCCCACTCATTCTTTTACCGGGATTAGCGATGACTTCAGCAGTCTGGTTGCCCAATATTGGGGCATTCTCTCGAGATTTCCATTGTTTTGCAGTCGATGTGATCGGAGATTATGGTAAAAGTGAGCTGGCAGATCCCCGCCATTATCCCAGGGTTGGGAAGGATTACAGCACATGGTTAAGGCAAGTTTTTGAGGGATTGGGACTTAAAAAAGCACATTTGGCAGGGTTATCACATGGAGGTTTTGCAGCCATCAACCATGCCATTTTTGCTCCTGAACAGATCGAAAAATTGATCCTGATGGCTCCATCCGGGCTTGAATTATCCTTGAAAAAGGTACTGCCAAAGATCTTTTATTATTTAATCTTCCCATCTGAAAAGAACCGGATATCATTGGTGGATTGGTTCCTGGGAGATGACCCGACCATGAAAGCCGCTTTTTTTAAGCAATTAGACCTGGGATTGCAGGGCCGACCCAAAGTGCCCATCCCGATCCTTGTTTCCGGGAATAAATTGCGCAGGATCAGCAGGCCAGTGATGCTACTTTTGGGTGAAAAGGATGTTACAACCAATGCGGAAAGAGCCAAAGCCAGAATGAAAAAAAACCTCCCAACTGCCCGAATAGAGGTGATCTCCGGGGTTGGACATGGCATGAATTACGAGGCAACAAAGATCGTGAATCGACTGGTGTTGGATTTTCTGGAAAATTAAACTTCCTTTTAAAAAAACGTATTGGTCAGGAATGATATTTCCTGACCATGCCACTTACCGCCAGGTCCACCAGCCAGGACAGATGGGCATCCAACCAGATGACCGGCCCCATCCACCACGGGATGATCAAGGAGCGGCGTGGGTGCCTGGCCAGATCGACCACTTTTTGGGCAACATATTCGGAGGTCATCCGCAGCCAGTCGGGAGTCCTGACACTTCGTTTGAAATTTGAATTTCCGGAATGCTGGCTGAATTCTGTGGTGGCTCCCCCCGGGTAAATGGCACAGACCCTAATTCCAAAAGGTCTGACTTCCCTGCGCAGGGCTTCGGTGAAGCCTCGCACTCCAAACTTGGTGGCGGCATAGACCGAATATAATGGCGCTGCCAATCTGCCTGCCACGGATGACATGTTGATTATGACCCCGGAGCGCTGAGCCAACATGCCTGGCAGTACTGCGTGGGACACCTGGATCAGTCCCCCCAGGTTCACATTGATCTGGGGTTCTATATCCTCGTGCGGATCGAGATTCTCGAACCAATCCAGGCGACCAAAACCAGCGTTATTAAAAAAGATATCGATGTGACCGAATTCTTTCAACACAGTCGAGAGCATCCCGTCAATCTGGGACTGTTGGGTTACATCCAATTGAACCGGAAAGGCTATTCCACCCTGTGATCGGATCTCCTGAGCAAGGGACTCCAGGCGCTCCAACCTGCGGGCAGCGAGGACAACCCGGCAACCCTGCCTGGCAAACAAACGGGCAGCATCTGCTCCAAAACCGGAGGATGCGCCCGTAATTAGAACTACTTTATCATAAAGTGAATTGCGGACCTGCAATTTCAACCATCCTGCTTAAAAGGCAATCTATTCTTCTTCGCTTTCGACTATTTCCTCCACCCGGAGACGAGGTCGAGGTGGTTCGATCACAACTTCCGGAGAGAGGGCTATATTCAAGACCTGGTCCATGTTATCGACCGGAATGACCCTGAGGGCATCCCGGGCAGTTTTGGGGAGATCCACCAGATCTTTGACATTTCGCTCGGGGATCAAAACCGTGCCAATACCCGCCCGATAGGCTGCCAAAAGTTTTTCACGCAATCCGCCAATGAGCAGGACGCGGCCTCGCAAGGTTATTTCGCCTGTCATGGCGACATCCTTATAGATCGGCCGGCCGGTGAAAGCGGATACCAGGGCTGTGCACAATGTGATGCCGGCGCTGGGACCATCCTTGGGGATTGCGCCTTCAGGCAAGTGAAGATGAATATCCAGGCGCTCGAAAACTTCGCCATCGATCCCCAACATGTTTGCACGGGATTTTAGATATGATAAAGCCGCCTGGGCTGATTCCTGCATCACATCCCCGACCTGGCCGGTAATCTGAAGGTTGCCCTTCCCCTCCAAGACAACGACCTCAATTGACAGGATCTCACCACCATTTTCAGTCCATGCCAGACCTGTTGCAATCCCCACCTCGTCCTTTCTTTCGGCTTCCGTCATAAAGAATTGAGGAGGTCCCAGATATTTTTCCACGAGGGGAGGTGTGATCTCTGTTGGGAATTTCCTGCGCTCGGCTTTGGTTCTGGCAACCTTGCGGCAAACCTTGCCGATCTCGCGTTCCAGATTACGCACCCCGGCTTCATAGGTATATTCGCGGATCATGCGTTTGATGGAATCGTCCGAAAACTTTAATCCGATCTCCTCGATCCCATTTTCTTCCATCTGACGCGGGATCAGGAAGCGATCGGCAATGAATAATTTCTCTTCCTCGATGTAGCCGGAGAAATCAATCACCTCCATTCTGTCCAGCAATGCAGGCGGGATGGAACCCAGGTAATTGGCAGTTGTAATGAACATTACCTTGGAAAGGTCAAAAGCCAGCTCCAGGTAATGGTCTGAAAATGAATTGTTCTGTTCAGGATCCAGGACTTCCAGCAGGGCTGAGGAGGGGTCACCCCTAAAATCTGCACCCAGCTTGTCTATTTCATCCAACATGAACAAAGGGTTGGCTGTGCCAGCGCGCTTGATCGTTTGCAGGATCCGTCCAGGCATGGCTCCTATATACGTGCGGCGATGACCGCGGATCTCGGCTTCATCGCGGACCCCACCAAGGGACAGGCGCACAAATTTGCGACCCAACGCATCAGCAATGGATCGTCCAAGAGAAGTTTTCCCCGTTCCGGGAGGTCCTACAAAACACAGGATGGGCTGGCGTTCTTTTTTAGGGTGAAGGCTGCGCACAGCGATGTATTCAAGGATTCGATCTTTGGCTTTCTTCAAGCCATAATGATCACGCTCGAGAATTTTGCCTGCATTCTTGACATCAAGATTATCTTCTGTAAGAGTGGTCCATGGAAGGTCCACGATCCAATCAATATAGGTGCGAATAATGCCAACTTCCGGCGCCATGGGAGGCATCTGGATCAATCTTTCCATCTCTTTTAATGCCGTGGCCATGGCTTCGGCAGGCAAATTAGCCTCCTCCACCTTTTTGCGGATCTCGGCAATATCACGCGCAAACAAGTCGCTCTCACCCAGTTCAGTCTGGATGGCTTTCATCTGTTCGCGCAGATAGAATTCGCGCTGGGAGCGGTCAACTTCCGATTGAACCCGGTTGTGGATGTCTTCCTCCAACTCGAGCATGTCCACTTCTTCAGCCAGCAGCCGGTTGATATGAGCCAGGCGCTTGGCTGGCTCAGGAGTCATCAACAAAGTCTGGCGTTCTTCGATCTTGATGGAAACTGCAGTCGCCAACATATCCGCCAGCCAACCCGGCTCGGAAATATTCAGCGCAAATAAATGGGCTTCTTCTGGAATGGAGCGGTCGAGCTGCACGCAGGTTTCAAAAAGATCGAGAGCAGAGCGCATCAAAGCCTTGGTCTCGCGGGTGGGTGTCAGCGGCTCGTGAATGACCCTGGCACGAACCCTTAGCACAGGCGTTTGCTGGATAAACTCCAATACGCGAACCCTTCGACGACCCTGGACAAGGGCAGAACTGGAGCCATCTGGCATGTTCAGCAAACGTCCCACCGCCATTTCCACTCCGATCGGGAGAAAATCATCGGGACCAGGATCCTCAATTTCCGGGTCGGTCTGGGTCAGACCAATGACGGTCTGAGTCTTGGTATGGGCTTCCTGAATGGCGCGCAACGAACCTTCCCGCGCTACAAAAACAGGGCTGACCATGTGCGGGTAAATGACAAGATCGCGTAACGGAAGCACGAGTGCTTCGATTAATCCATCATCATCTGCCTGGAAGTTCGGAACTCGGTAGAGCTCCTCGGTTCTTTGTGATAAAGCCAGGTTAAAATCTTCGTCGTCTTCTTGAAAAGACCAATCGTTTTGTGACATATTTATTCCAATCTTGTTAGATCATCAGAGGTGGATCCTGATTTCGGCGTTATCTGGATGGATAACCTTTTAGTTCCTGAATTTTCTGCCAGGCGGTCCGCACCTCGGCAGTGACGAACATGGAGCCTGCCGACAGGACAATTTCGCCGGTTTCTGAGGAAATGGATAAAGCTCTATCCAATGCAGCCGCAACCGATGGGGAGACCTCAGCGGGAATACCGATCTGGCGCGCCAGGTCTGCCAGCTTTTCGGGATCGAGGGCACGGGGATGGTCGGCATGCGTGTTAATGATGCGACCTAAGCTCGGCTTCCACTCTGTGAACATACCAGCAACATCCTTGTCTTCGGATGCGCCAAATATCAGTACCACTTTCCGGTCCGGGAAATACTGGTCGAGTGTTTCGTGGAGTTTGACAGCAGAATCCTTATTGTGAGCTGAATCCAAAATAACAGGAGGTTCCTGCTGGACGATCTCAAACCGCCCAGGCCAGAAAGTCTGGGAAAAACCCTTCTGAATATCGGTTAGCTTTATCCTTAATCCACTCTTCCTTGCAACCTGGAGAGCCGCAAACGCTGTGGCTGCATTTTGAACCTGGTGTGCTCCAAGCATGGCGATATGCAGTCGGACATGTTCCCCGCCTTTCTGCCACAATTCGAGATCCTGTCCCTTCAGGCCGGCACTGCCACCAGCGAACATCCAATCCCGACCGACCAGTGTCAGTTGGGAAGAACGCTTTTCAGCAACCTTTAAGAGAACCTGCACTGCTTCCTCTTTTTGGGGTGAGGAAACGACCGGTACCCCTTCCTTGATGATGCCTGCTTTTTCACCTGCGATCAGGGCAAGCGTATTCCCCAGGACGGCGGTATGGTCCATGGAGAGCGATGTGATAATTGACACCAGTGGTTTAACAATGTTCGTGGCATCCAGTCTGCCTCCAAGGCCGACCTCGATCACAGCCACATCCACCCCACGACGGGCAAAATACAAAAATCCAAGGGCGGTAGTCAACTCAAAGGTGGTTATGAAGGGGATCTTTGCCACTTCCGGCTTGATCAGTTCAACAATTTCACCGAGTTCTGCATGGGAGATGGGTTGGCCATTAACCTGGATGCGCTCGCAAAAGTCCTGCAAGTGGGGAGATGTGTACAACCCGGTCGTATAGCCGGCTTGTTTAAGGGCTGAAGCCATAAAGGCGGAGGTAGAACCCTTGCCCTTTGTACCTGCGACATGCAGAATGGGGTATTTTTTTTCAGGGTTACCCAATAACTTCATCAGCTCAAACATGCGGTCGAGATTAAATTCAGCTTTAACCAATTCAGAGGTATGTTTCAAGCTATAATCAACAAAACCATAAAGGTAATCCAATGCGTTGTTGTAAGATCGTTCAGTATCCATAGTGAAAACATTGTAATCGCCGCAAGTTCTTAAAGCAAGAGTTTGAAACAATTATGATCGGCATTCTAACAATCCACTTAAGGTTGGCAGGTTGCAAATCCTTGAAAGAAAAACGCAGTCTGATTAAACCTCTGTTGGCAAGATTACAGCGTGAATTCAATATTTCGGTGGCAGAGATGGGAATGCAGGATCAGTGGTCAGACGCGATCATCGCATGCTCGATGATCGGCAATGATGGCGCACATTTACAACGCTCGCTTGACACCATCCGAAAATGGATCGAGGGAAACTGGAGAGGTGGGCAGGTTTATGACGATGGGATCGAGATCGTTCATTGAACTCATCAGAATGGTCGATGAACGATCCCACCATCGCAACACATTGAGCCTTCATGGATTATGAAGAGGTGACTTCGTTCAAATAGAGGATAAATAAATGGACTTGAAATTAAAAGGAAGAACAGCATTTGTGGCCGGATCGTCGCGTGGTCTTGGCTACGCTGTCGCGCGTGGATTGTTGAACGAAGGCTGCAAGGTAGCCATTAACGGGAGGAATCCTGCCAGCATGGAAGCGGCTGCCAAAAAACTCAGGGCAGAAACAGGCGGAGAGGTGTTTCCGATGGGCGGAGATGTAGCCGAACCTGCAATTCCAGTCCAATTGATCGACTCAACCCAGAAAGTGCTCGGCAGCCTGGACCTGCTGGTCACCAATGCAGGCGGCACTCCAGCAGGTCAATTCGAAAAGATCGAAGATGAACTCTGGCAAAAAGGGATCGAACTCAGCCTGATGAGCCATGTGCGTCTCATACGGGCAGCATTGCCCTATTTGAAAGCTTCCAAAATTGGCAGTGTGCTTACGATCACTTCCTATTCGGTCAAGCAACCCATCCCAAATTTGGTCCTTTCCAACAGCATCCGGGCGGCGACGGTTGGTCTGACCAAAACCCTGGCCCTAGAAATCGGGAATGCCGGGGTCCGGTTCAATTCGATCCTGCCAGGCTGGACTGACACGGAAAGAGTATATGAATTAATGAGCAGCCGCGCCAGGCAGAACGAAACTTCGGTCGATGCAGAAATAGCCGTGCAGATGAAGGAAAGCCCCCTGGGACGACTGGCGACTCCTGAAGAATTCGCAAATGTGGCTGTGTTTCTTCTATCACCAGCCGCATCCTATGTGACTGGTGCGATGTTGAGCGTGGATGGAGGCATGGTCAAAGGGACTTTTTGATCCCGCCTGCCTGACCGAAGCATCTGGTGTGTTGGGTTTGGCTGTGATGCCCTGGTGAATTTGCTTCCATCAAATCCGCTCTACCCAACCTTGTACAATACTTCTGGAACAGCCACGTCCCAATGGGAGATTGACAGCGGGTTGATGGATCCCGTAAAAACAGCCAGGTTTCGAGGACAACTTTCGGGATGTTTATCTACAGGTGGTTATCCTTCGCCCGTTCGGGTTCATGGATACCATATCAAGGAAGAATAATTAACTCAATTCGCACCTTATCCTTATCAATATATTGTGACAATTTAAGCCATAATAGGTTATAATTTTGGCTCCACGTTACCATACAATAAAAGAACAGGAGAAATCCCATGCACAACTGCTTGAACTGCAATCGCTCTGAAAACGAAATGCCACTCATCAACCTGCAATACAAAAGTGAAAAGCTATATATCTGCTCCGGCTGCATGCCGGTGCTGCTACACTCACCCGCCAAACTGGCCGGGAAATTAGTCGATGCAGAAAAGATACAACCCGCCAACCACAATCATTAGACAGCATCGATCTAATCCTGACACGATCCTGTGGGAGTACGGTCCGGGAATATCCTGGAACCTGCTCCCACGATTATTTCAATCAAAGCCTGCAATGAAAACTTGCCTTGCTCCATGCAGATCACAACTCAGGTATAATCCCGCCCATGCTTAATCCACAACAAATCGAATCCCGCCTGGAGCGGATCCTATTGACTGTCCAAAAACCTGGTCGTTACGTCGGCGGGGAATTGAACATAACCATCAAAGATTGGCAGAAGGTTTTAACTCATGTAGCCTTCATCTTTCCGGATATCTATGACCTGGGTATATCCAACGTCGGACTCAAGATCCTTTACGACCAGGTGAATCAGCGCGAAGATGCGCTGGCAGAAAGAGCCTATGCACCCTGGCTGGACATGGAAGAGGTGATGCGCGAGAAACAGATCCCGCTTTATTCACTGGAAAGCAAACATGCCCTGGCTGAGTTTGACATCCTCGCGTTCACCCTGCCTTATGAAACGCTGTATACAAACGCCTTAAACTTACTTGACCTGGCAGGTGTGCCCGTCTATTCAAAAAACAGGGATGAAACCCAGCCTCTCGTGATCGCGGGCGGACACTCCTGTTATAACCCCGAACCGATGCATGCATTCATCGATGCCTTCGCCATCGGAGAGGGAGAGGAAGTCATTCACGATATCATCGCGGCACACCAGGATTGGAAAAGGACTGGAGGAAGCAGGACGAAATTACTGACCAGGCTGGCAAAGATCCCAGGTGTTTATGTGCCTTCCCTGTACAGCCAGCATTACCATGAGGATGGAACCGTAAGCCACATGGAAAAGTTGATTGAGGAGGCAAGTTTACCAATCGTCAAGAGGATCGTGAGCAAGCTTCCCCCACCCCCCACCAAGTTCATCGTTCCAAACATCGAGGTGGTCCATGACCGAGTCTCGGTCGAGATCATGCGAGGATGCACGCGCGGCTGCCGGTTCTGTCACGCCGGCATGATCTCGCGTCCCATCCGCGAGCGCAGCGTAGCCGAAGTGGTTGATGCCGCTGAATCCGCAATCCGTTCGACCGGCTTTCAGGAATTTTCCCTGATGAGCCTCTCGTCGTCTGACTACACGCATATTCTTGAGCTGGTCACATCCATCAGTGAGCGTTTCGGGAAAGGAAGGCTTACCATATCCCTGCCATCGCTGCGCATCGATACGGTCTCAGTGGAGCTGATGGATCGGCTTGGCAACCGACGCGGGACCGGATTCACCCTGGCGCCCGAGGCTGCGACCGAACGAATGCGACGCATCATCAACAAATTCATCCCGGATGAGCAGATCCTTGAGACAGCCCGCGAGGCCTATTCGCACGGCTGGATGAACATCAAGGTCTACTTCATGATCGGCCACCCGTCCGAAACAGAAGAAGATGTGGAAGCGATCGCCAGGTTATGTAACAAGATCCTGACCGAAGGCCGCAAGCTGATCGGAGGACGAGCAAAAGTCCATGTTTCAGTCGGCACCTTTGTTCCCAAACCTCACACGCCGTTCCAATGGGTCTCCTGCGACACTCCGGAACAGATCGAAGCCAAGCAGGATATTTTGAAGCAAAAATTGCGGGACCGCAACATAAAGCTGACCTGGACCGGAGTGGAAGATACACTTCTGGAAGCCTGGTTGTCACGTGGAGACCGGCGCCTATCTGAGGTGATCTATACAGCCTGGAAGAATGGCGCCAAGTTCGATGCCTGGAAAGACCAGCACCGTAATTCGACCTGGCGGGAAGCTTTTAAAGAGCATGGCTTTGACCCAGTTTTTTACACGCATCGCCAGCGCCGAACCGATGAAGTCTTCCCCTGGGACCATATCTCGCCAGGCGTTCGCAAGAACTACCTTTTCCAGGATTTTCGCAAATCTTTGGAAGGCGAGATCCGGGTGGACTGCCGTGAGCAGTGTTTTGCCTGTGGGATCCTGCCTCAATTTGCTGACCTACGCCGGGAGAATCCGGGGAATGGTTGGAAATGCCCTGAAGTAAAAAGCCCAAAACGGATCGCAGACAGGAGCCTGGTATGAGACTGCGGATCACATTCTCCAAATCCGGGACGCTGCGTTATACAGGGCACCTTGACCTGCACCGCATCTGGGAGCGCACCTGCCGCCGGGCAGAAATTCCGCTCAGCTACAGCCAGGGATTTCACCCACAACCACGCATCTCTCTGGCGGCAGCCCTGCCGCTCGGTTTCATTGGGCAGGCTGAATTGGTGGATATCTGGTTGGACCAGGATGAAGACATGCTGACCATCCTCAAGTCGCTGCAGGCTGCTTCTCCACCGGGACTTGTCCTTACGGCCATTCAAATGGTGGATGCTCACCAGGCAGCTTTACAGACCCAGGTAAGATCGGCTGAATATGATATCCTTTTCCTGGACGAGATCGATCCGGGCAAGGTTGAGATCCGCCTGGTCGAAATGCTTTCATCCGAATCCATACCAAGGCAGCGGCGCGGCAAGGATTATAATTTGCGACCTTTGCTGGAAGGGTTGGAGCTGAAGAGCAGCAAATCGGACGGACAGAATCATCTTTCCATGCGGCTGAGCGCTTCTCCGGCTGCCACCGGACGCCCGGAAGAAGTGCTGGCTGAGTTGGGTTTCAGCCCTGAAAATACACGCATCTCAAGAACCCGCCTGATCCTTAATAACGAGTAAAATAAAGTTGTCAATGCACCTTTTCAAGTCCCTGAAAGGGTGAAGGTGAAACAATTCCTGCTCAACCAAATAGCCTTTTGTCTGGGAGGAGAATTTAATGCCTTTCCTGGTTTCACTTTTCTTCGGTTTTGTGCCAATGCTGTTCTTTGCGGTCATCCTTTATTGGAGCGACAGGTACGAAAAAGAACCCTGGTTGCTGCTGGGGGCGGTTTTCTTCTGGGGAGCCATCATCGCTGCAGGTGGAGCATTTATCATCAATACTTTTTTAGGGGTGGGCGTCTACATCTTCTCAAATTCCGAGGCAGCCACCAACCTTGCAACAGGATCGCTGATCGCACCGATAGTGGAGGAATTCCTGAAGGGATTTTCGGTACTGATCGTTTTCCTGGTGTTTCGCAAGGAATTTGATTCGATCGTGGATGGGATCATCTATGCAGGCGTGGCAGCCCTTGGTTTTGCAGCTACAGAGAACACCTACTATATCTTCAATAATGGCTTCCTTGAATCAGGTTGGCAGGGATTGTGGACACTGGTCTTCATCCGCGTCGTTTTAGTTGGCTGGCAGCATCCATTCTATACGGCGTTCACCGGCATTGGATTGGCAATTGCACGGCTGAACAAAGCCCTGTGGGTTAAGATCTGCGCCCCCCTGATTGGATTCAGCTTGGCGATCTTCACCCACTCAGCTCATAACACATTGGCGACCTTCCTGAACGGGTTGTCCGGGATGGCGATCGGCACCCTGATCGACTGGACAGGCTGGTTCTTCATGTTCCTGTTCATCCTATGGGCGATCTACCGGGAAGGACAGTACGTAAGAAAATATCTTGTTGAGGAAGTAAAGTCCGGGATCATCACTTCCGCCAATTACAAGGTCGCAAGCTCGTCCTGGTCGCAATTGATGGCGGGCTTGAACGCCATATTTAACGGACGGTACATGAACACCCGACGTTTTTATCAACTATGCGGGGAACTCGCCCATCGTAAGCGACAATATGCCGGGCTCGGCAATGAGGACGGGAACATGGCTGCCATAAAATCCATCCAGTCTGACCTGGCGAGGCTCTCACCGTTAATTTGATCCTAGGGTTTGCCAGGATCAAATTCACTCTGCGATAACCCGGTAGCTATGGTAAAATTTCTGTCCACGCCCCCGTAGCTCAGTGGATAGAGCGTCGGCCTCCGAAGCCGGAAGCGGCAGTTCGAGTCTGCCCGAGGGCACAATGGGACCCGTCAGTGATGGCGGGTTTTTGTTTACTAAAATGCCAAACTGCGAAAGACCGGGATCGTGATTTGTATTAGTTCTTATGAAACCACTCGGGTAGATCAACGTAGATAGGTGTAAAAGGAGAAAATATCATGACACCTAGCAAACAATTAACCCGTTCCAATTCCAGCCGTATGCTGGCAGGTGTGTGTGGTGGGTTGGGTAAATTCCTGGATATCGATCCCACCATCCTACGCCTGGCTTTCGTTTTTGGATCATTCATTTCAGGCGGCACTGCCCTGGTCGTTTATATTGTGATGGCAATGGTGGTACCACTTGAAACCGAGAATGCATCTTCATAGATAATTGCTGGGTAGGCGCACATATTCATTGTTGGATCTCGCTCCAAGGTCTGACCCATTCGACGATCCCGAAACCGCTCAACCTAACATACCTGTGACTTATTAAATAAAAAGAATATTTTTAAGACCCAATCCTCCCCTTCCCCGGAAGGGGATTTTTACGCATGCGAAAGCCTGAAAAACATCACACCAGACCCCGGGAGATTGCATTCAACATCGCCAGGATGTAGAATAGTGTATATGGGCACAATCCGAAAATCCATCATCTATGGATTGATCTTTTGCAGTCTTCTGCAACTCTCCCCGGTCCGTGTATCCGCCTACCGTTATTCTGATGGGGAGTGGCAACCTGTTCCATTCAGCGCTGATACCCGGATACTCTTACCTGTTATGAATGCGGATCTGGACGGGAACGGATTGAACGAAGAGGTCAACATTGAAAATGGACATGCCAATCTGACAACTACCGGAACAACCGTCTGGGAAAGCCCAACAGATTGGCAGGTAAAACAAGTATTAATAAGTGACCTCAACCAAGACGGTCGGGCAGAGCTAATCTTACTCATAGATCGACCTTACAAACCCTGGCCGGTCGATCAATGGCTGCCTTATGGAGGCCGGATCGAATATTTCCAGGATGCAAACGGGATGAGTTCACATATCATCCTGATCGGCTGGAAAGAAGGCCGATACAGGGAGGTCTGGGCTGGCTCCAGCATGTCGCAACCCGCCCTGGAGATCGGGACGGCAGATCTGAACCAGGATGGCAGGGTTGAATTGGTCACGATGGAAGGGACTTATGACGATAGAGGCATTTTTCCTGGTAAAGCCATCAAATTGTGGGAATGGAACGGCTTTGGTTTTTCACTGCTAGCCAGTTTACCAGGTGACCTGAACCAATTCATGATCTTCCGGTCTGCATCCGAAGAGAACAATACTTTCATCATAACCTATTAGTAATAAAGGAGAGCTTATATGAAAAGAAGAATTTGGGTGATCGCAAGTGTTTTGTTGATCATCAGCATGGCCTGCAGTCTGCCTAACCTGATGAATGATACGCCGACACCTACAGATAATTCAGGAGACGCCAACGGGGTTACGGAAAACACAACCACCACCCAGGCCACTCCCCCACCAGGGATCTATCCGGCTTCATTTTCAACTTTCCCTTCCATCCCTGTCAACATCCCACCTGCCTTTGGCGGAGGCGATTACAGCCTGCCGTTCGACCTTGGACAGATCCCCGACCTGACCAATTACCAGTTATCAACAGCAGCTCAGACCATGCTATCCCAGAATGGTTTTACTGTGGTACCCACCCAGCCCGGCCTGTTCCGTGAGTTCTACCAGATCTATGAGGACGGGCGATACGGGCAGATCCCTGTTTTCATCACCACCGATTCCGTCTACCACATCTATCACCTTCTGTTTGACAAGATGCTGCGCGACCTGGAGACCGATACTTTTATTGCGACCCTGAAACAATTGACAAGCGCCATGCTGGCTTCCTCCTACCAACAATACCAAACTCTGGCTGGTAGTGAACTGGAGGAACCAGCCCGTAGAAATGTTGCATATTTTGCAGTCGCCGCCCAATTGTTGGGCACGGCTGATGCGGTCCCAGCCGAAGTAAACGACCTGGTCAATGCCGAGCTTGCCCTGATCAACACGGCCGGTGGAGAGGCAATCTCTCCCATCTGGGACCGTCCCGACCTGGCACCCGATGAAAAATTGATCGAAGTCTACAACCAGTATATTCCGCGCGGGCATTATACGCGAAGTGAAGAACTGAAACGATATTTCAAAGCCATGATGTGGTATGGCAGACTGACCTTCCGTTTATTGGACACGTACGAGACCCAGCGAGCCCTGCTGCTGGTACAAGCACTGCGCAACACAACGACTTCGGATGGAACCCCGGCAGTAACCCTGTGGGAGAACATCTATGACCCGACCGCGTTCATCGTCGGCAAGGCTGATGATCTTGGTTACCATGAATACAGCTCGCTGATGGATACTTACATCGGTGTGAATGCTGCCCCAACCGCCTTTGCTGACCCGAATCAGTTTTCCCAATTCATGGAGGCCACCAAGAACCTGCCGCCACCCCAGGTGAATTCGATGTGGGTCTGGATCTGGCAGGA
>Ga0172370_10004017_pt1 | contig 19988 bp, 10 predicted proteins | sample LakKiv5m_FD_114538 | JGI IMG/M metagenome (GOLD analysis project Ga0172370, IMG submission 114538) | Freshwater microbial communities from Kabuno Bay, South-Kivu, Congo - kab_022012_11.5m | ecosystem: Environmental > Aquatic > Freshwater > Lake | place: Democratic Republic of the Congo...
GCCCTGGACGCGGCGGAAGAGCTCGGCGAACGTGGCGCCCCGTCCGTAGAGGTCGGCGGCCAACCGTTCGAGCTCCGGCAGGCGCCACAGCGCGTCGGGGCCCGCGTGGTCCCGGCTGTGCCAAGCCGCGCGACCGCCGCCGAGCGCCAGCGCGAGCACGACCGCCACCGCCGCCCGGCGTGCCGCCGTCGGCAGGCGGCGCGAGAGCGCGTCGCCGCCGAGCGCCAGCGCCAGCGCCGCGAACGCGGGCAGCAGGTAGGCGAATCGTGACCCCTCGGCGACCTGCACCAGGCCCGGGATCACGGCCGGCGCCAGGGTCGCTACCACCAGCGCGAGGCCGAGGAACAGGCCGAGTCGCAGGCCCTCGGCGAGCCCGAGCCAACGCCGCCGGAGCGCCAGCCCTCCCGCCGCGCCGGCCACGGTCGCTGAGAGCAGCAGGGCTCCGTAGCCGTTCGCCGCCAACGCCCGCGCGTCGAGGATCGCCGCGTCCCACGAGTCGAGCAGCACGAGCCCCGCGAAGGTCGCGAAGCCGGTCGCCAGGCTCACGATTGGGCGCGATCGGCCGAGCGCGAGGCCCAGGGCCAGGAGCGGCAGGACGATGAGCCCGAGCACGTGGCCGAGGACCGCCACGGCCGCGCCGGCTCCCGCGAGCACCGCGAGCCCGAGCCCTCCGCCCGCGGCCAGCCCGAGCCAGCCCACCGCGAAGACCGCGGCGCCGGGGTGCGCGACGGCCGGGTTCCACAGTTGGTCGCCCGGCTCGATGGCGCGCAGGAAGACCACGTAGACGCCGGCCAGCAGGGCCGCCGTCAGGCTGCGTCGACCGAGGCGCCACGCGCCCCACGCCAGTAGCCCGGCGCCGAGCGCCTGCAACGCCTCGAGGCAGCGCTGCAGCGCCGTGGAGTCGAGCCCCACGGCCAAGCCCGCCGCCAGCACGCGCAGCCACAGCGTGCCCTGGCGCAGGTCGAGCACGCTGGCCACGGGGCCCCACGAGGGACAGCCGCCCGCCAGGCGGTCGCGCGCCAGCAACCAGTCGCGCGCCGTGTCGAGGTGTACCCGGGGCGAGTCGCGGGTGGCCCCGAGCCACAGGAAGGCGATGCCGGTCACCAGCAGGATGATGGCTGCGGCGCGCAGGCGGGAGCCGGGGGCGGTGGGCGGCGACGTGTTCACGCGGGCATCCTACGCGGGCCCTGTCGCGTCCGCAACGCGAAGCATCTTCCGGTCGGCACGCGCCCGTGGCAAGATGCGCGGACAAGGAGCGGATTTCACGAGGTGGAGCGGCCCATGTTGGAGAACCTGTTCATCGGCGTCGCCGGCATGATCGGCGCGGGCAAGAGCACGCTGGCGAAGGCCCTCGGCGAGCACCTGGGGCTCGACGTCTACTACGAGCCGGTGGCCGACAACGAGTACCTCGAGGACTTCTACCGCGACACCGCGAAGGTCAGCTTCGCGATGCAGATCTACCTGTTGAACCGGCGCTTCCAGCAGCACCAGGAGATCATCTGGCGCGGCCGACCGGCCATCCAGGATCGCACCATCTACGAGGACGCGGTCTTCGCCAAGATGCTGTCGGACTCCGGGCTGATGGACCCGCGCGACTACCGCACGTACCTGCAGCTCTTCAAGCACATGTCGAACTTCATGTGCAAGCCGAACCTCATCATCTACCTCGACGTCGACCCCGCCACGAGCATGTCGCGCATCCAGCAGCGCAGCCGCGGCGTCGAGTCGGGCATCAGCATGCCCTACCTCGAGGCGCTGTATCGCGAGTACCAGGCGTTCGTGAAGGACATCAGCCGCGTGGTGCCGTTGATCAGCGTCAGCTACGCGCAGTATCCGACCGTCGAGGAGATGGCCCAGGTCATCAAGCGCGAGTACCTGGACCACAGCTTCATGCGCACCGTGAGTCAGTGGGGCTACGACAAGGCCTGACGCGTCGCGGCTCACCCGACCAGGGCCACCTCGAAGCGCCACGAGCGGGGCGCGTTCAGCTTGCGAGCGGCGTTGACGCCCGCCAACCAGGCCGCCGTGGGGATGTCGTTGCCGACCAGTACGCAGCCGCGCGTGCAGCGATCGAGGCGCGCGGCGCGGGGCCACGTGGTACGCAGCGTGGGGCGACGGGTGTCGGCCGCCCAGCGCTCGAGCCCCGACACCTCCGGAGGGACTTCGCCCGGCTCGCCTACCAGCGGCAACCACGCCACCGCCGGCACGCCGGCCGCCCGGCATCGCTCCAGCGCGTCCTGCACCGCCACGGCCTCGAAGGCGGGCGGATCGAGCAACACCAGGCTGGGCCGCGGGGTCTCGTCGAGCAGCCCGCGCAGCGTGCGGTAGCCGTCGCCGCAGAGCACGGAGGCGGCGTCGACGCCCAGCTCCTGGAAGCCCGCCTCGAGATCGGCGCAGACCGAGGGGTTCAGCTCGCAGAGCAGCAGGTGCGGGCGCGCGCCGCGCTCCTTCAGGACGCTCCACGCGATCAACGCCGAGCCGGGGTAGGGTCGCCAGCCCTCGCGCTCGGCGGCCGGCAGCAGGTCGGGGCGGAGCGCCAGGCGCTCCCAGGCGCCGGGCTCGGGGCAGGGGTCGATCAGGCCGAGGCCCTCCTCCCATTCGCCGCCGGGGGCCAGCAGGTGCAGCGCCGAGCCGGCGTGGGTCTCGGCGTAGACGAAGCGCTCGCCGGCGCGCGCGAGGCGCAGGAGCACCTCGGCCACCAGGGCGTGCTTGACCACGTCGCCGGGGTTGCCGGCCTTGGTGTCGTGATGGTAGTCCAGGATACCCTCCGCGTCGGAAGCGCCCCACGCTATCCCACCCCGCGCCCCGCCGCAAGCCGGTGAACCGGACGGGTCTCGATTGAACGCGCGCGCGCTTCGCGCTACGTTGGTCTGCGACACGACGCCGCTACGAGGGACGCATGCGAACGACGACGCTGCTGGGGGTGCTCGCGCTCGGACTCCTGCTGGCCGCGTGCGGCGGGGGCGGCGACGACACCTCGGCGACGTGCTCGGGCGACGCGGAGTGCGGGGCCGACAGGCTGTGCCTCGAGAACGCGTGCTACGGGGCCGACGCCGACACCGACCTCGACGGCCTCACGAACGAGCAGGAGCGCCGCGTCGGCACCAAGGCGCTCGACCCCGACACCGACGATGACGGCGACCCCGACGGCACCGAAGTGGGCGATCCCGACGCGCCTGCCGACAAGGACGGCGACGGCCTGATCGACGCGGTCGAGAGCGCGGTGACCGACGCCGACAACGACGGCTTGGCCGACGAGGCCGACGCCCGGAACACCATCAAGGACTACCCCAAGACGTGGCACGACCCTGCGCGCCACGCCACGTTGTACTGCACGCTGCCGAGCGCCTGCTCGGTCGTCGGCTGCGACGACGGGTGGCAGAACCTGAACCCGGACGGCAACGACGGCTGCGAGTACGGGTGCACGCCGGCCGACCCCGCCATCGAGGTCTGCAACGCCCTCGACGACGACTGCGACGGCGCCACCGACGAGGAGCTCGAGGGGTGCGGGTGCGCCAACCCCGGACAGGAGCCCGTCCCCGAGGTCTGCAACCGCGCCGACGACGACTGCGACGGCGTCACCGACGACGGCCTCGACACGTGTCGCTGCAAGGACGGGGGGGCGCCGCTCGCCGCCGAACGCTGCAACCGCATCGACGACGACTGCGACGGGCTGGTCGACGAGAACGTGCCGCGCTGCGCCTGCCAGGACGGCAAGGCGGGCGCCGACACGGAGCGCTGCAACCGCATCGACGACGACTGCAACGAGGTCATCGACGACGTGGTCGCGTGCGCGTGTACCGGCGGCGCCGACCCGAGCGCCGAGGTGTGCAACGGGATCGACGACGACTGTAGCGGCGTCATCGACGACGGCGTGGACAAGGCCCTGAGCGGGTGCTCGGCCGAGGGCGTGTGCGCCACGGGGCTCGACGTGCTGTGCCTGGGCGAGCTCGGCTGGGTCTGCGACACCACCTTCCTTGGTCCTCTGTACGAAGACGTCGAGACGCGCTGCGACGCCCTCGACAACGACTGCGACGGCGCCACCGACGAGGGCCTGCCGGCCTGCGCCTGCGCCGACGGTGCCCCCCCGGTGGGCGCCGAGATCTGCAACGGGCGCGACGACGACTGCAACGCCGCCATCGACGACGGGCTGGATCGTTGTGGCTGTGCCGCCGGTGCCGCGCCCACCGACGAGGTCTGCGACCGCATCGACAACGACTGCGACGGGCTGGTCGACGAGGCGCTGCAGGTCACCTGCGGGTGTAGCGGCAACGTGCCGCCCACCACCGAGATCTGCAACGGGCGCGACGACGACTGCAACGCCGCCATCGACGACGGCCTCGAGGCGCCCTCGTGGACCTGCCCCGACAAAGGCGTCTGCGCGGGGCTCGCGAAGCCCCAGTGCCAGGGTGTCGCCGGCTGGGCCTGCGACTTCACCGCGGTGCCCCACTACGAGAACGTGGGCGGCTCCGAGGTCACGTGCGACGGACGCGACAACGACTGCGACGGCTTCACCGACGAGTCGCTCGCGGGGTGCGCGTGCGCCGGCGGTACCGGCACGCCCAAGCCCGAGGTGTGCAACGGCGTCGACGACGACTGCAACGGCGCCATCGACGACGACCTCGGCCTGGCCGACAGCAGTTGCCCCAAGCTGGGGCTCTGCGCGGCGCCGGGGGCAGTCACGGCGGTCTGTCTCGGCGTGCAGGGCTGGCAGTGCTTCGTGCCCGGGGTGGTGGGCTACGAGCCCGACGAGACCTCGTGCGACCGACTGGACAACGACTGCGACGGCGCCACCGACGAGGCCCTGGCCGACTGTGCCTGCGCCGACGGCCAACCCCCGCTGCCCCAGGAGCTCTGCAACCACGTCGACGACGACTGCAACGCGCGCCTCGACGACGACCTGCCCGCCTGCGGCTGCACCAACGGCCTGGAGCAGCAGACCGACGAGCGCTGCAACGGCGTCGACGACGACTGCAACGAGGCCGTCGACGACGGGCTCGAAGAGACGTGCGCCTGCTCCGGTGGCAAGGCCCCGCTACCGGCCGAGCTGTGCAACGGCGTCGACGACACCTGCAACGAGGCTATCGACGAGGGGCTGAACCTGGGGGCCGACTGCATCTACCCTACGGCCGTGCCCGGCTGCGTCGACAAGATCAAGGGCAAGCGGCGCTGCAACCCGGGCACGCTCGCGGTCGAGTGCTCGTTGGAGGGGGTCGATCCCTACCCGGTGCTCACCTCGATCACGCCCGACCACGGCCCGGCCGCTGGCGGGATCTTCGTCACCGTCAGGGGGCTCTACCTGCGCTGCTCGGCCGAGGTCCGCGTGGGGGGCGCGCTCTGCACCGTGCTCGACTGGAGCGACGCCGCGACCGTCGACTCCACGAAGATCCCCTGCCTGCTGCCTCCCGGAACTCCCGGCAAGGCCTCGGTGTCGGTCGAGAACCCCGACGGCAAGCTCACGGTGAAGGCCAACCTGTTCACGTACGAGTAGGCGGCTCGGGCGCCTTGAGGATGGCTTCGTCTTCGGGTGACAGGCGCTCGTCGAGCACGTCGGCGCGGAACATGCCGGTGTCGAGCTGCAGCTTGCTGTGGCCGTTGGCGATCTTCTGTGACGGTCGCAGCTCGCTCAGCCGGTCGAGGCGCTCCTTCTTGACGCGGAAGTGCGGGCGGCGCTCGAGGTAGGCGATGCGCTTGGAGTGACTCACGATGCGGTCGAAGGCGTTCAGGTACTCCTCGTACACCACCCCCGCCAGCGCGTCGTCCTGCTGATCGAGCACGCGCTGCACGTAGCGCTCGCGCGCGCCCTCGGAGATCCGGCGGTACTCCTCGCGCGCCGCGATGATCTGCTCGGCGTAGTCGTCGAACGACTCGCGGGCCGGATTCAGCGACTCGATCATGAGCTCGAGCACGCGATCGGATTTACAGTACACGTCGACCAGCAGCCCCATGCTCTCGTCGTCGAACCACACGCCCTTGGCGGTCTTCTCGCGCGTGATCTGGACCAGCGCCTCCCCGTGGTCGGCGATGCGCTCGATGTCCTGCGCGGCACGCACCAGGTACTGCAGGATGAGCGACTGGCGGCGCGAGAGCGTGCGCTGCGAGAGGGCCCGCAGGTACTCGTTCACCGAGCCGGTGAGCAGGTCGATCGAGGCCTCTTCCTTCAAGACCTCGGGGAAGGGTCGGTCGGTCAGCTTGACGAGGCCCAGCATGGACTGCCGCACCATCTTGCGGGCGATCACCGCCATGCGGCGCGTCTCGAGGATCACCGCCACGATGGCCATCTCGGGGCGCGCCAGGTGCGCCTCGTCGAGGTAGGACTGCACCGCCGGCGGGCGGCGGCTGGGCGTGATCCACGTCACGAACCGCACATAGAGCCCGACGAACGGCAGGAAGAGCAGGCCGTTCACCGCCTGTACGAGCGTGTGCGTGTTGGCCACTTGGCGCGTGAGGTCGTCGGACAGGGCGGGCAACAGCTTCAGGTAGACCGGCGACAGGAACGCCGCCAGGACGGCGCCGAACACGTTGAACAGCAGGTGGGACAGGGCCAGGCGCCGCGCCTCGACGTTGGTGCCCAGGCTGCCGAGCAGCGTGGTGGAGCACGTACCGATGTGGGCGCCGAGCACGAGCGGGAAGGCCGAGGCCAGGTCGGTGAAGACGCCGGCCGAGGCCAGCGCGAAGAGCATGCCGATGGTGGCGCCGCTGGACTGCACCAGCGCCGTGACCACGGTGGAGGCGAGGATGCCGAGGGCCATGCCGGCGGCCGTGGTGGCGCTGGTGTGGGAGAGGAAGGTCTCGAAGTAGCCGGCCTGCTTCAGCGGCAGGATGGCGCGGCTCATGGTGTCGAGCCCCAGGAAGAGCAGGCCGAAGCCGAAGACCAGCAGGCCCCAGTGCCGGACGGCGTCGCGGCGCGTGGCCAGGTTCACGAGCAGGCCGAGGCCGATGGCGACGTAGCAGTACTCGCCGATCTTGAAGCTGATCAGCTGCATGGACAGCGTGGTGCCGACGTTGGCGCCCAGCATGACCGGCACCGAGGCCACCAGCGTGAGCAGCCCCGCGTTGATGAACCCCACCAGCATGACCGTGGCAGGCCCCGAGTGGATCAGGGCGCCGAGCAGCGTGCCGGCCCCGGTGCCCGCGAACCGGGTCCCCGTCAGGCGGTTCAGCAGCGTCCGCAGGCGCGTGCCCGCCAGCGCCTCGAGGCGCTCGGTCATGAGCTTCATGCCGTAGACGAAGAGCCCGAGCCCGCCGAGGAGGGTTGCCAGGATCAGGAGGAGCGCGTGACTACCCATGCTATCTGGTTAGCGCGGGAACGAGCCGATGTCAAAATCCAGCGTGGGCATGGCCCCGGAGAGCGGCGTCAGAACCCCTGGTTCGCCGCCAGCTTGTTGTTCGAGACCGTGAACTGGTACGGCGAGCACGCGGTCGGAGTGCCGGTGGGGTACACCTTGATGTAGACCGTGCGCGTGTAGCTGGCGCTCGAGCCCGCGACGTTCGTGTTGCAGAACGCGTTCGACGCGCTGTAGGCCGAGAGCGCGCAGTTGGCGGTGCCCGACGTGGACCCGGGCGCGCAGGCGGTGATGCCGTCGTCGACCTTGGGGCCGGCGCCCGGGGCGCGATCGCAGCACGTGGTGCTGCAGTGGTCGGCGCTGGTGTCGAGGCACTTGCCCACGTTGTTGTTGCAGGGCGACTCGCCCTTCGAGCTCTTGCGGCCCTTCACCGTCCACATCCAGTCGGGGTTGCTGTTCGAGAGGATGCCGCCCGTACCGCCGGAGCCGGTGTCGCACACGGGCGCCACCGTGGGGCACGACGTATCCGGGCCGCGGTCGTAGACGTCGAGGGTGACCATGCCGCTCACCGAGTCGTTCAGGCGGATCCAGGCCGCGAACGAGTTGGCGCCGCCGGAGTTCTCGCTGGTGTTGTCCTCGAAGCGCACCTTGTACCAGTCGACGTCGGTCGGGGCGATGATCTTGCCGAGCACGATGACCTCACTGCCCGCGCCGCCGTCGTAGAGCGTGCCCAGGTCGACCGCCGACGCGCCGCAGGCGCCGGGGGCGTCGGCCACGCCCTTGTTGTCGAAGGACCACTTGTCGGTGGTGTCGCACTCGCACCCGTTGGCGTCGAGCGTGTCGAGGTTGTACCAGGGCGCGGTGCACCCCGTGACCCTGCACTCGTAGCCATCGAGTTGGGCGCCGGTGTAGGGCGTGTACTCGTCGGGGGTGGGGTTGCCGCCGCCGCAGGCCAGCGTGCCGTGGATGACGGTGGAGCCATAGGCCGAGGTGCAGATGGGCCCCGCGACGCCGCTGGCGGTGTCGGCGGCCAGGTCGCAGTTGTTGTCGAGGCCGTCGCAGTACTCGGTGGCGCCCGGGTTCACGTAGCCGTTGGTGTCGAGGCAGTCGCCGCCGCCCGCCGTGCAGGTCGTGGGCGTCCCGACCACGACCATGGCCTTGTCGCAGTAGTTGTCGTTGTCGTCGTCGCAGCCCTCGTCGGTGACGCCGTCGCAGCTCTCGTCGGCGTTGCTGCACGTCTCGGTCGACGCGTTGCCCTCGGAGGGACACACGATGCCGTTCTTGGCGCCGTTGCAGGCCGTCTTGCCGCCGGCGCAGGCGCCCGTGCCGCACACCTGGTTGATGCCCGTCACGTAGACGTTGTTCAACAGCTTGAGCGTGAAGTCCTCGTCGACGGTGCCGCTGCAGTCGTTGTCGTAGCCGTCGCAGCTGGTCTCGCCGGCTCCCTGGTACAGCGCGGAGTACGCACCGTAGGTGGTCGAGGTGCAGGGCTGCCACGAGCCTCCGGAGCAGAGCGCCGCCGGCTTGCCGGCACCCAGGCACACGCCGTTCTGGTTCTCGCACGCCTTGGCGTCGTTGGCCACCAGGTCCGTCGCGTCGGCGGCGTCGGTCTTGCCGTCGCAGTCGTCGTCGGTGTTGTTGCAGACCTCGTTCGACTGGTTGACGAACGTGGAGCACGTGATGCCCAGGTGATCGGCCCGGCACGCCGTGGTGCCGCCCGCGCACTTGCCCACGCCGCAGGCCTTGCTGATCCCGGTGTACGACGTGCCGTCGGGCCCGGTCACCGTGAAGTCCTCGTCGGTGGTGCCGCTGCAGTCATTGTCCTTGCCGTCGCACGTGGCCTCGGTGCCGGCCTCGTACGCCCCGTTGTTCGCCAGGTACTGGGCGTCGCCGCAGGCCTGCCACGTACCGCCGGAGCAGAGGGCCACGGGCTTGGCGGCGCCCGCGCACACGCCCTTCTGGTTCTCGCAGCTCTTGGGGTCGTTGGCGAGCAGGTCGGTGGGGTCGGCGGCGTCCTTCAGGCCGTCGCAGTCGTCGTCGACGTTGTTGCAGAGCTCGCCGCTGGCCAGGGACTCGGAGGGGCAGGTGATGCCGAGCTGGTCGGCCGTGCAGGCGGTCGTGCCGCCCGCGCACTTGCCCACTCCGCAGGCCAGGCCGCGACCCTTGACGGTGACGCCGTTCAGCTGCTTGTACGAGAAGTCCTCGTCGGTAGTGCCGCTGCAGTCGTTGTCCAGCCCGTCGCAGTGGACCTCGGTGCCGGACTCGTACGTCGGCGCCCAGGCCTGGTACACGGCGTCGACGCACGCAGCCCACGTGCCGAACTGGCAGAGCGACACGGGCTTGGTCGAGCCCGCACACACGCCACCCTGCTTCTCGCACGTCTTCTTGTCCCAGGTCAGCAGATCGGCGGCGTCGTTGGCGTCGGTCAGGCCGTCGCAGTCGTCGTCGATGCTGTTGCAGAGCTCGTTGGAGGCGCTGGCCTCGGTGGGGCACGTGATACCGGTCTTCAGGGCGTTGCACGTCGTGACGCCGCCCGAGCACTTGCCCGTGCCGCAACTCTGGTTGATGCCCTTGACGGTGACGCCGTTCTTCAGGACCAGCGAGAAGCTCTCGTCGGGCTGGCCGCTGCAGTTGTTGTCCTTGCCGTCGCACGAGAGCTCGTCGCCGGCCTCGTACGAGGCGTCGTACAGCTCGTAGATCGTGGCGGTGCAGATGCCCCACGACCCCGACGCGCAGAGCGACGCGGGCTTGGTGGAGCCGGAGCACACGCCGTTCTGGTTCTCGCAGTACCTGAGGTCGTACTTCCACAGGTCGGTGGGATCGGCCGCGTCGGACTTGCCGTCGCAGTCGTCGTCGATGCTGTTGCACACCTCGGAGCCGGCCAGGTACTCGGTGGAGCACACGGTGCCGGTGCCCGGGACGTTGCACTGCGTGACGCCTCCGCTGCACTTGCCGGTGCCGCAGGCCTTGCCCGTGCCCAGCAGGGTCTGGCCGTTCAACGTGGTCAGCGAGAAGTCCTCGTCCTTGGTGCCGTCGCAGTCGTTGTCCTTGCTATCGCACGAGACCTCGGCGCCGTCTTCGTAGTCGAGGTTGAACGCCTCGTAGATGGCGGCCGTGCACGACTGCCACGCGCCGCCCTGGCAGAGCGAGGCCGGCTTGGTCGAGCCGAAGCACGCGCCCGCCTGCTTCTCGCACGACTTCTTGTCGTAGGTCAGCAGGTCCGTGCCGTCGGCGGCGTCGGTCTTGCCGTCGCAGTCGTCGTCGACGGCGTTGCAGGTCTCGGAAGCCGCCTGGCCGGACGACGAGCACAGGATGCCCGAGCGATCGGCCTTGCAGACGGTCGTGCCGCCGGCGCACTTGCCCACGCCACAGGCCTGGTTGATGCCGGTCGTGACGGTGCCGTCGGCGCCGGTGACCGAGAAGTCCTCGTCGGTCTGGCCGTCGCAGTCGTTGTCCTTGCCGTCGCAGGCGATCTCGACGCCGATCTGGTAGCTGGCGCTGTAGGCGGCGTAGGTGGTGTCGGTGCACGACAGCCAGGCGCCGTTCGCGCAGAGCGACGCCGGCTTCGTGGAGCCCGCGCATACGCCGTTCTGGTTCTCGCAGAGGCGCGTGTCGTTGGCCAGCAGGTCGGCGGCGTCTGCGGCGTCTTTCAGGCCGTCGCAGTCGTCGTCGCCACCGTTGCACACCTCGGGGGACACGTTGCCTTCGCTCGGGCACTCGATGCCGCTCTTGTCGAGGCGGCAGGTCGTGACGCCGCCCGCGCACGCACCCGTGCCGCACGTCTGCCCGACGCCCTGCACGACCTGGCCGCCCGGCAGCGACAGCGAGAAGTCTTCGTCGGTGCTGTCGTCGCAGTCGTTGTCCTTGCCGTCGCAGGACTTCTCGACGCCGGACTGGAAGGCCGCGTTGGCGGCCAGGTAGGCCGCGTCGCCGCAGGCGTTCCACGAGCCGTTGACGCAGAGCAGCGCGGGCTTGGTCGCGCCCGCGCAGGCGCCGTGCTGGTTCTCACAGGGCTGCAGGTCGGTGGCCAGCAGGTCGGTGGCGTCGACCGCGTCGGTCTTGCTGTCGCAGTCGTCGTCGATGGCGTTGCAGCGCTCTCCGGCGTCGGGGTGGACGGGCGGGGAGTTGTCGTTGCAGTCGCCGGGACCGGAGGCGCACACGCCCGGCCACACGTCCGGGTTGGTGCCGAGCTTCAGGACTTCCTTCGCGACGTCGCAGTAGCCGTCGTCGTCCTTGTCGCAGTTGTCGTCGACGGTGGTGTTGCAGTCGTTGTCGAGGTCGTCGCAGACCTCGGTCGCCGCGGGGATCGACGAGGCGCCGGGGTGTACGTTGGCGCGCGTGTCGTCGCAGTCGCCGCCGCCGCCGATGCAGACCAGTGGCTTGCCGATCGTGGTCATGGCCCCGTCGCAGAAGCTGTCACCGTCGTCGTCGCAGCCCTCGTCGATCTTGGTGGCCGCATCCCCCGAGCCGGGGACATCGGCGTTGCAGTCGTTGTCGACGCCGTCGCAGATCTCGGTGACGCCGGGGTTGATGGCGGCCTCGGTGTCGACGCAGTCGCCGGGGCCGTGGGGGCACGCCGCCGGCCAGCCGGCCGGATCGCCGACCTGCGCGACCAGCAGGCCCGCCTGGCAGTAATCGTCGCCGTCGTCGTCGCAGCCCTCGTCGACGCCGTCGGCGCAGTTGTCGTCGATGTCGTTGCACCACTCGTCGCGGCCGGGGCGGATGAGCGGGTCGGTGTCGACGCAGTCTCCGCCGCCCTTGGGGCAGTAGCTGGGCGTGCCGATCACGGTCATGGCGGCGTCGCAGTACATGTCGTCGTCGTCGTTGCAGCCTTCGTCGGTCTGGCTGTCGCAGTCGTTGTCGACCTGCTCGTCGCACACCTCGATCGCGCTCGGCCGGATGGCCGGGTCGGCGTCGTTGCAGTCGCCCGCCACGGACGCCGTGTAGGTGCCGTCGTTGGCGCACAGGCAGCGCACGTCGAGCGTGTCGCCGAACGAGTCGCGGTCGCGATCGCTGTAGTGGGGCTCGCACCCATCTGCGCCCTGCTCGTCGGTGACGGCGTTGCAGTTGTCGTCGATGCCGTTGCACGACTCGGTCGCGCCGTGGTGTACCGCCGGGTCGCGGTCGTTGCAGTCGGCCGTGGCCGGGTCGTCGTCGCCGTCGACGTCGGGATCGCAGACGTCACCCACGTCGTCGCCGTCGAGGTCGTCCTGGCCGGGGTTGTAGAGGTTCGGGCAGTTGTCGAGGTCGTTCACCACGCCGTCTTCGTCGAGATCGACGTCGCAGGCGTCGCCCAGGCCGTCGGTGTCGGTGTCCTGCTGATCGGCGTTCGCCGTGACGGGGCAGTTGTCGTCGTCGTCGAGCACGCCGTCGCCGTCGTCGTCGTCGTCGCAGGGATCACCCAGGCCGTCGTCGTCGAGGTCGTCCTGGCCGGGGTTCGCGACAGTGCGGCAGTTGTCGTCGCAAGCGGGGGCGGGGTCGAGGCCGCCGGCTACCTCGAGCGGCGTGCAGGGCAGGTCGGTCTCGTCGCCACTCTGGTCGCCGTCGTCGAGCACGCCGTCGCCGTCGTCGTCGGTCGACACGCAGTCGGCCACGCCGTCGCCGTTGGTGTCGGGGAACCCTTCGTCGGTCTGGCCGTCGCAGGTGTCGTCGACGCCGTTGCAGTTCTCAGGGGCCTCCGGGTGCACGCTGGCCACGCGGTCGTCGCAGTCGGCACAGCCGAGCCGGCAGGTCGCCGGCTCGATCGCGCACTCGGCGGCCAGGCACCAGCCGTCGCCGTCCTGGTCGGGGTCGCAGGCGTCGCCCAGCTTGTCGCCGTCCAGGTCGGCCTGGTCCGTGTTGGCGACCTGCGGACAGTTGTCGAGGCCGTCAGGCACGCCGTCGCCGTCGTCGTCGGCGGCCAGGCAGTCGATCAGGCCGTCGTGGTCGGTGTCGAAGCAGTCCTCGTCGGTGTCGCCATCGCAGTCGTCGTCCTGGCCGTTGCACGTCAGGCAGTCTTCCTGCGACGTCTGGCCTTCGACGACGCCGGGGTGGACGTGCGCGTCGCGGTCGTTGCAGTCGGGGCCGCCCGCGGCCGTGCCGTCGTAGCCGTCGCCGTCCTGGTCGGCGTCGCAGGCGTCACCCAGGCCGTCCTGGTCCAGATCGGGCTGGTCGGCATTGGGCACCAGGCGGCAGTTGTCGTCGCACCCCGTGGTCGCGCCGCCCACGCACAGGCTGGTGCCCACCACGCCGTCGCCGTTGCCGTCGTCGAGCACGCCGTCGTCGTCGTCGTCGGGATCGCAGGCGTCGCCGATCGTGTCCAGGTCGGTGTCCTGCTGGTCGACGTTCGGCACCAGGACGCAGTTGTCGTCGAAGTCGGGCACCGTGTCGTCGTCGTCATCGTCGTCGCAGGCGTCGCCCAAGCCGTCGAGGTCGGTGTCCCGCTGGTCGGCGTTCTGGACGAGCCGGCAGTTGTCGACGCCATCGAGTACGCCGTCGTTGTCGTCGTCGGGGTCGCAGGCGTCGCCCTGGCCGTCGGCGTCGGTGTCGATCTGGTCGCCGTTCGCGGTGGTCGGGCAGTTGTCGTCCTGGTCGGCCAACTGGTCGTTGTCGTCGTCGGGATCGCAGACGTCGCCCAGGTCATCGGCCTCGTTGTCGGCTTGGCCGGGGTTGTAGTCGACGGGGCAGTTGTCGTCGGCGTTCGCCACGCCATCGCCGTCGATGTCGGGGTCGCAGGCGTCGCCCGTGCCGTCGGCGTCGAGGTCGCCCTGGTCGGCGTTCGGGACCAGTCGGCAGTTGTCGTCGCCGGCGGGGCCCGCGACGCACTCGGTCTGCCCGTCCTGGATCACCGGCCCGCCGTTGTCGCACACGCCGTCGCCGTCGTCGTCGGGCGACAGGCAGTCGACCCAGCCGTCGGCGTCGGTGTCGATGCAGCCTTCGTCGGTCAGGCCGTCGCAGTCGTCGTCGACGCCGTTGCAGTAGGCGCATTGGTCGACCGCGGGCTGAGCCTCGGGCACGCCCGGGTGCACGGCCGCGCTCAGGTCGTTGCAGTCGTCGCCGCCGGGGTACTGACTGCCCGCGTAGCCGTCGCCGTCGGCGTCCTTGTCGCAGACATCGCCCTTGCCGTCGAGGTCGAGGTCTTCCTGGCCCGGGTTGGCGTTCAGTGGGCAGTTGTCGTCGCAGCCGACGCTTTCTCCCGGCAGGCAGAGGTTGTCGCCGGCCACGCCGCTGCCGTCGCCGTCGTCGGCGACGCCGTCGTTGTCGTCGTCGGGATCGACGCAGTTGGCCTGGCCGTCGAGGTCGGTGTCGGTGAAGTCCTCGTCGGTCGTGCCGTCGCAGTCGTTGTCCTTGCCGTCGCAGATCTCCTTCTCGGCCGCGACGCCCTCGCAGCCCGGCACGCCCTGCTCGCACGTCGACGTGCCGGGGCAGCTGCCGAAGTCGTTGGTGACCAGGCACGCGGTGACGGCCACGTCGTCGTCGGTCTGGCCGTCGCAGTCGTCGTCGAAGCCGTTGCAGCTCTCGACGGCCGGCACCTGGGCGTCGCAGGCGGTGAGCCCGCCCACGTCGCAGAAGCGGTGGCCCGGGCAGGCGCCGGCCTGGTTGATGATCGAGCACGTCGTGGCCGCCTGGGCTTCGATGGAGGGCGTCGAGCACGCGCACGTCCCCGTGGTCAGCACGCACTGCTCGACGGCCCCCCCCGTGGCCAGTTCGACGTCCCGGCAGTCGTAGCCCTCGGGGCAATCCGCCGACAGGTCGCACGGCGCGCCGCAGAAGTTGCCGGCCAGGCCGTCGACGCCGTCGTAGGCCACGCAGCGCGAGTCGACCGTGGCGACCTGGGTCTGGCAATCGGCGTTGGTGGCGCAGGGCTGGCACAGGCGCGCGAAGTTGTAGACGCACACGTACTGGCAGTCGGGGCAGGTGGCGGCCACCTCGGCGCACGACCAGCCGGGAACGCCGCAGTCGTCGGTGCAGGGCTTGGAGCACACCTTGCCGTCGGCGGCGGGCACGCACACGCTGCTGGCGCAGTCGTCGGGCGAGGCGCAGGGGCACAGCCACTCCGCGTACGGCGGCTGGCAGTTCGGCGTCACGTCGGCATCACCCGCCAGGTCGAGGGCCTCGGAGGCGTCGGTGTCACCCGGCAGGTGGTCGGCGCCCCAATCCTTGCCCGTGTCGCCGTGACCCACGTCGAGGCCGTCGAGCCCCACGTCGAGGTCGCCGCTGCCGTCGCCCGGTGCGACCTGGTCCTGCCCTGCCGTGTCGCTCTCGATGGCGCTACCGGAGCAGGCCAGGACGCCGATCGCGAACAACAGCCAAGCGGTGCTGGAGAGGGGTCGGTTCATGGGAGCTCCTCGGCGCGGAATTTCAAGAATACACACCGTTCGAGTATAGCCGGAAGGGGACCCCCGGCACAAGCCCTTCGCGACGGCAGAATGCACGGCGACGAAAGAGAAAATCAGGATGGGAAGGGACGGGATTTCAGGCGAACTCGAGCGCCCGGCTGGGACAGTACTTGGCACACTCGGGATCGCCGCCGCACAGGTCGCACTTGAAGCAGCGGCTCGTACCGTCGTCGTAGCCGATGTTGCCGAAGGGGCAGGCCGCCACGCACGCCTTGCAGTGGATGCAGCGCAGGTCGTGGTAGTCGACGGCGCCGGTGGTCTCGTTCCGTGTGAGCGCCTGGGTCGGGCAGACCAGCACGCAGGCGGCCTGATCGCACTGGAAGCAGACCACGGGCAGCCCCCCCTCGGGGGGACGGATCGGGAAGGCGCGGATGCGCGAGCGCCCCGGGGTCTTGCCGGCCGGGTGCGAGAAGGCGCAGGCGATCTCGCAGGTGCGGCAGCCGATGCAGCGGACGGGGGTGACGACCAACTGCTTCATGCCGCCCTCCCTTCGCCCACGCCCACCAGGGCCGCGATGGTGTCGGCGGTCTGGCGGCGGCGCCCCTCGTCGGTGACGAAGAAGCCGTCGGTGGGCAACCCGGTGCGCTTCGAGAGCAGCGCGGCGTGCTCGCGGGTGATCGTGGGCTCGCCCGAGACCTCGCAAGGCACGCGTTGGAAGGTACGCCCCCAGATGGTGCGCGCCAGCCCCTCGTCCTTCAGCTCGATGCAACCGGTGGGGCAGACCGCGGCACACGAACCGCAGCCCACGCACGCGTCGGCGTCGTCGACGAAGGGCAGGCTGATCTCGCCCTCGGCGCCGCGCCCGGCCGTGCTGATGGCGAAGGCCCCCACGGCGGCGCAGGCGCGCGTGCACAGGGTGCACAGGATGCAGTTCGAGGGCTCGGCCTGCGGCACGAAGGTGGTGTCGCCCACGCCGTGCTCCAGAGCCAGCCGGCGGATGAGCTCGGAGCCCGGCGCGCGTGTCAGCAGCAGGTCGAGCAGCGTGGCGCGGATGCGCAGGAGATTCTCGGTGTGCGTCTCGACGCGCAGCCCGTCCTCGGCCGCCTGCAGGCAACTGGGCACCACCTTGGGCGCCTCGTCCGGGTGGCGGCGCATCTCGACCACGCACAGCCGGCAGCCCCCCCAGGCCTCCAGGCCTTCGTGGTGGCAGAGCGTGGGCAGGTCGATGCCCGCCCGTCGGGCCACCTGCAACAGCGTTTCGCCCGGCCTCGCGGCCAGCGGACGCCCGTTGATCGTCAGGATCATCGTTTCCTCCTCAACGTCCGGGCAGGATGTCGATGGCGTCGAACGTGCAGACCGAGTGGCACACGCCGCAGCGTGTGCAGCGCGCCTCGTCGATCAGGTGCAGGGCCTTCTTCTCGCCCGTGATCACCTTCTCGGGGCACTGGACGGCGCAGATGGTGCAGCCCGTGCAGCGGTCGGTGATGCGGTAGGTGATGAGCGCCTTGCAGACGCCGGCCGGGCACTGCTTGTCGTCGATGTGGGCCAGGTACTCGTGCCGGAAGTACTTCAGGGTCGAGAGCACGGGGTTCGGCGCGGTCTGGCCCAGGGCGCACAGGCTCGCGTCGCGCACCACGGGCGCCAGCGCCTCGAGGCGGTCCAGCGTGGCGTGCGTGCCGCGCCCCTCGACGAGGTCGTGCATCAGGTGGCCCATCTGGATGAGGCCGTCGCGGCAGGGCGTGCACTTGCCGCAGGACTCCTGGATCAGGAAGTCGATGAAGTAGCGCGCCACGTCGACCATGCACGTCCGGTCGTCCATGACGATCATGCCGCCCGAGCCCATCATGGAGCCGGCAGCGGTCAACGTGTCGAAGTCGACCTCGAGGTCGAGCATGGACTCGGGCAGGCAGCCGCCGGAGGGCCCGCCGGTCTGCACCGCCTTGAAGGCCCGGCCGTCCTTGATGCCGCCGCCGATGTGCTCGACGATGTGGCGCAGGCTGGCGCCCATGGGGACCTCGACCAGGCCCGTGTGGTTCACCTTGCCGACCAGGCTGAAGATCTTGGTGCCCTTCGAGCCCGCCGTGCCGATGCCCGCGAACCAGGCCGCGCCGCGGTCGACGATGAGCGGCACGTTGACCCAGGTCTCGACGTTGTTGATGTTGGTGGGGCAACCCCACAGGCCGCTGACGGCCGGGTAGGGCGGGCGGAAGCGCGGCTGGCCCTTGTTGCCCTCGACCGAGCCGATCAGCGCGGTCTCTTCGCCGCAGACGAAGGCGCCGGCGCCGCGCGTGACGTGCAGGTCGAACGCGAAGCCCGTCCCCAGGATGTCGTCGCCGAGCAGCCCGGCCGCCCGCGCGTCGGCGATGGCCTTCGTGAGGCGCTGGACCGCCAGGGGGTACTCGTTACGCACGTAGACGTAGCCCTCGCGCGCGCCGATGGCGTAGGCGCCGAGGAGCAGGCCCTCGAGCACGCCGTGGGGGTTGCCTTCGAGCACGGAGCGGTCCATGAACGCGCCCGGATCGCCCTCGTCGGCGTTGCAGACCACGTACTTCATGGGCCGGCCGTCGACCCGCGGGGCGTCGGCGGTGCGCGTGAAGCGCCACTTGCGCCCGGTGGGGAAGCCGGCGCCGCCACGACCGCGCAGCCCGGAGGCCTCGACCTCGGCCAGCACCTGCTCGGGGGTCATGGAGCCGAGCGCCTTGCCGAGGGCGCGGTAGCCGCCGTTCCGCACGTAGTCGGCCAGGCTCTCGGGGTCGATCTTGCCGTTGAATGACAGGATCAGGCGATTCTGGTGCTTGTAGAAGGGCACGTCGCGCTCGTGGACGACGGCCTCCCCGGCGGGCGTCTTGTACTGCAGGCGCGGGACGATCTGCTCGGCGCCGGGCGCGGCGGCCACGGTCTGGTCCAGGATCTCGGCCACGTCCTTCGCGAGGTTCTTCCGCCCGACCTCCTGGTAGAAGATCATCGACGGGTAGATCACGACCAGCGGGCCGCGCTCGCAGAAGCCGTGGCAGCCGGTGGCGCGCACGTCGACGTCGAGGCCACGCTCGGCCACGCCCTTGCGGAAGGCCTCGGCCAGCTTGTCACTGCCGTAGGCCTTGCAGCCGGTGCCGGCGCAGATGGCGATGGCCTTGCGGTTGGCGTCGTGCGCCGCCTGCAGCGACGCGCGCCAGGCTTCGAGCGCCGCGAGGTTCGGGATGCGCTCGCTCATTCCTCACCCTCCTTGCCGTCGCCGCCCAGGATCGGCTTCAACGCACGGTCGACCTTGCGCGCCGTGGCCGAGCCGACGTACTCGCCGTCGACGATGACCACGGGACCCAGGGCGCACGCGCCCACGCAGTTCACCGTCTCGACGGTCAACTGGCCGTCGGGGGTGGTGTCGCCCGCCTTCACGCCCGTGCGGCGCTCGAGGTGCTCGACCAGTTGGCCGGCGCCGCGCACGTGGCACGCGGTCCCCATGCACACCGTGCAGGTGTGGGCGCCCCGCGGCGTCAGGCTGAAGTGCTTGTAGAAGGTCGCCACGTGGTAGACGTGGCTGCGCGGCACCTGGAGGTGGTCGGCCACCGTGAGGAGCGCCTCGCGCGGCAGGTAGTGGAACGCCGCTTGTACGTCCTGCAGCACCATGACCAGGCTGCGGCGGTCGGCCGGGTAGCGCTGGAGGATGGGCGCGAGGGGCGCCAGATCGACGGGGGTGGCTTGCAGTGCGCTCATTGGGCACTCCCTGAGGTTCCTTCGAGGGCGGCCGCGACGCCCGCCTCGAACACGTTCATGACGGCCTCGAGCACCTTGGGCTTCTTGCCGAACTGGTACTTCAAGAGGTCGCGCTGCGCCTGCAGGCCGACCGCGCCGCTGGCCGCCACGAAGGCGCCCAGCATGGCGATGTTGGCCGAGCGGGCCGTGTCGTACTTCATGGCCAGGTCGTTGCACGGTACGCACACCTGGCGGACGTCGGTGCGGTCGCTGACCACGTCGATGAGGCTCGAGTTGATGACCAGCAGCCCGCCGGGCCGCACCTTGGGCGCGAACTTGTCCAGGCTCGGCCGGTTCATGGCCACCGCGCACTGCGGCGTGTTCACGACGGGCGAGCCGATGGGCCGGTCGGCCAGCACGACCGTGCAGTAGGCCGTGCCGCCGCGCATCTCGGGCCCGTAGCTCGGGATCCAGCAGACCTCCTTGCCCTCGGACATGCCGGCGAGCGCCAACAGCTTGCCACCGGTCATGATGCCCTGGCCGCCGAACCCCGCGAACGTCACCTCGTAGACCATCTCGTCCTCCGACGCGAGCGCCTATCGGGCGCTCGCACGGCGTGGGCTCCGGGTGCCCACGCCAACAACAACAACCTGAGCGCCGCAGGCGCTCAGCGCCTATCGGGCGCTCGCACGGC
>Ga0172370_10004023_pt1 | contig 19957 bp, 22 predicted proteins | sample LakKiv5m_FD_114538 | JGI IMG/M metagenome (GOLD analysis project Ga0172370, IMG submission 114538) | Freshwater microbial communities from Kabuno Bay, South-Kivu, Congo - kab_022012_11.5m | ecosystem: Environmental > Aquatic > Freshwater > Lake | place: Democratic Republic of the Congo...
AATATTTTGATTCAAAAACAACCAGGAACATATGAAAACAAACTCTCAGTAGATATTAATGGAAGAAATGTCTATCAAGGCGTGTTGGATGTTGATAAGGAAATAAAATAACAAACGGTTGAAAGATAATTTAACTGTGCTATAATAATTTATTAATATGGAAGCAAAAGTTTTATCATTTAAATTTATTCTTATTACTCGCCTCTGTGGCGGGAGAATGATTTGAAGTAAAACCTAAATTCAAAAACATTTCCCGCCGAAAGGCGGGCTTTTTTGTTATATGGAAAACTCAATTTTATTTATTTTAATTATTTTTATTCTTTACTCATTTTTGACAGGACAATAAGAAGTAATTTATTTATGATTATCAGAACAAATAATTTTTACTTTTTCTTTTTTATGACCTCGAAACGCGGGGAGATATTTTAATTTAAATTAAATTTTTATCAACCCCGCGCAAGCGGGGTTTTTTTATTTGTTAACAATTTTAAAAAAATATGACTGAACAAAATAAACCGTTTTCAAAAGAAGTCAGGGAAAGATTGATCAGGTCAGAAATAAGGCCACTTGGGCCAGGTGATTACCGACAGTGGTTGAATGTTGCCAATAGCGCTTGGGTAGGCATTTCAGAAATTAACAAAGAATGGGATTTTGTCGCATTGACAAAAGACAGTATTGCTTCTCCAGGGCTATTTAGTGAGGGGCGTTTGATTGGTGCGTCATTAAATTTAGTAAAAGCCAATACAAATAGTCAATATCTTCTTGTGCACATGTTGGCGGTTCACGGAGATTACCAAGGTTTAGGCTTAGGATTTAGGCTGATGGAAGCAAATTATGATCTTATTAAGGACAATATATTAGGAGAGGGTGTCCAGACGGTAAAACTGACGTCGGATCCTTTTGATGTTCGTAATGTCGGGTTTTATCTTCACCGCTGTCACATGCATTCAAACACATATATTGATGACGCCTATAAAACTCTAAACGAAGAAGGGGCAGGGAAACACCGAGGACTGCCGGCCGACAGATTGTATTATGTTTGCCAACCAAATAGTCTCTGGTCCCAAATAGTAACACTGCCAAATCAGGCTGACTATGAACAATTAATTAGCCGGCATCCGGAATTGTTGCTCGAAACGGGAAATAATTTTCCTATTGTCTTGGTACAGACTCCTTCTGATATCGAAAAGCTAAAGGGAGATTCACTGGAACAGGCGGTACTTTGGCGCTTACAGCAAAGAAATGCATTAACATCCGTTTTCGAGCGCGGTTACACAGCGGTTGATTGTGTGACGATAAGCGGTTCAGATCGTCCCCGGTGTTATATCGTTTGTCTGCGGGGTTTTGATCAAAGTAAGCCGTTTTTATTGGAACAGCAAGTTAAAAATTTAATTAAATAATATGGAAATAAAAAAAGGAGAAATATTCAAAATCAGATTACCATTAATTGCGCCATTTCGCACGGGTTTTGGAACGCTCATAAACCGAGAAATTATTTTTGTCAAATTATATGACAAGAAAGGCCTAATCGGCATAGGTGAATCAGCCAATCTGGAATTGCCGTTTTATGAACCGGAGTTTAATGATTCAATGATTGCGTTGTTGAAAAGATATCTTATTCCTTTGGTCATGAACAAAAAGATAGATAGTATCAGTGACCTGGAGAAACTTCTGGGTAGTATAAGAGGTAATAATTTTGCTAAAACAGCAATTGAATCGGCCTTTTGGCACATTCAATCACAAACGACCAGTACGCCATTGAGGAAATTATGGGGTGGAGTCCGCCACAAAATACCGGTGGCCGTAAGCATCGGCTTGGGCGCAAATTTAAAAGACAGTATTAAAAAGGTGAACGAGGCGATTGAGCGATTAAAACCCAAAAGAGTCAAAATAAAAATAAAACCGGGAATAGATACAGAGTTAATAGAAGCAATTAGACGAGATTATCCCAATCTTCCGATTATGGTTGATGCCAATGCCTCTTATTGCCTAAAAGATCTCAAGATTATGCAGAAGCTGGATCAGTTTGATTTGGTGATGATTGAACAGCCATTCGCTTATAACGATTTAATAGAGCATTCCCAGCTTCAGAAACAAATCAATACGCCGATCTGTCTTGATGAAAGTATTACTTGTTTTCATCAGGCAGAGCAAGCAATAAAACTAAAATCCTGCAAAATTATAAACATCAAACCTCAAAGAGTTGGTGGTTATTGGCAAGCCAAAAAAATATCCAAACTTTGTCGCGCTAACAACACCCCGGTTTGGTGTGGGGGGATGATCGAATCCGGTTGGGGTCAATTATTTAACTGTCAGATTGCTACTTTACCAAACTTCAAATACGAAAACGACATTTGTTTAACAAAGTGGTACTTGGCAGATGACATATTACAACAGCCAATAGAGGAAAGCGAAGGGTTGATTGACGTTTCTCAAACCGACAACTTGTTTAAAGTAAACGAAAAAAAATTTAGACGATATATGATTTGTAAATTAACAATTAAAAATAAATAATATGTCAAATACAGAAAATGGAGCACTGGGATACATTAAATCAACTATTGATTATGACAATCGATATGGACCAAAGATTGATCTGGGTCTAGGAGAATCACCTTTGGGAGCAGCTCCGGAGCTTGAAAGGGCTTTAGCAGATAGAAGTCCTTATCACAACCTTGCCCATTATTCGGAAGATCCGATGCACCGCCTCTCAGCTGAAATTTTATTACAAGGAATCGGGTTGTCAGACATTCCAATAGAATCTGTTTTGTTTAATGGAAACGGTAGTTACGGAGTGGGTGACGAAGTAATAAGATATTTATCACTCGTCGGGTATGGTCCGCTTTATGTCCCGACATATTCATTTCCCAATGTTAAACAGTGGGCAATAAGACACAACAATGAGTATCGGCCGGTGCCGACTTCAAGACTGGATCCAGAGTCATCATTAACTAGTATTTTGGAAATGCCGGCAGATAGATTTAATCATGCTATTGTTTATCTGGATTATCCAAATAATCCATTTGGCTATGCCAACTCTGATTTGATCAGGGAGATAATCGCAACCGTGTCAAAAAATGGCGGGATACCAATTTTAGACATGGCTTTTGGTGAGGTTTTAGGAAATGAGTTTAAACGAGCATTACAATATTCACATGATAATGGTGGTATTTCATTGGCTTCGCTGACAAAAACACAGGGGTTAGCCAAGCTGAGATTGGGTTACAGTATCTTGCCGGAAACCTTAACCTGCAACGGCTATTCAGGTGAGCAACGACTGGTCTTCGGAGTTAACGACGAGGCAGAATTTGCTTTGCAATATTTGTTTGGACAAAAAGGGAACGGGAGAACTTTGGCGAGTCAGCATGCTGATAAAGTGGCCAAACACAACCTTAAAATCAACAAAAGATTGTATGAAGAATTGGAGTTGATTGGTTTATGTGTTGGTTTGACCGATCTGCGTACTCCGATCCAAACCATATTGTCTTCGATTCCGGATTTTTACCAAAAATTGGCGGCGTGTGGTCTGGTGACAGAAAGCTTACATGATTATCAAGGAACGTTAAACGGTCAACTTGGTTTCGGCCACTCGGCTGTACGAATGTTAACGCCAAGGCCGGGAGAATTACAAGAAACATTAAGAAGAATTAGGTTGGCCGTAAACAATTAGCGCCCATTATTATAAATTCGTAATATAATATATACATGTTAGATCAAATAATTAGCTTGACTAAACAACTAATCTCTATTCCGTCAACCAAAGATAACCCGAAAGAAATTGAAAAAGCGTTAGAAGTGGCTTTAGGTAAATTGAAGGGTTTTACGATCGAGAGATTTAAAAGCAGCGGGAGCCCGAGCGTTTTAGTATATAAAGGAAAAACCAGACCGAAAAAGTTCAAAATCATTCTCAACGGACATCTTGATGTCGTTCCAGGAAAACCCGATCAATACAATGTTAAAATTACCGGAGACAAACTTTCAGGTAGAGGAACGCTTGATATGAAAGTGTCTGTAGTGGTAATGATTCTTGTATTCAAGGAGCTTGCGGATAAATTGAATTACTCTCTAGGTCTTCAATTGGTTACCGACGAAGAAATAGGAGGACTAAACGGTACGAAATACCAGATTAAAAAAGGCGTAAAAGCTGATTTCGTCATTGCCGGTGAGTATTCTGACTTGAGGGTTAGCAACGAAGCAAAAGGACCATTGTGGGTTAAAATTACCACCAAAGGCAAAGCGGCTCATGGAGCTCAATTATGGAAAGGGGCAAATGCCATTCAAAAAATGGTTGTTTTAATCAATAAAATCAACAAAACATTTCCGATACCGAATAAAGAAAGTTGGGTGACAACGCAAAATTTAGCAAAAATAGAGACGAATAATGAAACCGTCAATAAAGTGCCTGATAACTGTGTCGCCTGGTTTGATTTCCGGTATATTCCCCAAGAGAAAGACAGTATAATTTCAAAAATTAAAAAACTTATACCTGATGACGCCATTTTTGAAATCTCAAAAAAGGAACCATGTCAATTTACCCAAGCAAATAATTCCTACATAAAAAAATTGAGAAAAGCCACTAAAGCAGTTACGGGTAAGGATTACGGATTAATTTCATTCAACGGAGCATCAGATATCAGACACTATGGCGAATTTGGGTTTCCAGGAGTGTGTTTTGGTCCGGTAGGCAAGGGTCTGCACTCTGATACGGAATGGATTAGCGTTAAAAGTGTTCAAAAATATTATTCCATCTTAAAAAAATTTCTCCTTTCTTTGTAAAACGTCTGTTATCATAGGTAGTATGGCTAAGACGATTAAAATAGAAGCGATTGTTTTGAAGAAAAAAAGTCTTCTCAATAAAGATCTTTTGGTAACTTTTTTCACAAGAGAAGAGGGAAAATTAAAAGTATTTGCCAAAGGAGCAAAAAAAATCACCAGCCGGAGACTGGCCCATCTTCAAACGGGTAATATAATCAAAGCGATTATCAATAAAAAAGATGATCGTTTATACCTCCAGGAAACCAAGCTGATATCCGGACTATCCCAAATCAAAGAAGATCCGGAGAAATCAAAATTTCTTTACTATTGTATTTTCGCCATCGAGAGACTATTACCGGAAAATCAAAGGGATTTTTCTGTTTATAGATTGTTAATGAAGTTTTTGATTGAACTTACGAAAAAATCCGATTTTTCTCAAATTTCGATGAATCGATTCATCGAAAAATTATTAATCAGCCTTGGGTATATTAATCAAAGCTTAGACAATCAAAACATCCAGCAAACTCTCGAAGAAATCATTAATGAAAAACTACCCTCCTTTGTTATATAATTTTCATCAGGGATAAAAGTATTAATATAATAAATTTTAAGGAAAGCTTGATATCGTATTTTTCGCCCGCCTCACCCTAAAGGGACCCAGGCGATTGGCTCAAAATAGATATCTTCGCTTTCCTTTATTCAAAATATTATGGATAAAATTGTAGCTTTATGTAAAAGACGGGGGTTTATTTTCCAGTCGTCTGAAATTTATGGTGGAATTACCGGTTTTTGGGATTATGGTCCTTTGGGTGTTGAACTAAAAAACAACATTAAAAAAGAATGGTGGAAAACCATGGTTTATGATAGGAAAAATGTGGTGGGGATTGATGCGGCCATTGTAATGAATCCAATCGTATGGGAAAAATCCGGTCATATCGAATCATTCACTGACCCGTTAGTGGAATGTAAAAACTGTCATTCTCGTTTTCGAGCTGATAAGATTATTGAAAACACATGTCCTAATTGTCAGCAAAAAAACAACTTTACATTACCTAGAAAATTTAACCTTTTGACTGAGGTGTTTTTAGGCGCTACAGAGCCAAAACAAAAAGCTTATCTTCGTGGAGAAATAACTCAGGGAGCTTTTGTCAATTTTCAAAACATCGTTAGTTCAAACCGGGTAAAAATTCCTTTCGGAATCGCTCAAATTGGAAAAGCTTTTAGAAACGAGGTAACCCCAGGAAATTTTACATTTAGAAGCCGAGAATTCGAACAAATGGAATTGGAGTATTTTATTGAACCAAACGATCAGGAAGGTGACAAATGCTTTAATGAATTAAAAGAACAAAGAATGATGTGGTATCTCAATTTAGGGATAAAACCTTCCCATCTTAGGTTTAAATCTCATGAAAAGGATGAAATTGCTCATTATGCTCGTCGAGCTGAAGATATTATATATTCGGCTCCTTTTGGATGGAGTGAACTTGAGGGTATTCATCATCGAGGCGATTGGGATTTGACACGTCATAATTTGAAATATAAAAATCAGCAAACAGGTGAAGAATTTACTCCTTGGGTAATTGAAACATCGGGTGGTGTAGATAGGGCGTTGTTATTTTTCTTACTTGAAGCGTATAAAGAGGTTGGCAGTAGAACAGTGCTTCAATTACATCCGAAACTTACCCCATATAAAGCCGCTATTTTTCCATTAATGGCTAATAAACCTGAACTTGTTAATGAAGCGAATAATATTTATTTAAATTTGAAAAAACAATTTAATGTTGCCTGGGATGACCGGGGAAATATTGGTAAGAGATATTTTGCCCAGGATGAGATCGGAACTCCATTTTGTGTTACAATAGATTATCAGTCACTGGAAGATAAAAAAGTGACGGTCCGTGATAGGGATACGATGAAACAAGTACGAATTGAAACCAGTCAATTGGTTAATTATTTAGTTGATAAATTTAAATAAAAAAATATGAAACCAGAACAAAAAAAGATCTTGGTGATCGGAGGATTGATCGTAGTGATCGTTATTGCCACATTTTTATTCATTAATAGAGGCAAGACCCAGAAAACAGAGACCAAAGAGGCATTGCCGACCGAAATGGTGATTCCCACCGTGGATTCATCAGTTAAGGTTGATTTAAAGGCATCCGGCACGAGTAAAGAGGTAACTTTATCTATTAGCGGTATTCCGTCGCAAACCCAATCAATTGATTATGAATTATCATATAATACGGCCGCCCAAGGACTACAGGGAGTCATTGGTACCATCGTTTTAGAAGGTGGGGAGTCAAATTACGAAAAGAAGATTACTTTAGGAACATGTTCTTCCGGAACATGCACTTATCATCAAGTGGTCGGAAAAATAAAGCTAAGTTTAAAATTTAGCGGAAATTACGGAGAAAAAGTTTTTGAAAAAGATTACGAAATCTAAAAAATTATAAATCTATTTTTGATATTTTAACTTTCTGATTGGAGGTGTAAATATGCCAATAATTAAATCAGCAAAAAAGAAACTCAAACAAGATAAAAAAAGAAGAATTTTAAATTTAAGATATTTAAAAAGCTATCGAGTAGCCATAAATAAACTCAAAACCGCAAAAACAACGGAAAAAATAGCTAAAATGGTTAGTTCAGCTTATTCAAAGATCGATAAAGCGGCAAAAAAGAACATTATTCACAAAAACAAAGCCGCTCGCTTAAAAGCTACGGTAGCTAAATTTCTTAAACCGGTAAAAAAAACCAAAACGAAAAAATGAAATTTCAGATTAATCTGCTATCGGAAAAAAACGATTCAACAATAGATAGAGTAATCTATTTCTCATTGAATTACTTAAGATATATTCTGGTGATTACGCAGATTGTGGTAATTTTTGTCTTCTTTTATAAATTTAAAGTTGACCAAGAGATAATTGACTTAAAAGAAGCAGTTGATCAAAAAAAAGAAATCATTGAAATTTCTCGGCCATTATTAAAGGAAGCGGAAGCGGCAGAATTCAAAATTAATAAAATAAAGCCGTTGCTAAAGGAACAATCTGGACTGTTAAATCAGTTTAATTATCTTCTTTCAAATTTTCCCCAATCCTTATTTTTGACAAAATATCGAGTAAATGGCAATCAGACAACGCTTGAGGGATACACCCAAGATGCCCGGGTTATCAGACAATTTTATGCCTGGTTGCAAAAAAACAAAAAGTTTAAAGAGATAAATTTAAATAGCCTAAAAAAAACCGATTATGGCTACGAATTTGTCTTTGTTTTTAATGATTTTATTAACTAGTTATGGATAAAAAAACGATTTTAAATAAATTATTGTCAAAAAAAGGAAAAGATTATACTTATACAATCGCCTTTTTTGTCATTTTTTCTTTTTTTACCTTTTTCGTCATCCGTCCGAATATTTTAGCTGTATTTCAGGCAAATCTGAAGATTGAAAACTTGAAAAAAACCAACACTTTGTATGAAACTCAGATTCAAAATGTTATCAACGCCCAAACGGTTTTGGTAGAAGCAAGAGACGATCTGGACCTCTTGGATCAAGCGATTACCGCAAAACCTCAAGTAAATGAACTAATCCAGGACATAAATAATGTTGTTGACAAAGACAATCTGACAATCAGTAAAATGAATTTAGTTGATGTCAATTTAAAGGATGTGTCCCGGACTAAGGAATTGAAGCCGGTAGTTGTTAATATTAGTACCAATGGAGTATTTGATGAATATCTTAGTTCAATCAAGGATATTTATAATCAACGGAGAATTAAAATTTTGAAAGACATAAATTTGAGTAAAAGCACAGAATTTTCGAGCGACAGCGGCCAGTTAAAAATGAGTTTTCAGATAGAAGGATATTACCTATGAACCAAAAAGAATTATTTATTATCTCAATCACAATTTTTTTAACGATCGTAGCCTGGATGCTGATTGAAGCCTACAAAGTTGAAACAGCAATCCAATCTGAAAAAGAAGAGATTGCCGTAATCGGGAAAAAAATCAATATTGATCTTGAAGTCATTAAAATTCTTAAAGGAAAACAGTCCTTATGAGTTATAGCGATATTTATTTAAATAGAAATACGGTAAAAATACCCACAGTTTTTTTTTTAGTGGTGATTGCTTTTACATCTTTAGCCCTGGTCAAAATATTTTCGATTAAGCCGACCACCTCACAGGCATCAAAAAAGACCTTGAAACAAGTATCTGTGGTGAATTTATCATACAATCAAGCCGGAGTATTTTGGCAGACAGACAAAAAAGAAACCGGGTGGCTTATTTATGGAGAAAATGAAAATATTCTGAATAAAACAGCGATTGATGAAAAGGACACCGCGGATGAGCGAACTATCAATCTCAATCACTACGTTTTATTAAAAAATCTTAAAGAAAATCAACAATATTTTTTTAAAATTATCAGCGACAAACAGTTAATTAGCGATATGAACAACCGTTCTTTTGTTTTTAGAACCCCAACGAATACGCTTACGGCTTCCAATATCAGTCCCGCTTATGGAAAGGTAATTAAAGTTAATGGATCGTCTTTGGCCGCCGGAGCAGTAATTATCGCTTTTAAAGACTGTTATCCTTTACTTGGTCTAATCAAGCTGTCGGGAGAATGGTTGATTCCCTTAAACAACGTCGTTGATAAAACTTCAAATAAAATCAAAAAAATTACCAATGGGGAATTGGCAACGATCGGAATTTACAGTGAAGAGGGTGAAACAACAACGGTTGAAGCGATTGTTGATAATCTAAGTCCATTACCGCAGACATTAGTTATCGGAAAAAACTATAATTTCACGACTAAAGAGAACGTTTTGGCGGCGACCGACAGTATAGTTAATGGTACTAATAAACAAATAGGGATAATTTTTCCCAAGGAAGAGGGAATTATTCCTGGAGAAAGTCCGCTGATTAAGGGAACAGCACTTCCCGGCGCAGAAGTAATTGTTATTATTAATTCTGAAGTAACCTATTCCTCACGGGTGGTGGCGGATAAAGACGGGATCTGGCGTTTAGTTCCCAAAGACAAATTACCGCCAGGAAAACATACTCTAACGATCATTACTAAAAACGAAAATAACCAGGAGGTGAAAATTATCCGGCAGTTCACGATCGCCAAATCAGGAGAGCAGGTTTTGGGAAACGCTACACCGGAACCGACCCTAACCGAGGTACCGACCCCAACCCCAATGGCCGCTATAGTAGTAACACCTTCCGTTATGCCTTCATCGACAACACCGCCAACCAGCGGATTTAATCCCGCCTATTTAACAGTAATTAGCGGCGGTTTTATTATCGTCGGTCTTGGAATTATTCTTGCATTTTGACCTGCAGATTATATAGAATCAAGATATGGATTTAGTTAATTTTCTCTCGTCTGTTAACAAATTAAGCATATTGGCTTTTTTAGTGACTTTAGGGATACTTTTTTATGAAATTCAGTTGTTAAAAAAAGAAAAACGTCTGAGTTCGAAACCAAGAATCCCAAAATTTGAAGAATCAATCAATCCTCAAATATCTCAAGCGGCAACCTTGATAACAGAAAAAAAAGAAGTCGTCACCAAGCCAAACAATTTCATTATTATATTTTTGATTATTTTATTGATAATTTTTGGTTTGGCAACTTTTTTTGGCTTTTACAAATTTAACCAAAAACAAAACACTTTATCCGAAACAAATGTTACGCCGATTGTCAATCTGGTTTCTTCAAAGGGAATTAGATTATTTAACGAACAATTCAATTTATTAAACGACACACAATTAAAAGCTATTAAACCCGGTGATAAGCTTATCATCGGACTAGAGACTATAAATGATGCAGATATTGACCAAGCAAGAATTAGAGTTAACAGCAATGCCTGGCAGCTTTCCGATTTCACCAAAAAATTTTCTTCAAAATACCAGGTTTATTATATTAATTACTCTGTTGCATCAGGAGAATCTAAGTTAAAAATTGAGGCCCAACTGCACTCTGTTGGTGACGGTTGGTTGGGAGACTAGAGATATGCTTAAGATTAAGCCCAAAACAACAACCATATTTTTATTATTGGTTACGTTTTTACTGATCGGTTCAATTGCCTATATTAGTTCAATATTGACAACAGGGAGTGGAGAAACGTCAAAAATTGCACCAAAAAAGACAAAAGCCGCCAGTATTACTTATTCAAAATACCTTGCCCTAAATACGGCGCCGGGAGGATTAAATCCGACCGCAACTCTAATTCCAACCTCAGGCCCCACAAGCGCGATTTCTCCAACGATTATGATTTCAATTACAAACACACCTACTCCAACAGAAGTGGTTTTAGCCTACAACAATCCCAGTATCACCATTACCAAAGCAGCCTCAACGTCAGCAACTACACCAACCATAACATCAATTAAGAATTTGCCGAGTGCCGGATTTGTTTATAACGGCTTAGTAATTTTTGCTGCCGCAACTTTGTTAGTCTTTTTTTCTTTTCTTTATTGATTATTATCCTTTGGGATTAAGTTCTCGCAGTGTACCATATCAGTAATCTGACAGTTTATATATTGGTGGACCTTTGCAAAGTCTTCATCGTCAGGGATTAATACATATTTACCATCATATTCGTAATAGGCAGGAACATAGAAAAAATTTTCTGATAGGGTAGCCTGTTTTCTCTTTAAGTCTTTCCCAATAAGTTTTTTTACTAGAGCGTTTTTTGCAATAATCGCCAATTGCTGATTGTTAATATCCCTCTTAACCAATTGGTTGAACTGTTGGTATAATGCATCTAAATTCTTTAAGCTAAGATTCTTTAACTGTTGGACAATCTTTTTTTCGACCGCATCAATGACTTTTTGCTGACGGTTTTCACGGGCAAAATCACTACCTTCCGTGCCAACCGCATTACGGGAACGGACGAACTTTAAAGCTGTTTTACCATCCATAACCATTGTTCCCTTATTAAAAGTAATCGTTTCATAGCGGCATTTAAAATCAGGATCATTACCGCCGCATTCATCATCTTCTTTACCGGGAATCGGGAATTTTTTGTCGGTAAATGATCGATCTACTTCAATCTGGATGCCACCCAAAAAATCAATTATTTTTTCGAACTTGCTGAAGTCAATGACTGCAGCATATTGGATTGGTTGACCGATAATGGTTGACACTTCGGCTTTCGCCAGTTTTAATCCGCCACCGACCGCTTTAGCTTCTCCATAAGCATAGGCGCTGTTTATTTTATCACGCAGAGTATCACTCCAGATGTCTCTGGGGATAGAAAACGTCGTAATTTGGTTATTTGTGAAGTTATAGTTTGCGACCGTGATTGAGTCAGATAGATTAGGTCCCTGGTATTCGCCACCTGGAATTCCCAAAATTAACATGTTGACTTGATTGTCAAACGTTTTCAGGGAATCATGGGAAATAAGGGCTTTGAGAATAGAGACTTTTAACGTTCTATTGATGAACGTTAAATAAGGTTTAGCTAAAAAATACAGCAAAATCACCACCACCAAAAAAACAATCGTTATTTTATACTTCATAAATCAGACTTGGGAAATTATTTTATAAAACCTTTCTGGATTCAGAGAGGCGCCACCGACTAAAAATCCATCAATTTCGTCTGACTGAAGATAATCTTTTGCATTGTTTTCATTAACAGATCCTCCATACAAAAAAACCGTATTCGAAGGCAGATTTAGTTTTTCTTTTGACTGAATTACTTTATCAAGCGGTTCATTGTTGCCGGTTCCGATAGCATATACCGGTTCATAGGCGACGATTTTAATCATCTCCTTATCTTGTAAATCATTTTGGTCACGGATACAGAAGATTGGTTCAATCTTATATTTTTTAGCCAGAGTAATTTTTTGATGAATTGCTTCATTGCTTTCCCCAAAATTTTTTCTCCTTTCACTGTGACCGATGATCACATATTCAATCAGTCCTTGAAGAGTTTTGGCTGATACTTCTCCAGTATAGGCACCTTGTTCGAACAAGGAGAGATCTTGGGATCCTAATTTCAGGTTTTCGAAATTTGATATTTTATCTTTGATTAATGTAATAAACGGAAAAGGAGGACAAATTATGACTATCGTATCTTTATTGTCTTTGTACAATTTGAAAAATCCATCTAGCCAGGACTTTACTTCATCGAAGTTTTTATTTGCTTTCCAGTTGGCAATGAAGTATTTCATAGTTAATATTATACGTTTTTTGATAACTCATCAGCATCCTGATTTTGCTCACGGGGTACCCACCTAATTGAATATTGAAAATTCTCCAGAAGTTTTAAAGCATCAAAAAGGAGTTTTTTTAGATGAGGATGATTCTTATGAGGATGCCAGACGGTTTTATTTTTATTCCATCCCCAATTTTTTGCAACCATGTTGAAAACCAGTTTGCTGTCAGTAAAAATAATTAACGAATTAACGGATTTAGCGAATTTATTGGCTGACAAATATTTAAGAGCAGCAAGTAGTCCATGGTACTCTGCTAAATTGTTGGTCATGCCCGTTCCCTCACCGATAATTTTTGACTCTTTTTTTATTATCCGGCCATTGTTTTTTATCAGATATCCGTAGCTGGCAGTGCCTCCCGGATTAACAGGCTCACATGCGCCGTCAAAATATATTTCTATCATAATTACAAATCACAAATGACAAATCCACAAATCAAATTCCAAATTCAAATAACAAAACGTTTTAAATTTTGATGTTTGACATTGAATTGATATTTGTTATTTGTTATTTGAGTTTATATTATTATAATCTATGATCTTTGATAATTTAAACCCAAAACAAAAAGAAGCGGTTAATCACATTAAAGGAGCATCGGCAATATATGCCGGTGCAGGAAGCGGTAAAACCAGGGTTTTAATCTACAAAGTGCTCAATCTAATAAAAAACGGGATTGATCCTAATTCGATTTTAATGATTACCTTCACCAATAAGGCTGCCGGTGAGATGAAAGAAAGAATCACCAAGATGAGTGAGGGGAAATTCGGCCGGCTGGGTTTTGTCGGTACTTTTCATGCTTTTTGCGCCCGCCTACTAAGGATTGAGGGAGAGTCAATCGGTTTAAATCGTAATTTTTTAATTTATGATGAGAACGACCAGATAGATCTAATCAAACAAATCCTTAAAGAATCAGAATCAAAAAAACTTACGCCCGGCTATTTTTTAAACAGAATCTCAGCCGCAAAAAATCAGCTGATTGATAGCAATCATTACCTTGAAATTTTTTCCGATTATAATGCGGGGTTAGTAGCCGATATCTACAGCAAATACCAAAAAAAACTAAAAAAAAATAAAGCAGTAGATTTTGATGATCTGCTTATATTGACGGTTAAATTATTGAAAGAGGACACACGGGTACTTGAAAAATATCAAAACCGCTATCGTCATATTCTTGTGGATGAGTTCCAGGACACAAATTACGCCCAATATACAATCGTCCAGTTATTGGGAAGAAGGCATAAAAACATTACCGTCGTTGGCGATTTTTCCCAAAGTATCTATTCATGGCGGGGAGCAGATATAAAAAATCTGGAGAAATTTAAGAAAGATTTTCCTGATGCGGCAATCATCCATTTGGAGGAGAATTACCGTTCGACTCAAAAAATTCTTGATTTTGCCTACCAGATCATTGCCCTTAACCAGACTCATCCGATTTTGCACCTTTTTACAAAAAATCAACAGGGTGAAGATGTGGTTATACAGGAAACAGAAAACGAAGAACAAGAGGCGATTTACATCACCCAAGAAATATTGCGCTTATCTAAAAACGGATCAAATGTCAATTTTGCTGTTTTATACCGTACCAACGCTCAGTCACGTGTTATTGAAGAAGTATTTTTACATTACGGATTACCCTATCTATTAATTGGAGGGACGAGATTTTATGAACGTAAAGAAATCAAGGACGTACTAGCTTATTTACGATTATTAATCAATCCAGAAGACACCGTATCGTTGGAGCGGGTAAAAAAAATCGGTAAACGGAAATTCGAAGCTTTTAAAAAATATTTTCAGAAGGTAAAAGATCATATCAATAACAAAACCACCGATCTGTTAATGGAGAATGTTTTTAGCGAAACCAAATATCTGTCTTTTTATGACGCGTCCGATGAAACTGATTTTTCCCGACTGGAAAATATTAAAGAGCTAAAATCAGTAGCGCTCAGTTACCCCAAACTAACGGATTTTCTTGAACAGGTAGCTTTGGTTGAATCAGAATATTTTAAGGGTGAAAAAAAAGCCAAGAACGGACAGGGAGTGCGCCTGATGACTCTTCATCAGGCTAAAGGATTGGAATTTCCATATGTTTTTATTGTCGGGGTTGAGGAAGGAATTCTTCCTCACAGCCGGTCAATCGATGACCTGTTCCAATTAGAAGAAGAGAGAAGGTTATTTTACGTGGGGATTACCCGGGCGCAAAAAAAGCTTTATATTACCTATGCGCAGCGACGTTTCATCTTTGGTAGGCGTGCTGAGGCAATGAAATCAAGATTCTTGCTGGAAACGGAAAGCCAATCTTTGATATAATACATATATGCCGTTTAATGTACTTATTAGAAAAGGTATCAACCGTATTTATAATATTTTTTTGGAACTTGAAGTTTTTTTTCTACATTTAATCAGTTGTGTTCCTTCTCATCATTTTCGCCGTTTTTTCTATCGCTTAGCGGGAATGAAGATTGGTAAAGGTTCGACAATCCATACCGGAGCCAGATTTTACGACCCAAAAAATATCACCATTGGTAATGATTCGATTATCGGCGAAGAAGCGGTTTTAGACGGTCGGGATAAAATAAACATTGGCAATCACGTCGCTGTTTCATCGGCCGTGATGATATATAACAGTGAGCACAATATTAATGATGAATTTTTTCAGGCAGTAGATGGTCCTGTAACAATAGGGGATTATTGTTTCATCGGTCCGAGAGTAATTATCCTTCCCGGAATAAAGATTGGTTCGGGCGCGATCATTGGAGCCGGAGCCGTTGTTACCAAAGATATTCCCCCATATGCGATTGCCGGTGGCGTTCCGGCTAAAATTATCGGTGAAAGAAGAAATAAAAATCTTCACTATAAGCTTGGTAGAGCCAGGTGGTTCCGTTAAGAAATAATAAATTTATTAATGAGTCAATAACTTCAAAAAGACTTAAGATTTATAACTCCAATTATTTGTATACTTGCAAATTACAAGTTTTCCTACGATCGTTATAAAACTTATTAATTAAGGTGAAAAAAAGTTTTGGCAGGATTTTCATCCTCGATTTTTTCGGCAACAATATATTTCATATACTTTGCTCCTTCGACAATTTTTTTTATTAAAATGACTTCCTTTTCGCATTCATATGGGAAAAGATAAACACTTTTTTGGTATGGATAAAAACCCAGCTTGACGAGATAAGCCCTTAAATAATCACGTTTGTTTCTTTGGCTTTCTGGAACATCGAAAAACACCATAAACCATTTACCGTTCCATTTTTTGGTTTTCTTTTTAAAATTCAGTAAAGCCTTAATTGAATATTTAATAACTGTAGGATGATTATTATTAACAGTATGGACAAAAACACTATTATCCTTTTCTTCCAACGTAATAATTTCTCTTTTTTCTAAATAGTTAAGAACGCGCATTACTCTTTTTTCCTCAATATTAATTTTTTTTATCTTTTGAAAAAGCCTAATTATTTCATTTATTACCAAAGGCAGTAATGGTCGTGTTGGCGAACCACCTCTAGAAAGATAAGCAAAAATAATTATTTTTAATATCTCTTTTGTTGTTCCCCATTTTTTTGATTTAATTACTTTTATTTTATTTTCCATATTCATAACGAAATTTTTAATTCAAGATTTACCACGATCGTTATATAACTTATAAAGGACAATTTATCTATTTAATTATTAAGTGGTTAATTATTCAATGAAAATACAACTGCAAAAAATATTTGATCTCCGTTTCTTAGAACAGTAAAGTCGGTTGGTCGTTTTCCGTTGATTGTGAATGCTAAGGTTCCTGGCGGATACAGAGATTCTATTTGTGGATAAGATGATAATATAAAAAAAAGATATTCAAGAAATAATAGTCCTTCAGAAACAGTCGCGGATTCATAGCTACAGCCAGTAATATGTTGCAGTGTCCGATCATAATAATTAGTAACATGCATACAATTTTAATATTTCTTTTTTTGGTAATTATCAACGGACGATCTGCTACAAAACAAGCGTTTTAGGTGAGCAGAATGCAAGAAATATTTTGATTGAAGATGGGTTAATTTAATCTTGTGTGCCGACAAGATAAACAGCTTGCCAGGGTTTATAGCTTGAGAAAAAGCTGTCTTTCATCACTTTTCCGTCAGCATAGGTTACTTTATAGTTAAAAGTGGCTTTACTTCCCCAGGCTGGAAAATCCACCTGTTTAGTGACACCTTTTTTTAAAGTAGGATCATCCTGGTAAAGAGGAGCTGGCGGCGATTGCACATCCCAGATGACTGGAGTAGTCAGTTCAACCTTACGATTGTCTTTTTTTCCATAAAAACGGAAATAAAGGAGATTGTTTGCTTGGTCGACCTCTGTCTGGATAAGTATATACGCGGGAGTATTATTTTGTATTTTCAAATCAGTTGATGGAGCAAATACAGTGGCATCCAGTCCCGGTTTTGCGTCATTTTCATAATAACCCACTCTATAAGCATGCGGATGGCGTTCAATGATCGGTAGACCGCTGTTTAGCGCAGCCCTAAATAATGTCGTAGAGACCTGGCAGACGCCACCACCATCTCCCAAGACGGTTTTACCCTCTTTAATGATATAAGCCGGTTGATAACCGGTTAAAGAAGAAATATCACCAACAGTTTCATTAAAGGATAAAATTTTATTTTTTGGTATCAATACACCATTAAATTTTGACGTTGCCAAAATCACGTTATGAACTCTTTCCGGTATGGAATGAGTATAGTCGGATTTTCCTTCACCGATGAATTCCTCGATTCCAAGATCATTTGCCTCGGCCAATGTAATCTCCGGTTCAATAACCCGTTTTTTTAATATTACTTTTTTATTAACCGGTTTACTTTTTATTTCAAAAACAGCAACGGCAAAACGGGACAAGAATTCATCCCTATTTAATTCGATTCCCTTTACCTCAGAAGCAAAATTTATTACCTTTCCGTTTTCAAATTTAAACAATGCGTTTTTTGCCGGGCGATTATAATTGTCTTCCAATACCGCCAGGACTTGTTTAACCGATTCTTTATCATAATCTAGGTTGGATTCAATCTTAAAAGATTGTTTAAAAAAAATACTGGCGATTTTTTGATAATAGCGAGAGAGCGTATTTGAAGAGCGACCGATTAAGTATGCTCTTTCTGCTAAACCCTGGCCGTCATAATGAAGAGAAATCTGTTTGCCGGAAAGACTGGCAACCGATTGATTGTCAAGAACAACCTGAAAAAAAATATTCTTTAACCGGCGATTTTTGACGTCAAAATACTTAATTACTTCTGTTTTTGTTTGATTGCCAAAATCAGTATTATCGATAAAAACAAAAGGATAAAGTTTGTTGTTCAATTTATTTTCTTGCTCAATAAATGTTTTTGTATACAGTAAAACAATAAACAAAATGAGCGAGAAAAAAACGATAACGATCTTTTTATATGCTATCATAAGTATATGGATGATAATATAAAAAATTCTTCCGGAAATCAATCAACGGCACCATCACCTCAGCCACAAACAGAGACGCCCAACAGCGCTACTCCGCTTCCGCCAGAAGGATCAGCTCCTCCTCAGCCAAACACTCCAATTTACGAAAGCGTGCCAGTTGAAGAAAACTTCCAACCAGAAGAAGTAGCTCCAGATATTGCTTCGCCGACAACTGAGGATGTAGGTTCTTCTGTACCGCCGGAGATTCCTCCAACGCCTCCCATGTTTGAAGAGAATAAAAAACAGTATTTGATGATTGCCGGTGGAGCAGTCGTTTTTATATTGATCTTGATTGTCATCGTAAAAATGTTATTTGGAACAAAGACAACCCCTAAAGCAACTAAGCTTACTTATTGGGGACTGTGGGAAGAAAAAGAGGTATTGGATCCGCTAATAAAACAATATCAAAAGAGCAATCCACATATATCAATTGATTATCAAAAGATGTCGGTGCAAGAATACCGCGATCGTTTAGTTGCCAGAAGCATAAAGGGGATGGGTCCGGATATATTTCGTTTTCATAACACCTGGCTGCCGGAAATTAAAGACATCGTGACTCCCTTACCGGAAAAAATAATGACGGCGGCAGAATTTGAAAAAACCTTTTACAAAATTCACCAACAAGATTTAAAAGTCGGCAATTATTATTACGGTTTACCGTTGATGATTGACGGGTTAGTTCTGATTTATAATGACAGTCTGCTTAAAAAAGCAGGAATTGACGCGGTTCCGACCAACTGGGACGAAATAACCGAAGCAGTAACAAAATTAGCCGTAAAAGACACCACCGGTCAAATAATTACAGCCGGTATTGCATTGGGAACAGGGACAAATATTGAACACTTCTCTGACATATTTGGTTTAATGCTCGTCCAAAACGGGGGAACATTGACCGGATTGGAAAAAACTGAAGCGGCAGGAGCTCTCGAAAGCTATCGTAAATTTGCCGAGTCGCCCAATGATTTTTGGAATGAAAATATGCCAAATTCGACGACTGCTTTTATTCAGGAAAAAGTAGCGATGATCATTGCCCCTTCATGGGAGTTGTTAACCATTAAAGCGATTAATCCTGATTTAGACGTAAAAGTAGCTCCGGTTCCTTCTGTTCCAGGTGGAAAATCGGTTTCAATTGCTTCTTATTGGGTTGAAGGCGTTTCCCGTTATAGTAAAAACCAGACCGAGGCCTGGAAGTTTGTTAAATATTTGACCGAAAAGGACAATATGACGAAGCTTTATCAAATCGAATCTCAACTGAGACCGTTTGGCGAAGCCTACTCTCGTGTTGATTTGGCTCCTCTACTTGCGCAGAACCAATATTTAGGCGCGGTAATTAAACAGGCCGATGATTATGTTTCTTTACCTTTGGCCTCGCGCACGTTTGATAATGGATTAAATGATGAAATAATAAAATATATTGAAAATGCCATAAACGCTACCAGTCAAGGAGTATCATATTCCCAAGCATTGGAAACAGCGAAAAAGGGAGTTGATCAGGTATTATTAAAATATCA
>Ga0172370_10004027_pt1 | contig 19944 bp, 20 predicted proteins | sample LakKiv5m_FD_114538 | JGI IMG/M metagenome (GOLD analysis project Ga0172370, IMG submission 114538) | Freshwater microbial communities from Kabuno Bay, South-Kivu, Congo - kab_022012_11.5m | ecosystem: Environmental > Aquatic > Freshwater > Lake | place: Democratic Republic of the Congo...
CAAGCGGCAGCCAAAGAAATGGTCAAAAATCAACCAACCGACAAGGGCCGCATCATTAATATCGCCTCTATCGCGTCCGGTGGCGTGGGAGTAGGGTTTCCGGCTATCGCACACTATTGCGCAAGCAAAGGAGGCATCATTGGTCTAACAGAAGCTCTCGCTGCCGAACTCGGACCGATGGGTATTACCGTCAATGCAATAGGCCCGGGGGGTGTAGAAACCGAAATGACACAAGGCACAAACGAAGAAGCTAAAAAAGCCATGACCGCACGGCTTCCGATCAAACGGTTCGGAAAACCTGAAGAAATTGCCGCTGGTGTCGTATATTTTGCCTCAGACGAGGCCGCCTACACCACAGGCGCCACATTGTATATTGACGGTGGCTGGCTGGCAACGTAAACAGCTTACAAATACAACGCTACGGTCATATTCCAAAAAACGTGCACAAGGATCGGAGCGACAAGAGATCCGGTGTTGTACAGTAGCAAGCTATTGGCAAATCCCAGGACAAAATCTGTCACAAAAAACATGATCAGTGCCGCACCCTTAAGCTTAAGAGACAACACAAGTATCGGAACATGCAGAACGACAAACATAAGCGTAGATATTCCAGCAGCATATAGTACGCCCTTTTTTCCTTGAATCAGACGGGTAAATACAAATCCCCTGCTGAGTACCTCTTCGGAGAATGCAGTCGCAAAGGAAAGCAACAATAACATTCCCAAACCGTATTGTTGAAATGCTTCAACGGGAACGATAGTAATTTTTCCGTACTTGATCGCATTGGCGGCCAGTCCTTCTAATGCAAAAACAAAACCGAACCCCAATCCGATATAAATACTTGTAAATAAATTATTTCCGGACAAGCCTAAAGAATCCAGCGGTTTCCGTTCTTTTTTCAGAACATACCACAATACCGGTACGGCAAAAACCAAAGGCTTTACAACAAATTCATCCACGAATTCAGAAAAACGGAAAAAATACCGGTATAACGCCCATATCAGCACTATCCATCCCCATACCTGATACATGCCGTCTATTGACGGTGCTGTTGGAGTGACGCGCTTTTTAGCTTTCATACTGAATATCCTGCCCCTTGTAGGGTACACACAAAAACAGGTATTTCGCAAGACTACGTTTTTCTGTTATGCACACCGGTAACATGTACGACACGTCCCATAACCGAAAGAATACGGTTGATCAGTGCACATGCATCTGCATACGTCAACCGCCGTATATTGTGCGGAAAATAATGAAATACGAGATTCCTCCCCTGCTTCCATACCGACCACACTTCATCCGCAAGAGACGTGCCGTACCGTTTTACAAGCGTTGTATACGCGCTTCTTTGCCCTAATCTGCGCGCGAGATTTGGACTCAGTACCTTCCCGATCCGGAAATGATCACTCCGGTATTCCCTATCAGATATCAGCCGAATATCCAGAAATACCTCTTTCAAAAAACCTTCGTATAGCTTTGCATACGGAAATACAAGATAAGAATAATCACTGACGCTGTCCGCGTCATGCTGCTTTCTTTCAGCAATCAGCACTTGCCCGTCTTGAGCCAATTGCCGCTGATCATCTGATAAGTACTGCCACAATACAGTATCGGTACTACCCATAAAACCTATTGAATAAAAAATAACGTCTCTAGCATGAACACAAAAACAAATATGCCAAATATGACCCGCTGTGTATATATTGAACCTGAAGATTCGGTCATCCGAAACCAACTGGATATGTTCCCTGTAATATACCATTCGCCAAGCTGCCGTCCGATAAGCTGCACATACAGCGATAACACCAGACCTTCTGCAAATGCTGACCCTGAAGAAGTCACCACAAACAATGATACAAGCGAAAATAAGCCGCAAAATACTACAGAATGGAACGGCGAAGGATCAAGACGGAAAAATAGTTCGGCAATATCCAAAAAATACAACCCGATCGTACACCCAATCACGAACAACGCCGTATGAATATCTGGCCGGATCCACCACTTAAGCAGTAAAACACACAAGGCATATACTGCTGTAACAGCTACAAAAACGACTGGCTTTTTAGTTATAACCCGTGTAAATACTTCCATAATCTATTGTATATCTCTGGATATTATACAGGCTTTTTGAGCTCTTTCATTTTCCACATAAATAACCGGGCTTTATTCCGTGCCTTGCTGTCCTTTACAAAGGATAGTGCCTTTTCTAAAATCGCTCTTGGCACTGTTTTCGATAAGCGTATGTACAGCGCCTTATGCGCATAATCGCCAAGTGTTTCTGCAAGATACATACCGTATGCCTGGAACTCTCGGGATATATACTTATCCTCAAGCGGATTGAATTTCGTGAGGATTGATCCTACTTTCTGCATATTACTTATTTTGTCATGCCGGCCTTGATCCGGCATCCATCGGCTAATCTGAATAAATCCTGAATCAAGTTCAGGATTGCCTGACTAATCTTCAGTTAAACCGGTTCATTGCCGTATCGATTCCCTCTTTCAGCCCTATTTGAATTGCCTCCGAACCGTATTTGACCAAATGCTTCAATTGCCCAACTTCTCTATGAGAAAATTTTGACAGAACAAAATCAATAACAAAACGGCGGTGGAGATTCTTATCCTGTATATCCCCGCGTGCTTCCATGCCTTTACCGATACCCAACCGAAACCGGATAAATTTGTCGGTTTTAAGCTCACGCATGACAGACTCAATACCATGGTGGCCCGCTGATGATCCTTTTACTCTAATGCGGATTTTCCCCAACGGCAAATCCATATCATCATGGACGATCCAAATATCATCAGTCGGAATTTTGTAATAGGAAGCAAGCCGTACGACAGCGACACCGCTTGCATTCATAAATGATACCGGTTTTGCCAGGACAACATCCCCAACGCGTGCGGCATCTGCATTCCCTGCCGCATACCGCTTCCAGTTCGGCTGGCCGGACGCAAGCTCACGGGCAACTTTCTCTACAACTAAAAAACCTGCATTGTGGCGGGTATATGCATATTTTTCACCAGGATTACCCAAACCGACAATTAATTTCATACTGAAGATCAACGAAGCCAAATAACACCTGATGAGACACATGAATCCCATGCTAATCCGGTCAGTATCACGTGCTCATCACGTGCTGTTCAGCCGATCACTTACCCATCTTTGCGAGCTGCTTTTCAGCCATATTACCGATATACGGTACTTTGTACATTTCTCCCTGGAATGCCTTCCACATGCACACAATCCACAGAATAAACGTAACAAAACTCAACAGCAACCCGAGTAACCATCCAAGAATAGGAATGAATCCGAGCGCAATATTCACAACAAACACTCCTCCAAAAAGAATGGTGGACTGCATGGCGTGAAACCGCACGAATTTACTTTGCTTTTCTAGAAGCAGCACAATAATACCGGTGACAAATCCCAGCAGGTAACTGACTGCTCCCATCATATTTTCGTTCCCTTTTGCTTCTGCCATTTCTCTCACCACCTTTCCGGATTGACACAACGCTATGTGTATCCATACTCACCATACCATGCCTAATTTTGTTCAGTCAATAAGAAGGGCACGTTTCTTTACAATAAGGACATCTGTTCTTTCCCGCCCTGTACAATGCCGCCTTTATCATCTTTCCAAATTTTTACAATACCGAATACTCCGTCATATCCCGGATCGATATGTAATAATCCTTTTCTGACACGCTCAACTCCTTCAGCGACTACATCACCGGCGCTTTTTGCTATCACGGAGTATTCAGCACGCAATAACACATCAAACTCCGGTCCGACATCATGGATAACCTGCTGATACATGCGCTGCACTTTTTGAGACTGCACCCCTGTACGAAAAGATTCCGCAATTATTTCTGCTAGCGGCACCAGCATGACAAACGGCGGCCTGCTGGGAAACGCGCGGCTTGCTATCATGCGCATTTTAATAGATGGGTCTACCGGGTTTACTTGTTCAATCTGCACGTCTTCTTTTGAACGTCCGGCAAGCTCCTCTACCCGATGCATCACCCCTACGGTTAGCTTTTTACCGCAAACCGGACACGTTGTACCCTTCTTACAAGTGTCCTCTGGCGTTTGGCGTACTTTACATGCCCGGTGCCCGGTATAATGGTACTTGCCTTCTTCAGGATAAAACTCAATCGTGTATGCAATATGCTGCGTAATAATTGCCTGAGATATTGCCTCATAGCTTACTTCCGGCAGATCAAACACTGTCGCCTCTCTTCCCATTTTCGGGCTGGAGTGCGCATCAGAAAATGAAAGGATTGTCCGTGAATCAAGCTCCGGAACCCGCCAATTCATCAAAGGATTGCTGGATAAACCAGTTTCTACCGCATATATTCTGTCTGCATATTCTCCAAACGCTTCGGCAATACTGTTAAACCCTCCCAGTGATCCGTATACCGAAAACCATGGCGTCCAACAATTATGAACAGCCGCAAATTCCGCGACATATGAATGGTCAGTTTCTACCTCAAGGTTATAAACATCACCCTCATAGTGCCGTTTGGTTATATCCCTAATTGGTAAATATACGCATTGCTCATCAACCCATCCGTGTTTTCTCTCAAGCTTTGTTTGTGACCGAGGTATTTCGTTTTTCAAATCAAACGAATCCTCAAAAAAAGAAAAATTGCTGAAATGGTAAAGATCGTGATTTGCCTGTATTACTCTTCCTTTGTATTCATGGTTACCCCTCGTCGCATGCTGCTTCGCGGTATCAATGAGTATAGACGGAATAACGCCCAAACGAAGACATATAGCTTTCATTTGGTTCATAAGCACACGCGATGTGGTGTATCCCTGGTCCCCCCTGTACCACCCACGCAAACACTCCGCCTGTATGGATTCCCGGGATTGAAGAAGCGCTGGCGGAATAACTTTGACTGACGCATTGTGCGCATGCCCCCCTATATAACACGACTGAGCAAGCCATTGAGCATGAAGCTTGGAATAGAATACGATTTCTACGCCTTTTGACTGCGTTCTCCGATATGACCGATAGTGATCGACGTGAAACACATCCTTCACCAATCGAATAACTTCATCAATGAAATGTTGTTCTTTCTCTGAAAAACAAAACGAAAAACTATTCTTCCCATCCGTCGACCCCTCGGCAAGATAGTACCCAACAAGTCTTCCTAACTCTGGAGTAATTGGAATTTTGTTCAATACTGTTCTCCCCCTCGTTCCCCCCGCTTTAACCGAACCATTCATCGGTTTTGTCTCATCAAGGCGTAGAATTGTCTGGTAACAAAAAATTCGTGATCGTGGATACACAAGCACATCCCCAATCACCAAATCCTGTGCATGATTCCATTCCGGCCTATATTCCAAACATGCTTTTCTCTTACATACGGCAAGATGTGATTTGCTCGGACGACAAATATCCCCGGTACTTGGGCATTTCTTGATCGTTTTTATGGCATAGTATGGATGCTCAGGTGTAGTAACAAGCCCTGGTCGAAAATACCACGGCTGAATTTGAAATATGATTCCCTTATAGGATCGTTTTTTTACTTCTGTAACTTTACGAAGGTTCCCTGAATGGGTTAAAACCCGTTCTCCAACCTTAACGGCATCTATTCGTTTTGAAAAAAAATTCTCTCCCAAAATCATTGAGTCCGGCAAGAGACAATGCGCCGGAATAATGAGTGCTTTTGACTCCGCACCAAACACCAACTCCGCAAGTTGTATGCTGGTCAACCCTACAATCGGCCGCCCGTCGCTTAAAAGATTGCACCCGCGCCGTGTCATCTCCTGACCAATTTTTCTGGCTGACTCTATTGAAGGCACCCAAATTAGCGTATGGATGCGCCGCACTTTCCCACCCTGGGAATAAATGCATGACACTTCTGTTGATAACAAGAATAACGGGTCTTTTCTGGGAAACATCTGCTTCTTGGTTTGTACTGAAACACCAACAGTATGTCGTAACCGCAATAATCCATTCCCCGTCTCTTCAAGATCCCGCTCAATCTCCCTAAACCACATAGGGTGCGTCCAATCCCCTGTTGCAACCAAGCCAATACCTTTTGCCCGAGCCCACTGTGCGATAACAGGCAATGTCATGGATTTCGACACCGCACGGGAAAATTTTGAATGAATATGCAAATCCGCAATTACGTGCATAATTCTATTTCAGTAATGATTGGTATATAGCCTCAAGCGAACGCATTACTAATGATTTTTCATGGATATAACTTTTTTTTCTGCTTGCTTTCCCCATGTTTCGGATGATTACCGGATTATCTGCAAGATATGCCATCTTGGACGCGTAAGCATTCACTGCATACGTGTCTACCAAAAATCCGTTTATCCCGTCATCAACAAGCTCAGGCAAAGCGCCTGCATTCGCAGCGATCACTGGCAAGCCGCAAGCAATTGCCTGTAAAGCAACAATACTTTGAGTTTCTACCGGTGAAGCAATAACAAAGGCGTCTGCTACGTGATAAAGGTCTAAAATTGCCTGTATGTGCAGTTCCTGAAACCAGGATATCCTGTTTTGTAAACCTAATTTCTCAGACACCGTGCGCAGGCGTTTTGTTTCTTTCCCCGTGCCGGCAAGCAATACATGTATGTTGTCTGAAGTTTTGTGCAACGCATGCAGGATCGTATCGATATTTTTGTCAGGATCAAGTCTTCCAAGATACAAAAAATGTGTTTTCTTTGAATCAAGGACGTATTGCGAATATAAATTCTTTTTGGACTTCCTATATGGTGCATAGAGTCTCGTATCCACTCCGTTGGAAATCGGCGTGATAGGTATACGGTTTCCGATAAGCAAAGACAGTTCTTTTTCGGCGGTCTTTGTCGGAACCATGATGACATCAAACATGCGGTATATGACTTGTATATACAGCTTCACAAAAGGTACACTCGCCCACCGGATAAGCGGCGGTGCTACCTTTTCAACCTGAAGGAGCGAAAAATGATCAGCACCGACTATCGGCTTACGGAATAATTTTGAAAGGATCAACGCAACAATTCCTACAGCCCCTGGCTCCTGAATATGTACGACATCTATCTTTTCCTTCAACAGAATCGTATGGACCGGTTTCCATGCAAACGGGAACAGTGTCATTGCTTTGTTTACAAACAACGGATCTTCATGGGACGGTGTATACCGGATAATTAAATTTTTCGGCGGGTGGGGATCATACGGATGAATAGGCTGAGGACAAACAAGAAATACGGTATGTCCTCTCTTCGTCATAAACCGGGCAATGGAATCCGTCGAGCTTGCCACGCCGCTGACTGTAGGAAGATACACATCAGAAACTAATAGTATATTCATACCTAATCAAACAGCTCAGTAAGAAGTTTCTTCAATTTCTGCTCGTACATTCGCAGGACTGATCGCCTGATTTGTTTCTTCTTGTGGTATAAATGCCCGCCCATAACATAGCCCGGCATGTACTTAAACGGACGTTTGAGAAAAATAATCGGTAGTGCTGATACGACATACTGCTGCATAACCTTCATTTTTCCTTCCCGTCTGATTCTGCGCATCGACCAGACATACAAACCTTCACGAATAAGCGTTATAGCAAAGCCCTGTTTAGCAAGCCGCAGGCCAAATTCCATATCCTCATTAAACGCATGTGACTCATCATACCCACCTACGCGCGTAAACACATCTTTCCGTATCCCTGTTAACGGCCCGGGTGTAAGCGGACGTTTAAACAGGAGCGTCCCTTCCAGAAATACATTGGCAAACAATGTGAATATTGCATCGTTTATCACATTGCTGTCCGGCAATACCCATGTCGTAAACGCCGTTATCATTTCATGCGTCACATGATCCGAAATTCTGGAAAGAAAATACGGCATGCAAATACTGTCAGCATCGACAAACACGAGCCAATCCCCTTTTGCTTCTCCTGCTCCTATATTCCGTTGCAACGGCAAACTGCGTTTTTTGGAAATCACAACATGTAAGGACGGTAATTTCTTTTTGAATTCCTTTGCACGGCAGACTGTTTTGTCTGTAGAAGACCCGTCTACCACAATAACCTCAAAATTCTTCTTTGTCTGACCAGCAAGCGATACAAGAAGATTCGGTAAAAACTTCTCTTCGTTTAACGTAGGAATGATAATCGAAAAGAACGGCGTACGCATACGGAAGCGATATATACCATGGTATTATACTCCTTTTTGCATGGAATACATGTGCGTTACTTCCGCAACAGACGTTACCTGGTTCGGTGCCTTATCCGTACGGACACGTACAAGCCGGGGAAACCGTACGGCGAATCCCGCACCATGTGTTGAAGATTTCGTCAAATCGTCCCCTGCTATCTCTGTAACGATTTCCGGATTAACCCACACATCTGGAAGGAGCGTTTTGTCGATATCCATATATTGCCGTGGCTTCGTGCGGACATGGATCTTCTGTAATCTTTTCTGCAGCTCCATCCACAGCTCATCTGAAACACCGGTTCCGATTTTCGTTACAGTGGTATATTGATCACCGTTTCTTACACCTACTAATAGCGCCCCGATGCCAAAATCAGTCCGCTTCCCTTTCCCAAGATAGTATCCCATGATGACGGTATCAAGCGTATCTGTAAGCTTTCCCGTTTTTCCTTCCTCCTGTTTAAACTTAACCCAGCTATATCCTCTTCTCCCCGGTTCATACGGACTATTCCATTTTTTCACCACCACGCCTTCTAGCCCTTTTGCTAACTGGCTATCATGATACGCACGGAGTTCTTTCGGCGACATGGTGACAATCTGCAAAGATACAACAAGCACAATACCTTTCTTTATTGTCTGCTCAAGCATTACGCGCCGTTCTCGTAACGGTGTATTCAATAAATCCGTGCCGTTCTTATACAAAATGTCGAAAATATAGAACCTCAAAGGAACCTTTCCTTTTGCTGTTTCAATATTATGCTTGCGTTTACGTGTCGTCGTTTCCTGAAATGGCAGTAGCCTGCCTGTTTTTGGATCTACTCCGATTGCCTCTCCGTCTAAAATTACACTATCTGCCGCTATCTGCGACGCAATACTTTCAAGCTCAGGAAACATTGCAGTTGTATTCTCTAGATTTCTTGAAAACGCATGTACCGTATGCGTATGCCCTTTACTTTTTGTCCGTTGGAAATGTATCTGCACGCGGACGCCGTCGTATTTGGGTTCCACAGCGACTTCTCCCATTTTTTTTATCATTTCATTTGCATTCGGAAGGCGCTGTGATAATTGGGCCATTACGGGATGCCCGACGCGGGCGTGCATATGCAATAGCCCTTTTGCCCCTTTTGACTTGACTGTTTCCGCTATATACGCAATATCCGGACGCACATGATAGGCCTCTTCAAATGTTTTACGTAACGACTTGTTTTTTACAAGCATCCAGGATAATGCATCCAGAATTGTCAGCTCTGAAAAACCTAACCTCAGCGCGTCAAGAGGAATCCGTACGATATACCGCACGGACAGCGCATCAACCTGTGCCAGCATGTCCGAAAGCAATAAAATCTTACGCTCTTGAGAGCCTGGTCCATGCGTTTCTGTTATTTTTTTGAGTACGTTGTAAACGCCTCGTATGTCCATACTCCCGTGCGCTCCTGAATGAAGCATTTCTGCCGCCGTACCGATATCCCCGTATTGTTTATATGCCTTCTGTACAATGACAGAATCTAAATTATTAGCCGCCGCAATGGCTCGAATAATGAATTTATCAGCCATCCCAAACTCTACCGCTTCATACAACGGTGCAACGCGTCCCTGAAGAAGATAACAAAGAAAACCGATCTCATCAGATTTTGAAACCGAAAACAACTCCGCTAGCTTTATCGTTATTGCATTTCGGCTCGCTGTATCTTCAAGCTGTTTTAAATATGTTGCCAGGAAAGAAAAACGCATACATCAGCGGATGACAAACCAGTATACTGCGGCAATAAGCATGCATAGAAATATGCCTACGCCCAATGCAATCGGGCCATCTTCCTGTTGTTTGGAGATTTTCGTAATTCCCTGCCCGATTACAGTAAAGGCAAAAAACACAGGGATTACTAAAAAGACATAACTGAATTCCGGGCGGGATAAAAATTCCATATATACATACCAAACAACAAATCACAAATACCAAACAATATCAAAATTTCAATATTCAAACGTTTAAATAGTAATATTTGGTGCTTTGAAATTGTTTGTATTTTGGTACTTGTTATTCGGAGCTTACGTGCGAAGCACGTACTTCGCTCCTTTTGTCGATCCCTCCTTTTTTACTATACCCTTTTTCAGAAGGTCCTTCAATTCGCGAAGCACCGTATCTTCCGACACCATAGGAAACAATTCAAAAAACGCCTTGTTCTGCAGAAATCCCTGCTCCTGAATAAACTCTACAATTTTTATCTGGCGCTCCGTGAGAGATAACTGGTGTCCGCCAAGAGATTTTTTTATTTTCAAATCTGTCGATAACGCTTTTACCTTATCTTTTATCCTGGTAAGCTCGATAGCAAGCCCTTCGGTAAAATAGACCAGCCAGGAAGTTACATCACCTTGCTGCTTTCTTACGCTCTGCAGTGCTTCATAATAAAGAAGCGGTTCCCGATCATAATACTCCTCAAGCGAAAAAAATCGCTTAATATCATATCCTTCGCTAAATAATATAAGTGTCGCTACTGCCCGTGCCACTCTTCCGTTACCGTCTAAAAACGGATGGATCCGGACAAGTTCATAATGCGCAATACCTGACTTCAGCGCCGGGTGCAGCTGCGTTTCCCCTACCCCGTTTGCCCACACCAAAAAATCTGCGATTAAAAACGGTACTTCTACGGCAGGAGGCGGACGATGGGTAATTTCACCGGTCTGTGCGTTTTTTACGACAACCTGCGTCTTTCTGTACTCTCCCACCTGGTCTTCCGAAAGCATCCTGTGGGCAATCATGGCGTGTAAGTGCTTAATGACTTCATCGGCAATATTTTTCCCCTGGTATGCTTCAATATATTTCAGTACGTTTCTGTAATTTAATACTTCCTGAATATCCCTATCGCGCCCTACAATCGTATGCCCGGCAAGCACTTTCTCTGCCTCCATGATTGATAAATCATTCCCTTCAATGTGCGTTCCGTGGTGCACGGTCCGAACCAATGCATCTTCACGAAATTTAGCCTCCCATGCAGGCACAAGCGGACTATTCTCAATCACTTCTTTGGAAGCCTCAATAATGCCGATATTTTTTAGTATGGCGTTATTTATTGTAAATTGTGGAGTGTACATGGATATAGTTAAATAGCTAAATGGCTATATGGTTTACATGAAGGTGTCAACAAGGCCTTCTAACCATCTATTTTTTTCCCGCATATTTACTGTATAATACCCGCATGGTAACAAAAACACAACCAGAAAAATTAAAAACTAGTTCTCAACAGAAGCTCACCCTCCTTATCGTCAAACAGATGCTCACTCTGGCTACTTCAGGGTTTGGATTTGTCGCGGCGCTTGCCTGGAATAACGTCATTCAGGAATTCGTGAACGTGAAGATCAAACCGTTTTTACCTCAGGGAAGCGGTATTATTTCCCTTGCTGTATATGCTGCCGTTGTAACAATAATCGCAGTTATCGTAACATACCAGCTCACTAAGCTCGTCAAGCACCTAGAAGAATAAATCATGTAACGTTTTGGGAATTTGGCCGGCAAGATCTGACGCATTGAAAAACGGCCCGACACGCTCATAGAGCGTATCCCCCGCCTGCTTATTGATATAACTACCCGCAATCGCTGCAAGTAGAGGATCATTCTTACATGCAAGTGCAGCGACTAAACCCGCAAGTACATCCCCTGTCCCCCCTTTGGTCATGCCTTCATTCCCGCCCTCAATTTCTCGAACTTCTTTCCCATTTGATATGGTATCTACTTGCCCCTTTAGCAGCACGATACAATCGTATTGTTTTGAAAACTGTTTTACTTTTTGTTCATTTGATATTGCTTGATTTTTGAGATTTGAAATTTGTGATTTGTCGCATAGCGACTTGAATTCTCCCTCATGCGGTGTAAGGATGGCATGCTGTGGAATATCTTCAAGACGAAGCATTTGGAGCGCTCCTGCATCGATAACCCACTGCTTATTCGGGTATTCGGTAAGCACCTGATGCGTCAGGCTTCTTGTCTCTTCATCACGGGTCATTCCCGGGCCGATCAGAATACAATCATCTTCATGGATATATGCTTCAATATCATCTCTTGATACAACAATGCCATTCCTGAATTCTTCTTTGATACGTAAAACCAACTCATTGTTTTCCGGTACCGATGCGTAGTGCACAAGGTCAACAATCCGTGAAGCGACTTCAAGCGCCCAAAGGCTTGCCGCATGAAATAACCGGCTTCCGCCGATAACGAGAAGCCTTCCGTTCTGACCTTTATGAGAATGCTTATACGGGAGCACGAGCGTACGAATTTCTTCTTGTATCATGTCTTTCATAACCGTATTATCTCATGAGAATGGCCGTGCAGCATGTTTTCTGTAGCTTCATCAGCTGATGTAATAATCGTCTGCTGTTTTTTTGCGATATGTAAAACAACATGCTTATGTATATCATCCAGTTCAGAAAAAATATCATCAAGCAATAATGTCGGTCTGCTCTGTGTACAGGAGGTAATATATTCAAGTTCTGCCAGCTTCATCCATAATACGGCAAGCCTCTGCTCTCCGCGTGAACCAAATCTGGATACGTCACGCGGTATGCTCCCGATTATCTCATACACGATAAAATCATCCCTGTGCGGACCGACAAGTGTTGTCCTTGCGGCAATTTCCTGATCCGCATATGTAACAAGACGGGCTTCAGAAATACTGCTTTTGTCATATTCAACCCGGTATACTGCGTTACCGATAGTATGGAGATTAATTGCAGATAAAAATCTTTCACGCGTTGAAGATATGTACTGTCCGCTGCGTATCAATAACTGATTCCAAAAAACCAACTGTGATCTGTTCGCTTTCCCCTCATGAATACGATCAAGCAGCCTATTTCGCTGACGAAGACCCCGCTCATACGAAAATAGGTTCCGCCGGTATTCCCGATCAACCTGCACAAGTACACTATCAAGGTACTTTCTGCGTATACTTGGGCTGTCTATAACCAACTTCATATCTTCCGGCCAAAACAATACAACACGGACGTTACCAATAAAGTCTATCTGCCTTCTTGGGATTTCATTTACCGAATATTTCTTGATCTGGGTTTTCTTTCCGTTTACCATGCCATGCGTCATACGTACTTCAAGTTTCGTTTGATCGTTTCCAGCCTGCCATATTCCGGAAACAGACCCTATCTCACTTTCCCAGCGCAGCATTTCTGTTTCCTTTTTTGCCCGAAAGCTCTTTCCGAATGCAAGCAATGCCACTGCTTCCAATACATTTGTCTTTCCTGCCATATTCTTGCCGGTAAGAAGGGTAATTGCCGGAGAAAATGCAAATGATCTGCGATGATAATTTCGGAAATGTGAAAGTGTTATGCGGGTAAGCATGATGCGACTATTCTAGCATCATTGGATGACCGTACCCATACATGGCTTACCGTCCAAAGCTTTTTCAAGATTCTTAAAATCATGGCCGTTAAGAATGTTTACCATCACGCCCAACTCCTGAGCAAGCCGACTTGCAATCGGATCAAATGGAGCGTTCATTCCAGGTTTCCATACAGTACCCACCATTGACCGATACGCCTTCCATGAAATATGGGTAATCGGTTTTGCATCGGGATATTGATTCGGATCTTTGTCATACACCATGTCGACATTGGTCATGTTGATTACACGGGTCATTCCGTAATCCTGACACACAGTTACAGCACAATAATCCGTACTCCATCCCGGTTTCCAACCGGCGGCTATGGCAACGGGGGCATGTATCTTAAGGATAATTTCGTAATGTTTAATAACACGCGCATCTGCAATATCCTGAAAAACCGTACGGATAAGCTGCGCGTTCAATCTGGTGGCATGCACCCCGAGCCAATCAGCATCAGAATCACTCAAATCCTCACGCCGTATTGATTTTGCTGCCTGCTGGTATTTCCGGGTTATTGCGCCACCCCCCACAACAATAAAAAACCTCCGTTTTTTGGAGGCTACCTGATAACGAATAAATGCATGCAGCTCTGTCAGAAAAGCAATATCGATGCCGCCGTCGGGAACGATAAGCGATCCTCCCAACGAAAGCACATATACCTGTCCGTTTGATTGTGCTGTTTGAACCATTGTATCAATAAAACCACAGATTGTTATCAATGCTATCACACCATAGCAGTTTCTGAAAGACCGCTATTCTTGCACATGCGTGGCAACAAAATGCAAAAATTGCCTACAAAAACGCTCTGAAGAAAACCTGCGCGCGTACGTTTTAAGCGTCTTGCCTGACCATGGTATGGACATACACCGGCAAATGGCATCTTGTACGCCTTCCAGTGTCAAATCCTCAATAAATACGCCTGTTTTTTTATCAAGCACAGTTTCTGTATATCCTCCTCCTCTATATGCTATAACGGGAGTACCCATGGACATCGCTTCAACAGGCGTCATACCGAAATCCTCATCATCAGCCAACGCCAAAAAAGCCGTAGCTTCCGCATACAACCGTGCAAGTTTTTCATCTGACACATACCCTAGGAATTCAATATTTGCAGGTAATGCTCGCTTCAGGTTGTGTGATACTGCCGCATATCCTGCAGGGGCTCCTGCTATCTTCAACCGAAATCCGTACTTCTGTGCTGCCGCAACCGCAAGCGACAAGCCTTTTCCTCCTACTAATCGCGATGCGATAAGAAAATAATCTTTCTTAGTAGTATTTTGTACCTTTGGAAGCTCAATGGGCGGATATATCACGAAAGCCTCTCTGCGATAAAATTTATCTATCCTTCGCGCCGTATTATTTGAATTTGCAATAAAAAAATTTACTCTTTGGGATGCATGATAATCATACTGGCGCATAAAGAATCCTACTACGTGTGCATATGCACGGACTATGGCATACTTCTGCCATTCAACACTGGTCGGATACCCGTACAACCAACGGGGAGGCGTATGGCAATAACAAAATTCTACTGGTTGTACATTTCTTGTTCCCCGGGTTCCGAACCCCTTTGTGATGTACCAACTGGCGCTGCTTATCACGATATCGTATGAGGAAAAATTAAAACTCTTCCAGATTAAAGGAGCTAAAAAACGTAAAGGACTGTGTAACACCGTAGAAAACCCTGGAATATGGTGTGCCCATGAAACCCTGATATCTTTGCCTTTAAACCGTTCCCAGGCCTCTCCAGGCCTCCAGAATGCTGTATATATCGGCGCTTTCGGATACATGTCGGATAGTGCCAGAAGCACCCGTTCTGCGCCTCCAAATTCTCCAAGATAATCATGAACTAAGGCTATTTTCATCAATGATTACAATAATTGTTGCTGTTCGCTCTTTTTCTCCGTCTTCTCCGATCGGGTTCTGTACATCTCCTTGGCCATAATTACTGCACTGTTTAAACGCTTCAGAAGCGAACGAAATTGAAGCGTTTCCAACATGCTTCTCAACTCAGGAGTATCCAGTGTTGCTATCCGTAAGGAAGAAGAATCAAATGTAATCGGCACGGTAGTTACTATCGCGGCAAGTTTCTTTCCGAGAATTGCCTGTTCTTTCCCCTCTGTAAGCTTTTGTATTACACCGCGGTCTGCGGATAGTGTCCCGGATGCAATCTCCTTGTATATCCTCTCAAGAGAATGATGCATCTGCAGCAACCGGATTGCCGTTTTCGGGCCTATGCCGCGCACTCCTAAATAATTATCGGAATTGTCACCCATCAGCGCTTTTAGATCGACAATCTGTTTTGGCGTCACCCCCATTTGCTCCATCACGTCTTTCTCTCTGAAAAGTTTTCCACTAGACAACCCCTTCGTCGGCATATAGACCAGCACCCTGTCATCTTCTACTAACTGCAGGATATCCCGGTCTCCGGTGACGATGATGATTTGATCTATTCCTCCCTTCTTGTCATTCCGGCCCCCGGGCCGGAATCTAACGCTTGAGACAGAAGATTGATCCCGGGTCAAGCCCGGGATGACATGGGATACAATCGTTCCAATTACATCATCTGCCTCAAAACCATCTTGTTCATATGCTGGAATATGGCATGCTGTCACTGCGTCATGTACAAAAGGGATCTGTTGAATGAAACTGTCATCTGCTTTCGGCCGTTTTGCCTGATACCCATCAAACAATTCGTTTCTGAACGTCGGTCCCGGCCGGTCAAAAGCCACGGAAATATGCGTAGGATGCAGGGTATCGTATAGTTTAAACAGCATGGATACAAAACCATAGACAACCTGCACCGGCCTTCCTTCAAAATCGGTCAACGTAGGAATAGCATGATACGCACGGTGCATCATGGCATTGCCGTCAATAAGAAGCAAACGGTTCATGGATTATCACTCAATGCGCTTTTTCGGTCCGCCGAGCAGGACCTCAAATTCTTCCCCTTCAAGGGTTTCCTTTTTTACCAAGGCATCTGCAATCGCATCCAAATCGGCTATATGTTTTTTTACAAGAGCAAGTGCAACTCTGTATCCCTCATCAAGAATTTTTTTAACTTCACGGTCAATAGCAGATGCCATATCCGGAGAAATCTGCTGCTGTTCGGCATAATATTTTCCCCACTCCGTTATATCTGTCTGTGGCCCGAAGTTCACGGGTCCCAAATCACTCATACCAAATTCCATAACCATGAGCCGTGCAATACGGGTTGCCTGATCTATATCATTCGCAACCCCGCTGGTCATTTCTTTAAATATCACTTGCTCTGCCGCCCTTCCTCCCATCGTCATAGCTATTTGTTCAACCAGCCTGGACTTTGTTTCATGCAGTGTATCTTTTTCCGGAGGAGCCATAGTAAACCCAAGTGCCATACCGCGGGATACGATGGAAATGCGGTGTACCGGGTCAAGTCTCGGAGAATAATAGTTCACTACTGCATGTCCTGCTTCGTGATATGCTGTCATTTTTCTGTCCAAATCAGATTGTAAACGTTTCTTTTCCGGCCCCAGTTTAACTTTTGTAGCCGCTTCCTCGATATCAGCCATATCGATTGCTTTTTTTTCTGAACGGGCGGCAATTATCGCTGCTTCGTTCAGCATATTTTCGATATCCGCTCCGGAAAAACCGACCGTCCGTTTGGCCACTTTATCCCAATTCACATCTTTCTGAAACGGTTTTCCCCGCGCATGGATTATCAGAATCGATTTCCGGCCTTCAATATCCGGCAGATCAAGACTTACTCTTCGGTCGAATCTTCCCGGCCTCGTCAATGCATTATCAAGAAGATCACCGCGATTTGTAGCCGCAATGACCATAACGGCTGTGTTTGGCTCAAATCCGTCCATTTCCACAAGAATCTGATTAAGCGTTTGCTCACGCTCATCATGGCCGCCCATAATTCCCACACTGCGCATTCTTCCTATGGCGTCAATCTCGTCAATAAATATTATCGCCGGGGCACTCTTCTTTGCCTGTGCAAACAAATCACGGACACGAGCGGCACCGACGCCTACAAGCATTTCCATAAACTCACTTCCGGCAATTGAAAAAAACGGCACTTTCGCTTCACCGGCGACAGCTTTTGCCAGCAATGTTTTTCCGGTTCCCGAGGGCCCGATAAGAATCACACCTTTCGGCGTACGGGCGCCAAGCGCACGGAATTTCGCAGGATTCTTCAGAAAATCAACAACTTCTTCCAGTTCCTTTTTCGCTTCGTCTACACCGGCAACATCCCGAAATGTATTTTTCGGAAGATTTTTATTCCAGACGCGGGCTTTACTTTGGCCGAAAGAAAAAATGTTATCCTGTGCACCCCGTGCCTGACGGAACAAAAAAAGAAAAAACACAACGGTTAATACCAACGGCAATACGTTTGAAATGATAGACACCCACAACTGTCCGAGGCTTAAATCCTTGATATTGATAGTAACCGATTTGGGATCAACTCCGGCTTTTTCCAAAAGACCGACGACAGAATCCTGTGATTCTTTCGTGGATGAATACTTTGACCCGTCTTTTCTTGTTACTGTCAGCTTTGACTCTTCCACATCTATCGATTGAACGGTATCTTTGCGTACATCAGCAATCACAGTCGATATTGGTTCGACCTGCAACGTACTGCCTGCCCCGAGGCTGCCAATAAAAGAAAACAGGAAAAACAGCAAAAAAAGCCCGACGATGATATTTTTTACATTCAGTTGCAGCTGAAACGAAAAGATATTCTTTTTCTTGCCGTTTTTACCGTTTTTACTGCCCATGGAAGGTTTTTGCTGTGACATGCTCTTTTGTGCCATACGAAGCTCAAGTATAGCATGTTTATCGGATTTTTGCCCCAACCGGCATTCCTTCAGCAGATACAAATTGTGGCTTATTATCAATTCCGTCTACTGCCAAAATCATCCCCTGGCTTTCCTCATTCATCATCTTACGCGGTGCCAAATTGGTCACAAAGAAAAATTGCTTACCGGCAAAATCTTCCGGCGTATAACCAAACCCACGCACACCGGTGAATATCGTTCGCGGCGTATCGACACCCACGTCGACCACCAGTCTGATAAGCTTATCACTCCCCTCTTTATTCGCCGCCTCAACAACTTTTCCAACCCGCACTTCGATCTTAGCGAAATCATTGATTGTTATCGTCCCCGTTTCACCGCGTTTCTGCTCTGCGTTTTCTGTTTTCTGTTTTCTTATAGAGTATTTCGTCGTCAGTCCTACCGTTTCATGTACTTCTTTCATCGTATTCTTTGCAACCACAAGAGCCTTATCTTTCCCCCGATCTAAGATATCCTGCACGAGTTTAGGATTATTCTTCAATTCATCGTACCGCTTCCTTGCTGGCCCAAAATATGTCATGAGGCTTTCAAATAAGTATTCCTTCACCTCAACATCCCCCACCTTGCCATTTTGATACTGCTCTTTCAGTTCCTCAACCCGCTTCTTTTCTCCAAAATGACCCAGATACGTAAACACCATATTCCCCTCGATATGCCCGGGATCCGTTGCATGTTTCCGTGTCGGATCCGTGTACGTCCCGATTACCTGTTTTCGTATGACTTCCTCCGGTTCAAAAATAGCGATGATATTCCCAAGACTTTTACTCATCTTCCGCTTTCCATCCGTTCCCAGAATTGCACCAACATCCTCAGAGATCATCGGGTCCGGCAAAGTAAACACGTTTTTCTTAAACGTTTTATTGAACCGCTCCGCAATATCCCGAGTAATCTCGACGTGCTGTTTCTGATCCTTTCCCACAGGCACAACATCGGCGTGATACATGATAATATCTGCAGCCATAAGAATGGGATAGTTAAACAGGCCTAAATTGATATCTTCTTCAGATACCTCTTTTTGCAATTTGTCTTTGTACGCATGTGCACGTTTCAAAAACCCGAGCGGCGTGACGTTATTAAGGATCGACTGCAGCTCTCCGTGATATCCTATATCGGACTGCCGATAAAACACGATCCGGTCGAATTCTTCCTTCGACAAAAACCCCTGAAGTAGCGCCAGTTCATTTAAAACCAACGCCTCAATATTGCCGGACAAATGCTTCCGGTCCTGGATAGTCGTCAAGCCATGCATATCTGCCACAAATAAGAAACATTCGAAAGATTTGGCAATACGGATAAACTGCTCAACGGCACCCAGATAATTGCCGATGTGCAGCGTTCCGTCCCCGCTTGGTGTGATACCTGATACAACTCGTTTCATACAACCTCCTTTGTATAATACCGTTTTAATACAGTATCCGCGAGTATTGATAATGAACTATATACCGGAATCCGATATTTCTTCGGAAATACAAGCGGCAATTCAGTACAACCTAATACAATACCTCCTATTGCCTTTTTCTTTACAAAACGCTCCGTTAATTTTACAAGTCGATGCATCA
>Ga0172370_10004028_pt1 | contig 19942 bp, 11 predicted proteins | sample LakKiv5m_FD_114538 | JGI IMG/M metagenome (GOLD analysis project Ga0172370, IMG submission 114538) | Freshwater microbial communities from Kabuno Bay, South-Kivu, Congo - kab_022012_11.5m | ecosystem: Environmental > Aquatic > Freshwater > Lake | place: Democratic Republic of the Congo...
CAACCCATAGCGCCAAGGCGAGACGCACACAGAGACCACCCCAATGAAACAACAGAAAAAGTTTTCACGGGGCCGGCAAAGCACGCGAAGGGTTTTTCGCTGCAAAACAAAAAATGCCCTTCTTTGTGTTCTTCGTGCCTTTGTGTGAGTCGAAAGAAACGCATTGCACCCAAAGATTTTCTTGTTTTCCGTGACAGAAGACCAGGGAATAAGGTACTGATATGGCGGCCTTCGATTTGCGGGCAATCCCTTTCAGCACGCCTGCCAGGTGCAGTCGATTTTTCGATGCAGGATTTGACACCATCGGGAAAATGGGGTAATTTTTTTCACCAGGCGGGTGTCTGAACAGGCAACTTTTCGCGGGGTTCAGAATCGCTGCCCCAACCTTCCAGGTTTCTGCCATGTGTCATCAGCTATCAACCGATATTCAGCATAAAGCCTCCGGAAAGGCATCATTGTGAGCGAAGCACCCTTTGTCCATCTTCATGTGCATACGGAATTCAGCCTGCTGGACGGGGCCATTCGCATCGACCGATTGCTGGAAAAGACCCGCCGCCTCGGAATGCAGAGCGTGGCCATCACCGATCACGGCAATATGTTCGGGGTGGTGCAGTTCTACGACCAGGCCGTCAAGGCGGGGATTCAACCGATCATCGGGTGCGAGGTCTATGTGGCCCCTGGGGACCGTCGGGACCGGTCCCCTGCCCCGGGCGGGGGGCCAAACGCCCATCATCTGACCCTTCTGGTCATGAACGAAGAGGGGTACCGGAACCTGAGCGCCCTGGTGACATTGGGCCACCTGGAAGGGTTTTATTACCACCCCCGCGTGGACATGGAGCTGCTGAGAAGATACCATGCCGGCCTCATCGTCCTTTCCGGGTGCATGAAAGGGATCGTCCCCTACCTGGCCCTGGCCGGGCAGATGGAGGCCTCGCTGGAAAAGGCGCGGGAGCTGGCCGCGATCTTCAGTGACCGGTTTTATCTGGAGGTCCAGGCCAATCAGCTCCCCGAACAGAAACGGGTCAATCGGCTCCTGAGAGAGATCTCTCAGCATCTGTCCATCCCCCTGGTGGGGACGAACGACTGCCATTATCTCAACAAGGAGGACGCCCAGGCCCATGACGTGCTGCTGTGCATTCAGACCGGCAAATCCATCGACGATGAGAAGCGGCTGAGGTTCTCCTCGGACGAGTTCTATTTCAAGTCGCGGGCCGAGATGGAGGCGGCCCTTCAGGGCTATGAGGACGCCCTTGACGAGACGGTCCGCGTGGCCGAGCGTTGTCGCTTTGAGATGCGGTTTGGCCAGTACAAGTTCCCTGTGTTCCATACGGAAGCGGATCAGAGCCTGGACGAGATGCTGACCCGCAAGGCCCGCGAAGGTTTCGGCCGGCGGCTGGCTGAAAAGGAAGCGGCGGAAGGGCCGCTTTCCGAGGCCGTTCGAGCCGAGTACCGCGACCGGCTGGAGTTCGAACTCTCGGTGATCCTCAAGATGGGATTTGCCGGCTATTTTCTCATCGTGGCCGATTTTATCGAATACGCCCACCGGAACGACATCGCGGTCGGCCCCGGCCGGGGCTCCGCGGCTGGCTCTCTGGTGGCCTATTCCCTCAACATCACCGATATCGAGCCGATCAAGTACGGACTCCTGTTCGAGCGGTTCCTCAATCCCGCCCGCATCAGCATGCCGGATATCGACATCGACTTCTGCATCAACGGCCGGGACCAGGTCATCCGCTATGTGGCCGAAAAATACGGCCAGGAAAATGTGAGCCAGATCATCACGTTCGGGACCATGAAGGCCCGGGCGGTCATCCGGGACGTGGGCAGGAGCCTCAACATCCCCCTGGGGGAGGTGGACCGGATCGCCAAGCTGGTGCCCGAAGGCCCGGGGGTGCGCCTCGAGGAGGCCATTCGAAACGAGCCGGAATTGAGAAGCCTGGAGGAGGGCGGGGGCCAGGGCAAAAAGCTCCTGGAGATATCCCGCGCCCTCGAGGGTCTGGCCCGGCATGCGTCCACCCATGCCTGCGGCGTGGTGATCGCCGACCGGCCCCTGGTGGAATACCTTCCCCTCTACCGCGGGCACAAGGGTGAGATCATGGCCCAGTTCACCATGGAGCGGATTGAGAAACTGGGCCTCATCAAATTCGATTTCCTGGGCCTCAAGACGCTGACGGTCATCAAGGAGGCCCTTCGGCTCATCCAGGAAACCGCGGGAAAGACGATCGACCTGGGGAAGATCCCCCTCAATGACGGGGCCCCCTACCAGCTTTGCTCGGACGGCAAGACCACCGGCGTGTTTCAGTTGGAAAGTTCCGGGATGAAGGACCTTCTGAGAAGGCTGCGGCCCGAGGTTTTTGAAGACATGATCGCCCTCATGGCCCTCTACCGGCCCGGCCCCCTGGGGAGCAACATGATCGACGACTTCATCAACGGAAAGCACGGGAACGGGAAGATCAACTACTTTCTCCCCCAGTTGGAGCCGATCCTCAAGGAGACCTACGGCGTGATCCTCTACCAGGAACAGGTCATGAAGATCGCCCAGGTTCTGGCCGGGTACAGCATGGGGGAGGCCGACGAGCTTCGCAAGGCCGTGGGCAAGAAGAAGCCGGAGCTGATGGCCAGACATCACGCCAAGTTCGTGGAAGGGGCTGTGGCCAACAGGGTCGCGTCCCAGATGGCGGAGAGGCTCTTCGGGCTGATCGACAAGTTCGGGGGGTATGGCTTCAACAAGTCCCACTCCGCGGCCTATGCCGTGATCGCCTATCAGACCGCCTATCTCAAGGCCCATTACCCGGTCCAGTTCATGGCGGCGCTCCTGACCCAGGACATGGGGAACCAGGACAAGACGATCAAAAACATCGCCGAATGCCGGGCCATGGGGATCGAGATCCTTCCGCCGGACGTGAACGAAAGCCAGGCGGATTTTTCCGTGGTGGAAGGGAAGATTCGGTTCGGCCTGGCCGCGGTCAAAAACGTGGGGGTCAAGGCCGTGGAACTGGTCATGGAGGAGCGGGACCGGAATGGACCGTTTGGCGATCTCCTCGACTTCTGCAGGAGGGTGGATGGGTCCAAGGTGAATCGCAGGGTCCTCGAAGGTCTTATTCAATGCGGGGCGTTCGATTTTACCGGGGAATATCGGTCGCGGCTCCTGGCCGGGCTCGATGACGCCCTTCGCATCTGCGGGGCCAGTCACGACCCCAACCAGCTCAGCATATTCGGATCGCTGGGCTTTGCTAACGGAGGCGCCGGAGGCCTCCTTCAACTCCCGGACATCCCCGAATGGTCCAAGGCGGAGCGGCTCAGAAGGGAAAAGGAGGGCCTCGGGTTCTATATTACGGGGCATCCCCTGGACAGCTTTCAGGAGGAGATCAATCGGTTTGCCACGTGCCTGATTCAGGACCTGCCCAACCGCACAGACAAGGAACAGGTCAAGGTTGCAGGGGTGGTGGAGGGGATCAAGGTCAAGCGCACCAAAAAAAATGAGAAGATGGGGGTCGTTCAACTGGAAGACCTCACCGGTTTCACCGAGGTGGTGATGTTTCCGGATGTGTTTGCAGGCGCCTCGCCGCTGCTGAAAGGAGACGAGCCCCTCCTCATTACCGGGATCGTGGAGGTGGGGGAAAACGCGGCCAAGGTGATTGCCAAGGAGGCCGAACGCCTGACCGATGCCCGCCTCCGGACGGTGAAGGCCGTTCGGGTCGTCCTGGAAAACGGAAGGGCCTCCCGGGAGACCCTGGAGGACCTGCGGGATATTGTCTTCCGGTACCCCGGGGAGAGCCGGCTTGTCTTCCAGGTGGCCGTACCGGGGAGCGCCCCGCTCATGATATCCACGGCCACCCGGTTCAACGTGCTCCCGTGCCGGCAGCTTCTGACGGAGATGGACGCGCTTCTGGGATATCAGGCATGGGAGCTGGTTTAGGCTCTGGATGCTGGTTTCTGGATACTGGATACTCGCTGGTGGTTCTCACCGTTGCCCCAATGTCCTGCGCCCTGGACCTGACGTCTGCGGTATATACCCATGGGGCGGCCCTAGTGGCCAAACGCAACGAACTCAACAAGCCAAACAACCAGAATAAAGACGAACATCCAACATCGACTGAAGCCCAACAAGTAACGAGCATCCGGGCGCTATGAGCTTTCCGCCATGAGCAGTTATCCAGCATCCAGTATCCAGTATCCAGTATCGAGCATCCAGTATCCAGGTAAGGAGGCCTGTATGCGTCTGATGCCTTTAAGAAAGACCAGGGCACGCCGTTTGCTGTGGCTGGCGATGGCGTGTCTGTGGGGGACCTGTTGGACGGCGTTGTCGTGGGCCGGAAAGGAGGCAGAGATGAGCAAGGGATCGGGAATGATCGTCAGGGAGGCGTTAGGGGCCGGAAGATGGTTTCCCGGGAGCGGGAAAGAGCTGAAGCAGATGGTGGACGGATACCTGGAGCATGCCCGCGTGGAGCCCCTGAACGGCAGGATCGTGGCGGGGGTTTCGCCCCACGCCGGGTATATCTATTCCGGCAAGGTGGCCGGGTATACGTTTCGGGCCATTCAGGAGAATGCGGCGGCCTGGGGCCGTCCCGATACGGTGGTGATCCTCGGGATCGGGCATCGAGGCGGCTTTCAAGGGGTTGCCCTGATGGATGGCGATGTGTTGCGGACGCCCCTCGGGGATGCCGTCCTCGACAAGGAGAGTGCGGCCGACATGGCTGCATCAAGCCCCCGCATTTACCTGGATTATCGGCCCCATGCGGGCGAGCATTCGGCTGAAAACCAGGTCCCCTTTGTCCAGGCGGCCCTGGCCGGGGTACCGATCGTGGTGGGCCTGGTGGGGGACCATGATCCCCGAACGCTCAACGATCTGGCGGCCGCGCTGGATGGCCTCTCCAAAAAGAAATCCATCGTGGTCATCGCCAGCAGCGACATGCTCCATGATCCGGACTATGGGCTGGTGACCCGAACGGACAAGGAGAGCCTCAAACGGATCGCGGCCATGGATATGGCGGGGATTCAAGAGGACTGGGGCTATTCCCGGCAGACCTTCTGCGGGATTGGTCCGCTCCTTGCGGCCATGCGGTTTGCATCGCTCAAGGGGTGTAAGCAGGGAACGGTCCTTTTCTATCGAAACAGCGGGGATGACTTCCCCGAGAGCCGGGGTCGCTGGGTCGTGGGATATGGGGCGGTGGTTTTTGCGGTCCCCGAATAACGTGCGGCGGCCTCCCGGCCCAAAGCGGTCTCACACAAAGCCACAAAGACCACAAAGAAACATCGCAACTGAAGAACGTTGGAATAAATCTCCGTGGCGTTGTGTCGCTGCCTGCCCCGTGAAACCGTTTTTTGTTCTTGTTTCACCGGGGTGTGAGATGATGGCCTTGCCGCGCTTCCTCAGGAAAGGAGATAATCCAGTATGGCCGCGGCCCCGTGCATCTTGTTTTCGGCCTGCTGCCAGACGATGGACCGGGGGCCTTCGATGACGTCGTTGGTGATCTCCAGCCCCCGGTGGGCCGGGAGGCAGTGCATCACCACCGCGTCTTTGGCCGCTGAGGCCAGCAGGCCGGCATTGATCTGGTACCCCTGAAAGGCGTCCAGCTTGGCCTTTTCCTCCTCTTCCTCTCCCATGCTGACCCAGACATCGGTATACAGGATGTCGGCCCCGGCCGCAGCCTCTTCCGGGCGGTCGAAGACGTTCAATCTCGCGCCTGTGCCGCCCGCGATCTCAGCCGCCCTCACCAGGATCTCGGCATCGGGCTTGTAGCCCTCGGGAGCGGCCACCCGCATATGCATGCCCGCGAGGGCGCAGACCAAAAGCAGGGAATGGCACACATTGTTGCCGTCACCGATGTAGGCCAGGGACAGTCCCTCGACCTTTCCTTTGATTTCAAGGATCGTGAACAGGTCACAGACCGCCTGGCTCGGATGCTCCAGGTCGCTCAGGCCGTTGATGACCGGAATGGACGAATGGCGGGAGAGGTCCTCCACGGTCTGATGGGCATAGACCCGCGCCACGAGGGCGTCGAGATAACTGCCCAGCATCCTGGCCGTGTCCTCGATCGGCTCCCCCCGTTTGATCTGAAGATTGCCGGGGGCCAGGTAAATGGCGCCCCCGCCGAGGCGCAGAATGGCCGACTCAAAGCTGGTTCGGGTCCGGGTGGAGGGTTTTTCAAACAGGATGCCGATGACCTTGTTCCTGAGGGTGTCGATCGGTTTTCTTGCCTTGATACGCGCCTTGAGATCTTTCGCCCTCTCGAAGATGGCAAGAAGGTCCTCGGATGTGAGATCGCTGGCCTTGAGCAGTGACCGTGTCATAGAATGCCTCCAGGGATGAACTTGACTCCCGAACCATGCCCATCGAAGCGGCTTGATGATGCCCTTTATGATGAGCGTCTTTTCTCATAATTGAATTAAACATAAATTTCAACTCATTATTTCTTTTTCAGGCACCCTGGCGCCGATTCTTTTTTTGACAAGGGCCGCACCCTGGAATACAATTCCCTACCGTATATCCAGTATCGAGTATCGAGTATCCAGTATCGAGTAACCAGTATCCAGCATCGAGTATCCAGCACCCGCAACCTTTTTTGGACGAGGTGACCCATTGACCGATGAGGATCGAGGCCCAACGCAGCATCCCCCGGCCCCCTGGGAGGAAATCCGTGGTCTGATCAAGATCATCGAGGAGGTGGCCAAAGGGAATTATTCCAATGATGTCATGACATTTACCAGGCCAGGTCATTCGGAGATCGTTCAGCGGATTGCCGAGGCCATGGGCATGATGATGGTGCGGGTGGAGGCGAGGGAGGTCCGCCTGGAAGAGATGATCGAGCGGCTTCGGGATCTCAATGAACTGCTCAAGAAGAACACCACCCAGACCGTGGTCGCTGTGGCCAATGCCCTGGGCGCCCGGGATCGCTACACGGAAGGCCACGCCGAGCGCGTGTCGGCCTATGCGGAACGCCTGGCGCGAAGGATCGGCTTGCCGGAGGAAGAGGTGGAGCAGATTCGAATGGGGGGATTCCTTCACGACATCGGCAAGATCGGATTCAGCGATCGCATGTTCAGGGGCGACGACGTCAGATTTTGCGATGACATGCTGCAGGAGATCCGGAGGCACCCCGATCTCGGGGTGGATATCCTCAACGAGCTCACGTTTCTGGGGCCGGTGGTGGATTATGTCCACTATCACCATGAAAGCCTGGATGGAAGCGGCTATCCGGTCGGACTTGCGAGGGAAGAGATCCCCCTCGGCGCCCGAATCATCAGCGTGGCCGACTGCTTCGATGCCATGACCACGGACCGATCCTACCAAAAGGCGCGGCCCATGGAAGTGGCCTTCGCGGCACTGAGGGAAATGAGCGGAAAAAGCCTCTCGCCGGACCTTGTGGAGGCCTTTATCGAGGAGATTCAGGAGGGAGGCATGTGCGAAAAGGCCCCCTCGTAGGACGGGCCAATGGGAAATAGGATGGAAAATGTGCTCCCGCCGGAGGCGAAACAGCCTTCCTTGGCCTGAACATACCGGCACTCGGAGATCCTCCCCGGGCATTCGTCTACATCGTGGGGCAGGAATCGGCAGCGTGTGCTCTCAAGCCTCACGGAAAATCCGCAGCGTTCAGAGAACACCTTGGTTCTCAGGAGGTCGGCGCCAGCCCCCCCTGCATTGAACTGATAAGGCCTTTTGGAGGAATAATTCAGGGTGTCCTGGGTATGGAAAAAGCCCTGGAACATCAGCCTCTGGTTTTGGGGGGTGATGCCGATGCCGTAGTCTCGAAACGCGACCCAGACGGCATCGCCCGTGGCTTTCAGGGTCACCTCGATCCGGCCCTCGTCGGGGGTATTTTCGATGGCATTTTTCAAGAGGCCTGAAAACACTTTTTTCAGGATCGTTGCGTCCGTGCTGACCGCCTGCCCCTTCTCCATATCCCTGATGATTTCCAGCTCCCTTTCTCCCATGGAAACCACCGCTTGATCGCATATCTCATTCAATAATGTCGTCAGGTCTGTTTTTTTCGCGTGGGGATCATCGGTGTAATAGACCGAGTCGATCCGCTTGAGGAGCATGGCCAGGGACTCGACCTGTCGCTCATCGCCGGTCTCCGTGGCCTCTTCCACAAAATCCGAGGCCGAGGTCAGGAGAAGACGGAGGGCGTTTTTTTCCTCATGGGTCCTCAGATTGAGGATATCGTCGATTTTCTCCTGAAGATCCACCAGCCGTCTCACATTGCGCATGCCCCTGCTGAGCATCCGCGCCTTTTTGGCGGGATCCGCCCCGGGCTCCTCCCTGGAAAGGGTGTCGAATATGGTCCCGATCAAGGCCAGCGGCGTTTTTAACTCATGGGACAGATGATTCACCGCCCGTTCCCTTGCCTTGTTCAAATCCTTCAGCTCTTCAACATAGCGCATGTTTTCCAGGGCGATGGTCACGTAATTGGAGATGAAGCTCAGCAATTCAAAGTCATCGTCCCTGAAATCGCCGGAGCGCTTGTTGAGCGACTGAAGCGCCCCTATGCAGCGGCCGCTCCAGTTGATCAGGGGGACGCACATGATATTCCGGGTTCTGAACCCCGATGCCTTGTCCACCTCGGGGTAAAAGCGCGGATCGCTGTACGCGTCGTTGACGGTCACTGGAACGCGATGTTGAAAGACCCACCCGGCGACGCCGTAATCGGAAGGGATGCGGATTTCCCGCTTTTTAAGCCCGATCCCCACCAGGGACCAGAGCTGGTTTGTCCTTTCGTCGTACAGGAATACGGTACTCCTCAGCGAATCCATCACCTCGTTGGTCTGGTGGATGATGACCTCAAACAGACGATCCCTGTCCACCTCGGCGGTGATGAGCTGACCCACATGAAAGGCCTTCCGGTAACGGCGCAGCCGCTCCGTCATGTCCCGATAGGCGTCTCTTCCGAACGCGGCAGCGTTTTTCGGTCCTTTGTCTTTGGTCTGGCCCATTTCAGCCTCCCATGCGGTCACACAGAAACGCGGCGCACCGCGGCTCATCATCCGTGCGGGGAAGGGATCTTCATGTCTCCATGTCGTTATCTGAGGGTGTTTCCTTCCCGGACGGCCCTCAAGCGGTTCCAGAGAGTCGATTCAGAATGCGGGCCCCATCGCGCCCCCACAACCGCGACTCCATTTTTTGATGGTACGAGGTTACTCTGCAACAGTCAATGCTGATGACTTTCATTTCGGCTTGACACTTCAATAATGCATTCATAGACTTCAAATTATGACAGCATGCCTTGAGGAACCTGGAGATTTTGATGAAACAGTTAACGATTCGGAAGGTATCGAGTGAATTGGACAGGGCTATTGGGGAGGAATGCCGTCTCAAGGGCCAGTCCATCAACCAAACGGTCCTTGATCTCCTGCAACAGGCCCTCGGCATGGGTCCGAAGGGGCGCATGGACAATGGCCTGGGCAGACTTGCCGGGACATGGACACAGCAGGAATTTTTGGAATTCCAAAGACGTACAGGCATCTTTGAGACAGCAGGCCGCGAGCTGTGGGAACCATGAAAATTTGTTTCCCGGCGTGCGTAGCCCCTCACATCTTCGGCAGATCCCTATTCTCCAATTGTTCACCTTTCGCTTTCCAAAAAGAGGGCGATTGAGATGATGGGCACTGGACTATCAGAGAGATCGAGAAGATGTTTATCCCCGGACACGATGACCTCCGCCCCGCCCTCAAGCGCGCACCAGATGAACTTGTCATCCGATGGATCCAAGGTCGCCCACGGCTTTCCGGGCTTGACCGTCAGCACATTGAAATAAGGCAGTATTTCATGTCTCAGAAGAAAATCGATTTCGCTCTTGGAAAGCTGAAATTTCGGGTAGGCGAGCACATGCAGATATTCTTCCACGATCTCTCGGGAACAAAGGGGAGCCACTCGACCGATCTTCCACAGGGTGACGAGTTGCCCTGTTTTGCCTCCGAAGAGAAGGGCGCTCACCAACACGTTCGTGTCGACGACGATCCGTTTCATTTGGAACGCGCCCAGCGAACGGCCTCGCCAACGCAGTCTTCGGAAAGCCCCAGCTTTTCAATTTTTGCCCTGATTTGGGAAAGATCGGCGTCCACCACTTTTACCGGTTTCAGAATCACCGCCCCGCCGTCGTACCCCACGTCAAAATAACGAACATCCGAGAGCCTCGCCACGATCTCTTTGGGAATGGTAATCTGGTTTTTAGATGTCAGTTTGGCCAGCATCTCCTTGTCTCCTTACTTTCCGCTTTTCCTCCAAGCATAATGTTCATCAAGGAAGAAGTCAAGCCATTTGGAAAGTCATGAGAGGATCCGCTGAAACCCCCTTACTCCACCGTGACATCCACGGAATCGTACCAGGTGGCATCGGTGGCCCAGTCCGCGTTGCCGTCCACGGCCCTTCGTCCCGGTAGGCCTTTATGTTGAAACCCTACCGGCCTCCAGGCGGCGGGGGAGGGAGTTGTACCTGATACCCGCGGTCCAGTTTCCTGTCCCGAACGCCGCTGACGGGCCTGGCGGCGAAGGCGCCTTCATAGTTATCGGGCGGGATGATCAGCGTCACATCGCTCGTCGAGGTGACCAGGAAGAAATACCCGGTCCCAGGGGTAAGGGTGTCGCCCGACCCCCGCATTTCGTACCCGGAATCGGGTCCGGTCCCGGTGTATTCCCACATCACATGCCCGGTCAGCGGGTTGCCTGCTTCGGTAATGAAATAGGTATTGGTCCCATCAGTGACCCTGATGTTATCAAGATGGATGGCCGTTTCAGCCCAGGGAAGACCGATCATGTGCCAGGAGTTTGCCTTGAGCTTGAGGTAATAATAGTCTTCTTGAGGCACCGCGCCCCCGGTGAGCGGGACCTGCGGCGTCCCGATGCTGATGATCCAGAAGGCCATGCCGGGAACGATATTCAAGGCGTCAAACGCCGGGGAGGACATCTCCGTGTAGCCCGAACCGTTATAGGCAAACGCCCTCCACTGGTAGGGGTTGTAAAGCCCCAGGGCCGCTTCCATCCGGTCCAGCATCTCCGCCCCGGTCCCCAGATAGAGGGGAATCGTGAACATGCGGTAGCTCGTGGCCTCACCGCCCCCGCCCGGCAGGGTGTAGAGGTAGTCAGCGAGGGGCGGAATGGTGACGGTGCGCTGGGATGAGATGGCTGCGTTGTTGCCATTCGCGTCCGTAAAGGTCCGGACCTCCCACTTGTAAGAGCCCGGCGGCCAGTTGGCTACCACCCCTTCAGGGAGGGTGAAGAACGTATCGGTAATGGTGCCCGACGTGTACCAATGTATCCTTGAATAGTAGTCCCGGATGCGGAGCTGGTAATAATAGGTGGTGTCCGTATCTTTGCCTGCGCCGCCGCCCTCGGCCGGGGCGCTCCAGCTAAAGGTGGGCGTCCTGGTATAGACATAGGCGTTGTCCGCGGGGAACCGGGTGCCCTCGGGGATGGAGGGTGGCGGATTGTAGGTGAAATCAACTCCCTGGGTGGCCTGATTCAGGTCTTTGTCCTCCAGGAGAAAGGTGTAGGTCCCATCCGGCGTGGGCGCGGGCCAGGCGCTCGCGCAGTAATAAAACATGGGATGCCACAGGAAATAGTTGCGGTTTCCATAGGGATAGACGGTCCCTACCGGATCGGTGACGCTGAAGTCCTGGATGTCCCACGGGGCCAGGCCGGTGCTGTAAATGCCGTACCAGTTCCATCGTCCATCGGGGACGCTGTAGGAGAGGATATGATGGCCGCTGACATTGAGCGGCCCCTTGGTCCCCGTGTAGAAGTAGCGGATCTCGCTGGCATGCCGGTTCTGTGCCCTCTGGCCTGTTGCGGGGATATCCATGGTCCGGACCAGCCAGTAGTAGGCCGTATCGGGCTGGAGATACCCGGCAGGGACGGCGACCGATGTGCCGTCGGTTGTCGGTGCAAACCAGATGGCCTTGCCGTCGTAATCATAAATAATGACTTGATAGTACCCCGGGTTTCCTGGGTCTGGCCAGGTCACGGCGCCCCAGCTCAGGGTGGGGGTGGCCGTGCCCGCATAGACATAGTTATCGATCTCTTCGCCCACCTTCATGGTGCCGGCATCCACTACCGGCATGTTGCTGTTGTAGGTGAAGGCCCTGTTGACCGTAGCTGTGCGGCCCAGGCTGTCGGTGACCGTAAATGTGTACGTGCCGTTATTTACAACCGATCCTGAGACGTTGTAGTAGTAGAAGTTTCCATTGGTTATGAACGGCAACTGGATCAGAGCCAGGTTATACGTCCCCGAAGGCCCGGTTGCGGTCACTGAGACGATATCTTCCAGGCCCGGACCGGTAATGAAGGCATAAAATTGACTATTGGCAGCGCCCCCCGCGGTTCGCGTGGAATAGACCCCGGCCGAGGAGAACGACGGGGCAGGGTATTCGGTGTCAGATGGATCCAGGTAGAAATTGATGTTGGGGGTGGTCCCGCCGGAGGTCACGTTGACCGCATCGGCCTGGTCGCAGAGGACGGAGCCGCCCCCGCTGTTATACCACTCCTGCTGGTAGTGCTGGGGCGCGGCGCATGCGGCATTGGTCCTCAGATAGTAGTCCTGGGGCGGGAGGTTGGGAATGGTGTAGGCGCCGTAGGCGTCGGTCTGGGCCAAAGCGTAAGGACTGCTGGAGCACTGATGCCTGTAAGCATATACGCACACATTCCCCAGCGGGGTCCCCGGGTTGGCGGTTACGACCTGCCCGGAGATGGAGCCGTTCGTCCCCATGGAAAAGTCGATGCCCGAGGTAGTCTGGCCCGCGGTCACCTCTACGGGCTTGGCCCAGGCGGGGTCGTAGGTGTCGTTGTAGTACTCTTCGAGATACCCGGCCCCAGAGGCCTTGACCCTGGCATATCCGGGGTCAACCGCGATGGTATAGATCCCGCCCGTACCGGTGTTGGTGCACGACCAGGTTTCACCTCCCGTCGTGTAGGGCTGGGCGCACACCGTCACCCCTTCAACCGGCTCGCCGCCCGGGCTGGTAACGGTGCCGCTGATGGCAGTTGCCGGCAATGTCGTGGTCGTCGTTGTGGTGGTCGGTGTAGTTGTGGTGGTGGACGTTGTAGTCGTTGTAGTCGTCGTAGTCGTGGTGGTCGTTGTGGTCGTAGTCGTTGTGGTCGTGGTAAAGGTGAAAACGGAACTGCTGTACCCCTCGCCTCTTGGGGTCGTAACGGTAATCTGGCCTGTGGATCCGGTGCCCACGGTAGCGGTAATCTCATTGGTAGAAATCACGTTAGGGCTCCCCTGGCAGGCGGTCTCCCCGAATAGCACGCCGGTCGCGCCCTCCAAGTTGGCCCCGGTGATGGTCACCAAGTCCCCGGTTCCCCCGGACGTAGGATCAAACGAAGCGACCTGAGGATTCCCCATCCAAGGATCATAGGTCACATGGGTGCTCACTGCATCCCCGGTTCCAGGGCCTTCGCCAGACGGCCCGCTGGGGTCCCCCCAGTTATTGTAGGTGGCGTTGATCGTGACTGAAGTGCTCTCGTTTTTGACCGCATATGTAGTGTTTCCAGAAAAATTGTTGGCATTCAAAGCCGATCCACCGATTAGCGGACTTGCATCGCTAAGGCAGCGGATGCCGATCGGCTGGCCTGTGAATGTGCTGCTGAAAACCTCTCCCCCACCGACTTCGAAAACAAGGCCTGCTTCTGCATTGTTCAGGAAATTGCAGGCGGTGATGGCAGGAAGACCGGGTACATATTTGATGTACATGCCCGTGTGGATGCTCTGCTCCACCGTTGAGTTGTCCATGATTATGGAGGCGTTGGTGCTGTAGACGAAAAGACTGGTATACAAGCTGCCACCCGTCCAGTAGGCTCCGCCGTAGCTGAATACGCAGTAGGATAGTGTTCCGATACCCTCATTGACAGAATCGCCCATGAACCGAACAGCCCCCCAATCGCCCTTTTCGGGCGTGGTTGAACCACCATCACCATTGGTGTCTCCTCCGACCGAATCATCCTTGAGTGAGGTAAAATAGATCTTCTCACTGCTATTGCCCTGTGCGTTCAGTCTTCCTAAGATATTAAACGCATGGGTGGGGGTGGTGGATGGAAACTTGATAACGGTACCCGGTGACAATGTGAGGGTGACCCCCGGGTTGACCGTAATGGTGTTGTTGGATGGTTCCCGATCAACAATATATGGGAATGCGGCGTCGGCAGGCCAGGTGTTGTCGGCCACGACTGTCCCGGCCACGGTAATGCCGTTTCGTCCGCCGTTGTTAGCTGAAATGGTGTTTCCCGAAAGCGAGATACCGACCAGGGTCCCGAACCAGTTCACCGCACCGCTCGCGTTTCCGCCAAATGTGTTGTTTGTGAGGCTCACTGGCCCGGTGTTATAGGCAATGCCCCACTCGTCATTGTCCAGGAAGGAACAACCGCTGATGCTCGGGGCTGTCGGAACATATTTCACATATAGACCCGCGTGACTGCTTTTCTCCACCGTGGTGTTGTTCATGCTGAGGCTGGCATTGGTGCTGTAGGCCCAGAGGGAGCAGAAGGGATCACTGGGGCCTGCGTAAAGCTCGCCGCCGTATCTCACAACAGCGTGTTCGATTGTGGCGCTCGCTGTGTATAAGTCCCCCTGAATGTAGATCCCTTTCCAATCCCCTTTCTCCGCACTTCCGGTCCCTGTAGTCCCCCCCACAGAGTTGTCATTGATGGAGGTGAAATAGATCTTGCTGCCGCTCGTGCCCACAGCATGCAATGTGCCTTGGACTGTTAACTGGGTGCTGGCATTGAATTTTACCACCACCCCTGGATCAATGGTCAGGGTGACACCCCAATTCACAGTTACATTACAGGTGACCTTATAGGGGCTTCCTGAAACCGTCCATGTGGTATTTGCCGATATGGGGCCACATATTTCAGTCCCCCCCCCCGAGAAGTCAGCATAGGCGGCATTAACTGCTGATTTTGCTCCAGCCTGTGTGAACCCCCCTCCGACATAAAGCCTATTGTTTTTAAACGCCAGACAGTTCACTGTACCGTCTGTTCCCGAGCCGAGAGCTTCCCAAGAGTCTGTACCGATATCCCATTTGGCAATATTGCTGGCAGCAACAACGCCCGCCGCGGTAAAGTCCCCGCCGGCGTAAACGTTCCCGGCATCGTCCACGGCAAGGGCATTTACCCCTTCGCCGTAACCGCTTGTCACACCGTCGCCCAGGGTGGTCCAGGTGCTCCCGTTCCATTTGGCGATGCGATTGACAGGATCGGTGAAAAGGCCCCCGGCGTACAGGTTTCCGCTTCCGTCCACGGCCAAGGCCTTCACCACCCAATCGTTCATGCCCGAACCGAGGGCGCTCCATGCGCCCCCACTCCATTTGGCGACACGCTTGGCCGGTGCACCGCCGGCATTTAAGAACCAGCCACCCGCATAAACGTTGTTGCTTCCATCCACGACGAGGGTGTCTATGGTGTCATCAACCCCGTCACCCAAGGCGCTCCAGTTGCCGCCGTCCCATTTGGCCACGCGGCTGGCACTCACGCCGCCGGCGGTGGTGAAGCTTCCCCCTGCATAGAGATGGCCGTTCCCATCCATGGCCATGGCGTTTACCAGATTGTTGGTGCCGGGACTGGGCGGGCCACCCAGGGCACTCCAGTTAGCCCCGTCCCACCTGGCGATGTGATTGAGCGCAATAATTCCAGAGTAATTGAACCATCCTCCGGCATAAAGATCGGTACCGTGTGTTAACAGGCACATGACGGTATCATCCAGGCCGTCTCCCAGGGCGCTCCAGGCCGTGCCGTTCCATTTGGCTATGTTATTGGCAGGAACTCCGCCTGCCTCCGTGAAATATCCACCCACATAGACATTCCCTTCGTCATCAGTGGTGACTGCATTGATGCCGGTGTCTGGAGCGGGCGGCATGGCCTCCCAGGAGGCGCCTTCAAGGTCCCATTTGGCCACGTGGTTGACCTGCTGGCCGCCAGCATTTTGAAAGGCCCCGCCTACATAATAGTATCCGCTCCGGACAGCCAGGGCGAAAACGGCGTTGTCTACCCCGTCCCCAAGGCTGTTCCAAGAACCGTTCCATCTCGCAACGTGAGTGAGGGGTGTGGCGCCGTCTTGCGTGAAATCTCCCCCGGCATAAAGATCACCCCCGCCCACCAGTGCAGTAACCCTGCCATTCAGGCTGCCGAGTGGAACCCAACTGCCGTCGTTCCACTGTGCAACGTAATTGCTGAATTCCCCGCCTGCACAGAGATATTCACTTCCGTCAAAAACCAGGGCCAGCACAGGTCCATCCATTCCGGCTCCCACTGCGGACCAAGTGCTTGTGGTTGGGTCCCATTTGGCAACGTGATTAACGGTGGTTCCTCCAGCGGTACTGAAGTAACCCCCGGCATAGACGTCGCCGCTCCAATGCACGGCCAAAGCCCGGACTGCGTCATCCATCCCGTCGCCCAAGGCGCTCCAGTTTGTGCCGTCCCATTTGGCAATGTGGTAGGCGTCGTTCCCACCGGCCGTTACGAAAAAACCCCCAGCATAGACGTCATCCCCGAAAACGGCCAGTGCGTACACATAACCTGTGGTATGAGAGGGCCCGCTTCCTTGCGTCCCGGTACCCAAGGTGCTCCAGCTTGTGCCGTCCCATTTGGCAATATGGTTGAAGGTGGTTGTCTCTTGAAAATCTGCTATGAATTCTCCCCCCGCATAGACATTGCCATAACCGTCAACAGCCAGGGCCAACACAGTGCCATTCATTCCAGACCCCAATGCGCTCCAGATTGTGCCGTCCCATTTGGCGACGCGATTCACGACTACACCCCCAGCAAGGGTGAAATCTCCCCCGGCATAGACATTTCCATCGCCGTCGTTCGCTAGTGCATAGACATTTCCGTTTGTTCCCGGTGAGGTTCCAACGCCGAAGCCCATGCTGAACCAATTGGCGTCGCTGAAAGTGGGATCAATACAGAGCGGATAGGCTGCCCCGGCATCGGCCACGACAATGGCCAGTTTTCCTGGGGAGTCAACCGCCAGGGTGGCCTTTAACTCCCGGCGTCGTGCATCCGTGACATGCAAGCGATGGTAGGCCAACCGGCGCTGGGAACCTTGAAGGACGAGGATTACGCCGTGGTTGGAATCCTGAGCCGTTGCCCCCGTCACGGAGAGTTCCACCCGCAGATCTCCTTGACCCGCAGGCGGTTCCGCAATCACGAAGTCCTGGCGCACGCCATCCACGCTGACAGAATATTCCTCAATGAGATCAGGCCGCAGAAAACGGACCACATCCTTTTTGGTTTCCACGCGGCCGAGTGGCTCAAGTGACTTGGTGCCGTCGTCCTGGCGTCCGAGGCCCGATGCCTTGACCGAAAAGCGCGTCTGCGGATCGTCCTTGACCGTTGACCAGAGGTATAACCCGTTCTTGTCCACCTCACCGGCCAGACGCTGAAATTTGGTTTCAAGGAGGGCGCCCGTATCCGAGGGTGTGATGGAAACGCCGCGACCTTTCGACTGCTTGGATGCCTGTGCGCCCAGGTCAGTCCAGGGGATGGCTGTTGGGGAGGTAACATCCGTACTGGACGGACCGTGGAGAGATGGCGGGTCGTTTTGCGTGGCAACCGCTTTGCCAATATCCGCGGAGGCCCAGGGCAGGTTGGGCACGAAGGCCGTCAGCAACAGAACCGTCCAGGCGATTGTTATGGACTTCGAGAAAAATAACCTCATGTTGGTTCCTCCTCCGGGGATTAATTAAAAAGGCAGAATGTTTGCGAGCAGGTTACGGCCTTCGGTGGTAAAGAACCTCATGGTTGACTCCTACGGCCGGGGGCGTCCAAGTTGGCCGGTCGGTGGCGGTGGCGGTCCTGGCAATGTTGTGGATGAGGTGCTGGAGGTTGTTGTCGACGTTGTGGTCGTAGAGGTTGACGTTGTCGACGTTGTTGATGTGGTGGTGGAGGTCGATGTCGTTGACGAGCTGGATGTCGATGAGGACGATGTGGATGTGCTCGATGTCGTCGATGTCGTTGACGAGCTGGATGTGGTTGATGTTGTGGTGGTAGTCGTCGTGGTGCTTGTGGTCGTGGTTGACGTCGTTGACGTTGTTGATGTCGTGGTGGTTGTGGTGGTTGTGGTGGTGGAGGATGTAGTTGACGTCGTGGTCGTCGACGTTGTCGATGTGGTCGTGGTTGAGGTGGTAGAGGACGTTGTCGTCGTGGACGTTGTTGATGTGGTGGTGGATGTTGACGTGGTTGAGGAGCTGGAGGTCGAAGACGTCGATGAGGACGATGAGGATGTGCTCGATGTTGTCGTGGAGGTCGTTGTGGTAGTTGTGGTCGTCGATGTCGTCGTAGAGGTGGATGTGGACGTCGTGGACGTTGTCGATGTGGTGGTGGATGTGGTGGTTGAGGTGCTGGACATTTCCTCTACTTGCTTGTCGGTCGTCGTTGGTTCGGTCGTCGTCGCAGTCGTGGTCGTGGCTTCCGTGGTGGTTGCCTCTGTGGTCGTGGCCTCAGTAGTGGTCACCTCTGTGACGCCGAGCCCCTCCTGAAACTGTTTATACTGCTCTTCGGTCATCAGGACCGGGGTGGTGGGATCCTGATCTTTCAGGACGTCGGTGCTGAAATTTTCGGTGAGATCGATAAATGGACGGCCCTCGAGGTAACTGGAGACCTGTATTTTATTCTCAAAGCAGGCGACGTGGGTGACGCCTTCTTCGACCCAGACCAAGAACAGGGTCCCTCGAACGCCCACCACGGCGGTGGGGGTCCGAATCTCAAAGTCCTTTTTCTTGAACTTCAGCAGATCCTTGGCAAATACCCGGACCTTTCCGAGGTCCACCTTGAAGGATGCGGACCTCGTTTCCTGATTGGGATCGAATTCAAACCGATCGAGGTTGAGGTCGGCCTTCTCCCCCATGGTCAGGATGCTGCCGTCCTTGAGTTCGATGCGCAGCATGGATGCCGCGTCGGTCTTGATATGGTCCCCCAGTTGGACGGGCATTCCCACGGCGGCCTTGATGGGGCTCGTAACGGCCTGCCTGATCAGGGTCGCCGTGCCGGTCAGCCTCGTGATCTTGCCGATCACCTCATCGGCACGGGCGGTCAGCGGAAGGGCCAGAAGCAACAGGGCCAGCGCCAGCAACCCGAGCATCAGTCTGACCGAAGACGATCTCCGCATTTTCGTTTTCATCATGGCATCCTTACCCATCCACAGATTACGCAGATTACGCAGATAGTACCCCTCAATCCCTAAATTCCAGCATCCCTAAATTCCTAAATTCCTGAATTGCGCCCTCAAAACGTATAGGTAAGGGTCAGGATGTACATGTTTTTGTTGAATGTATACAGATCCTTGTTGTCCTGGTAGTAATCGGAGTTGTTTCGTAGATAAAGGTAATTGAAGGTGAGGAGGAGACGGTCCACGATATATCGGCTCAGGGAGACGGCCACGGTATAGGTCTTGTCTCTTCGATCGGTGACGGGGACACTGAATTCCGGATAGTCGACGCGCATGTATGACAAATACACATCGCCTATGATTCCCCAGTAGATGGGCGTATTCAGGCCGACAAAGAACTCGTTGTAGCGGTAAGTGGAACTGTTGTCGCCCGATGGTTCGTAGGCGTACCGGTATCCTATCCTGGGAATGAATCCCGTCCCGGGAATTTTGTAGGACTGAGTGATATCGGCGCCGTACCGGGAGGCGTCGGCCGTGTAGCCGTCCAGGTAGTCTTTGATCTGGTAGCTGAAATTGATATCCGTTCTCAGATCGTGGGGCTCCACGATGGAGATGGTGGGCACAAAACTGTGCATCCGCAGTTTGGCGTACGAGTTGTTGCCGAAGGTGAGATAGACCGGCGGGTTGATGTCCTGCTTCTTGCCCCCGGCATAAAAGTAACTGACTCGATAGTACCGAGTTCTTGACTTGTTTCGGGGTTCAAGAGTCCGATGCGGGGTGGAGGGTGTTTTGGTAATCTTCCACCCAGCTCGCGATTTGGGTTTCAAACCGTTCTAATTGTTTTTC
>Ga0172370_10004029_pt1 | contig 19939 bp, 18 predicted proteins | sample LakKiv5m_FD_114538 | JGI IMG/M metagenome (GOLD analysis project Ga0172370, IMG submission 114538) | Freshwater microbial communities from Kabuno Bay, South-Kivu, Congo - kab_022012_11.5m | ecosystem: Environmental > Aquatic > Freshwater > Lake | place: Democratic Republic of the Congo...
CCGTCGCAGCGTAACCAGTCAGGACGTTGCGCAACCGGGCCAGATCCGCAAGGCGCGTGGGGTACGTCACATCGCGCAGGAATTCGAGCTGGGCCAACGTATGCAGCCGCGATGTCGTGCCCGGATGCCCCGATGTGAACACGAGATCGCCCTCGCGGGCACCGGTCTGGCTCCACGCAAGATGGTGCACGGGCCTCAGCGGCACGCCCTTGTCGTACACGCGGAATAGTGCGACATCATAGTCAAATCGAGGAAATGTGAAGTTGTCGGGATCGCCGCCGAAAAAGGCTATCTGTCCCTCTGGAGCGAAGACAAGCCGCACGTCCGAGTACTTGCGATATCGGTACAGATCGTAGACCGCGCCTTGATAGAGCGTGACGACCTCGCAGCGCAATCCGGTCTTCTTGTTGCAGGCGCGCTCGATGGCCGACATCCGCTCCTTGTGTGCGGCGTTCTGCACGGCGCGATCCTGGCCAGGCTTGTCGCCGCTGCGCACTTGTGCCGTCACGTCGTCCATGCCTTGCAGTACACCCACTTCCAAGTCCGGACAGCGCTTCTCTTCGTTCGGCGTGCGCGCGAGAAATCCGTCTGTGATGAGGTCGCGGCCCTCCGCACTCAGCTTCTGGATGCAGTCCGAGCCGACGTGGTGGTTCGTCATCAACAGGCCGCTGGCCGACACGAACGAGCCGGATCCGCCGCCAAACTTCACGGAAGACAAGCGAATGTGGTCCAACCACGCCGCGTCGGGTGCAAAGCCGTGGCGCTGCTGCACCAGCGCCTTCGGGAAGTGGTTCAGCGTCCACATGCCTTCATCGGCCGACGCGACTACGGGCGGCGCCAACAACGCGAACAGCGCGACGCCGCGCAACGCTATGGCACGTTTCATGAAAAGGCTCCTGTCCTCGTTATGGCGACGGCGACTGCTGGATGGCGATCAGCGGGCGCCTATTGGCACGTGCCCGCCAGGCAGACCTTGCCTGCGCCGCAGGCCGTTCCGTCAGGCACGGGCGAGTCGGCGCAGAGTCCGGTCTTCGGGTCGCACACGTCGGCCGTGCAGACATCGCCGTCGTTGCAGTTCAGCGGCAACCCCTTGCAGGCGCCGCCGACACATGCGTCCTTGGATGTACACAAGTCTCCGTCGTTGCAGGAGTTCTTCTCCTTCGCGACATGCGCGCAACTGCCGTCCGCGCTGCACTTGTCGTCCGTGCAGGGGTTGTTGTCGCCGCACGACTTGGTCACGCCGACGCACTTGCCGAATTTGCAGACATCGCTGACGGTGCACGCATCCGCGTCATCGCAGGCCGCGTTGACAATCGTCTTGAAGACACAGCCCAGCTTGACGTCGCAGGTATCCGCCGTGCAGGGATTGCCGTCGTCGCACGGAGCGACGGCCGTGGCCACGCAACTGCCCGCCACACAAGCGAAGTTGGTGCAGAGATCGCCCTGACCACAGGGCTTGGCGACCGGCATGTGAATGCAGACGTCTTTCTTGGACGCATCACAGTAGTCGTCCGTGCAAGGATTCTTGTCGTCGCAGGACACGGCGTTGCCTTTGCATTTCCCCTGCTTGCACACATCGCCGGTCGTGCACGAATCGGAGTCCGTGCAGGGGTCGTTCTCGTCCGCCTGCTTGACAGCGCAAGTGCCATCGGGTTTGCAGACACCTTTGGTGCAAGGTGCCAAGGCAGGACAATCTGCGTCGATCTTGCACAGGGGGCCGGAGTCGACAGCAACAGATCCATCGACTTCGCTGGCGGCACTATCGTTTGCCACGACATCAGCCGTCGCGGCGCCGCTGCTGTCTTTGGTGTTGACTGCATCTGTGCCGGCACATGCCGAAGTCAGAAGCGCCGCGCATGCAAGTGACATCACGGAGTTGCTGCGAAAGAACATGAAAGCTCTACTCTTCGGCCAGCGTTTCCGGCCCAGCTGGTTGCACTGCAATCATCCTAGCATCCTCTGTTTGTGCATGTCGACGTACCTCACAGAGGTACACGCCCGAGGAGCCAATCGGCAGCGAATTGCCAGATCGGTGCACTGGTCTGCTCCGTCACGAAGCCCATGTGCGTCGGCGCCAGACCGTCCAACGAGCTAATCTGACAAGATTTTCCCAAGCGCACGCACTCGCGGTTCGGCAGCGGCGCGGCAAACGCCAAGCCTTCTTCGGGGCGCGTGAACCAGGTGTCACCGTCGCTGACGATGCACAAGGCCGGCATCCCAATCTGCCGCAAGCCGGCGTGGTAGTCGACGCCCTGCCTGGAAATCCATGCATCGTCACGGATGAAGCGCCCCATGTCGCGCCAATACCCAGCTGCCTCATCCGCCGAGCCCATGCGGATGGCGCGGGCGGGCATGCGACCCTGCAGATGCACAAGCAGGTTGGCGGCGCTGGACACTGCGCGTTTGAGCCACCAGACGCGACGGTCTGGCTCCCACCGGCGGTTCCAGACGTTGACGGCCATGCCCACGAAAGCCGTCGGCGCGTCGTCCGGATGCTGACCGAACCATGCCAACGAAACGTGGCCAAAAAGGCTGTGCCCCAGCCATACGATCGGCAACCCGTTCGCGATGTCGCGCGCGAGGTCCAGCCAATGAGCCGTGTCGGCAACGAGATCGTCATAAGTCCACTGGCCGCCGTCGCGCGCCGTCGGGCCGCTGGCGCCGTGACCGCGCAGATCAACCGCCAGGACGCGAAACCCCTGCTGCACCAAGGCTGTCGCAAGCGAAGGCCGATGCGCAGATGCCACCGTGCGGCGATCGACCATCATGGCGTGGCCGACCACGGCGACCGCGCGCGGCGAACCCGAAGGCTCAAAATCGAGGGCAGACAGGCTCCAGCCGTCGGCGGCGAGGATGCGGCGCTCCACTGGCTTCACGAGGACCTCCTGACGGCGCGGCCGCGACGTCTACCCTACGCGGGGCGGACTGGCAATCGTAGGGCAAGTATGCTCCACTGCCGCCGCCCGCGGCGCGCCGCCCAGCCAGGCCTTGCCATGTCGCAGTCCAGCACGCTTTCCGCCATCGTTCCCGGCGCCGCCGCGCCGTCCGTCATGAACGCCATCGTCGTGCCCGAATTCGGCACCTGGCAGTACCGCAGCGACGTCGCCGTGCCCGAGCCGTTGCCCGGTCAGGTACGCATCGCCGTCGCTGCGTGCGGCATCTGCGGCACCGATGTGCACATTGCCAAGGGCGACGCGTCGTTGCGCAAGCTGCTCGAACCGCCATTTGTCCAAGGCCACGAGTTTTGCGGCCACGTCGACAAGCTCGGTGCCGGCGTCAGCGGCTGGCAGATCGGCGAGCTGGTTTCTGCGGAGATGCACGAAGTCTGCGGCAAGTGCCCGGCATGTCTCGACGGCAAAGCGCACGCGTGCGCATTCACGCGCTACCGCGGCCTGAACGAAGCGGGTTCGTTTGCGGACTACCTTTGCGTTTCGGCCAGCAACGTCGTGCGCCTGCCGCCGGACCTGCCGCTCAAGGTCGCAGCGTTCCTCGACCCGCTCGGCAACGCCGTTCACACCGCGTGCAAGGTCCCGACCGAAGGCAAGAAAGTCCTGGTCGCAGGGTACGGCGCAATCGGCGCGATGGTCGTCGAGATTCTCGCCTTTCTGGGCGCCAGCGAAATCCACGTGATGGACGTCAAGGGCAAGGCACTGCGCCGCGCCGAGGACAGGGCGTCGCTGGGCGGCTGGCGCGAGCGACTGTTCGTGCACAAAGCCACCCATGATCACCGCAATACGCTGTGCGACCACATCTTGAACATCACGCACGGCGGCGTGGACGTCGCGCTGGAAATGAGCGGCCATCCCGACGCGATCAACGACGCGATCCGCTGCACCCGGGCCGGTGGCGACGTCGTCATGCTGGGACTCCCCACCGACAATGCCGTGACCTTGCAGGATTTCGGCCGCAACATCATCTTCCGCGGTCTGACTTTGCACGCCGTCATCGGGCGCGAGATGTTCCGCAGTTGGGAGATCATGCTCGACCTGCTGGGGCGCGGCTTGAAGACGGACTTTCTCGTCAGCAGCGAACTACCGTTGAGTCAGATCGGCGAGGGCTACAAGCGCATTGCAGCCGGGACAGAGCAGAAGGTCGTGCTCTACCCATCCTGGGACCGCGCGCACTGACGTTCACCTGGCCAACGTGCGCACGCAACGAAAGCCGATGAATTCGACTTGGTTTCCTGGGCCGTAGGCGTTGCGGAAACCTGCCCTGGCTTCCACGTCCGGATGTTTGAAACCGCCGCCGCGAAACACGCGGTTGATGCCGGTGGCCGCGCCGAGAGGGTCGCTGATCGGTACGGTCGGGTAGTCGCCCTGCCAATCCCAAGTCCACTCGTACGCGTTGCCGAGCATGTCGAAGAGCCCCCAGGCATTGGCTTTCTTCTGACCGACCGCGTGTGGCTTGAGCCCGGCATTCTCATCATACCACGCGATATCAGACAGTTCCGCATAGCGCACAGCCGTCGACCCTGCCCGCGCCGCATACTCCCACTCGGCCTCGGTCGGCAGCCGATAGCCCGTGCAGCCCAGGCCGGCGAAGGTGGGCTCGGTGCCGGCCAGGGTCACGCAGGAGGGCAGCCCGCGCCGCTTGGACAATGCGTTGCAGTAGGTCACCGCTTCGAACCACGACACGTTGACGACGGGGCAATCCGTGCACTCGCTCCTCTGACTTGCTTGCGCCGGCATCCGTGCACCGTACTGCGCCACCGTGACTTCCGTCGCCTGCATCTCAAAGGGCCGCGTCAACGTGACGGAATGCTGCGGTGCGTCGTTGTAGGCGTCGTCCGTCTCCTGCGGCGCGCTCCCCATCACGAACTGGCCCGCCGGCACGACGACGAAACCCTCCGTAGCCTGTCCGGCCACCGTCTTGGCCGCCTCCGCTTGGGCCACCTGGGCGGGTGTCGGCGGCGGCGGTGCGATCGGTGGCTGCGCTGCGACCGGCTGCTTGGGCCTGGCTTGCGGCGGCGGCTGTTTGGCGCATGCCGCCAAGGTCGCGGTGAGAAGCGCTAGAACAACCTGACTTCTCATTGCTTTATTCGCCTGTCAGTGCGTCGCCGCTTGCGCCATCGCGTCCGCGACGCGCCGGGCAAACTTCGCCGGGTTCTTCAGCGGCGCGCCCTCTGCCAGCAACGCCTGGTCGAGCAGCATCTCCGCGTACTCCCTCAGACGCTCGTCTTCCTTGTCGCGATCTGCAAGATCCCTCAACGCCACGATCGCCGCATGCTGGCCGTTCACCTCGAGCACACGCTTGTGCGGCGGCATGGCCTGACCCATCTGGCGCATCATGCGCTCCAAATGCCCGCTCATGCCGTCCTCGCCTGCGACAAGACACACGGCGGAATCCGTCAACCGACTCGACAACACGACATCGGCAACGTCATCCACAAGCAACGTCTTCAAACGTTTTAGCAATTCTTCGAACTGATCGCCCTGTGCCGCTTTGGTCTCCTGGGCCGTCGCATCCTCTGGCAGGCCTTCCAACTCGCCTTTCGCCGCGGATTTCAAGGGCGTGTCGTCGTACGAATCCAGAATGCCCGCAAGAATTTCGTCGACCGGCTCGCCAAGCAGAATCACCTCGACGCTACGCTTCTTGAACACCTCCAGTTGCGGCGCATGCTCCAAGATTTCGCGGCCATCGCCGGTGAGATAGTAGAACGCCGTCTGCCCCTCGACAAAGCGCTCCTTGATCTCCTTCAAGGTCGCGAGCCCTGCGCCATGGGTCGTCGGCAACAGCAGGATTTCCGCCAACTTCTGCTTCTGCGCCGGGTCGTAGTGGAAGCCTTCCTTGATGCACGTACCGAACTCCTTCCACAACGCTTCATACTTCGGCCGGTCCTTCTCCAGCATATCCTTGAAATGCGCCAGGATCTTGTTGGTCAGGTGCTTCTTGATCACGCCCACCAGCCGATCCTGCTGCACGACTTCGCGCGACACGTTCAACGGCAGATCGCTTGAATCTACAAGGCCTTTCACAAAGCGCAAGTACTCCGGCACCAACTCCGCCACGTCTTCGGCGATGAATACCCGCTTGATGTACAACTGCAGTCCACGCCGCGGTTCGCGCGAGTACAGGTCGAAAGCAGCCTTGCCCGGCACGAACAGCAGCGCCGTGTATTCCTGCATGCCCTCCATGTGCAAGTGGAGGATTTCAGACGGCTCTTGCCAATCCCTGGTCAGGTGGCGGTAGAATTCGTGGTACTCGGTCTTCTCTATCGACGAAGGCTGGCGCGTCCACAGCGCTTTTTGCGAGTTCAGCGTCTCTTCGCGCATCACCTTCTCGGACTTGCCGCCTTCCACTGGTTTGCCGTCGGCATCCTTCTCGAGCTCGTACTTCTCGACATCCATCACGATCGGATACGCGATGAAGTCGCTGTATTTGCGAACGATCTCCCGCAGGGTCCAGGTCTCGGTGAAATCCTGCTGGTTGGGCGGCATCTCCTGCGCCTCTTGCGCGGTCTCCACCTCCTTGTCGCGCAGGAACAATGTGATCCGCGTGCCCCGCTCGCGTTTGGCAATGCGATCGATGCTGTATTCGCCGTCACCTGTCGACTCCCAGCGCACCGCCTCGGCCTCACCATGTTTCTGCGTTTCGAGCAAGACACGGCGCGCGACCATGAAGGCACTGTAGAAGCCGACGCCGAATTGGCCAATGAGATCGGGCGTCGCCGCATCATTGCCAACGCCTTTCAACTTCTCCGCAAATGCCTCTGAGCCAGACTTGGCGATCGTGCCGATGTGCTCGACGACTTCGTCGAAGGACATGCCGATGCCGTCATCGACGATGGTCAATGTGTGGTTTGCCGCGTCGGGAATCAGCTTGATCTTGTGCTCGCCGCTGGCAAGTTCCGGATTCGTCAACGCCTCAAAACGCACTTTATCAAGCGCATCCGACGCGTTCGAGATCAACTCGCGCAGGAAGATTTCCTTGTGCGAGTAGATGCTGTGAATCATCAGATCGAGCAGCTTGCGCGTCTGTGCCTGGAAGGAGCGAATTTCAGCGGTCATGGTGCCTCGACGTCGGAAGTAGACGCGGGGCACGAAAGGCCGCGGGGGCGCGCTGTCAAGGGTGCGCTACACTGCCAGCCTCAACGCACCAGGCATCACTTCGAAGGTGACCGGCGCCACACCCGGCTGCTCGCCATCCAACTCCACGAGCATGGCCGGTTGGCCCGGTTCCGGTTCGACCACGACCTTGCGAATCGATCGGTGCCACACACCCTCCTTGTCCTGCGCCTTGCCCTTGTAGGCAGCCAGGCCGATGCGCGCGGCGTTCAGGGGCGAGACGTCCTCCATCGCGATCAGCTCCAGGATGCCATCGTCCACGCGGGCCTGCGGCGCCACCTGCATGCCGCCGCCCTGGAATTGTCCGTTTGCAGTTCCGATGTTGCGCAGCAGGACGGTTTCTGCCGGCCCGTCGTCCACAACGAGACGCAATCGCCAGGGCTTGAGGCTCCACGTGCCCTGAACAACGGCCAAAGCAAAGGGCACGGCGCCGCCGGGCCACTTCGGTCCGCGGTTGACCCGCGCGACAACGTCGCCGCCTTGTCCGGCCGAGGCAATGTTGATGGAGACCGCCCAGCGCAAGCCATCTGGCGTCGTGAAGGTACAGGAAATGAGGTCGATTGGCTGGGCCGGACTTGCTGCGATGCGTGCAAGCACGCCGTCCAGATCCTTGCCGAGCGCAAAGGTGCGGCCAAAGTCGCCGCCTGTGCCGCGCGGGACGAAGCCGAAGATGGCGCGCGGACGAATGGGCTTGCGCGACGCAGGATCGAAGAAGCCGTTGACGACCTCGTGGTTGGTGCCATCACCGCCGACAGCGACGATTCGCTCGGTATCGCCGGCCAGCGCCGCGCGGGCGATGGCCGTCGCTTCGCCCGGTGCGCGGGTCATGTGCACATCGAATTGCCCAAGATGTTTGCGAAACGTCGGTTCGAGCGCACTCCAGTCGCGGCCCGTGCGGCCGGCCGCTGACGCAGGATTGACCAGGACCAGGGTCTTCATGATGCGACCTCCGAGGATGCGCAGCATGGCGCGAATCGACCCAGGATCCAACTGCCCTACTCGGCCGCTCCCGCATTGACTCTGCGCCGAACCACGCCTATCAAGCGCAGGCCCACCTCTTGGGCGCTCGGAGCACCATGACCCCTCGACCTGAATGGCGCCGCCTCGGCGGCCTCGATACCCTCGTCGTTTCCGGAGCGGCGGGCGCTCCCGTCATCGCGATGTTCCATGGATATGGAGCAGACGCAAACGATCTCGCACCCTTGTCGCAAGTCGTGCGGACGCCGGCTGGCACGACCTGGCTGTTTCCCAACGCGCCGCACGAGGTGGCGATCGGCCCGCACATGACCGGACGCGCCTGGTTTCCGATCGACATGGAAGCCTTGCAGATCGCCATGATGTCCGGCCGGCACCGCGACATGTCGGACCTGCGCCCGCCCGAGCTGGCCCAAGCCCGGGCCATGGCCATGGCCATGCTTGCCGACTTTGGCGCGCCGATAGAACGAGTGATTCTCGCAGGCTTTTCCCAAGGGGCAATGCTCGCGACCGCACTCGCACTGCATGCCGATCGCCCCCCTCTCGGCCTCGCGATTCTATCGGGCACGATGCTGGATCGCGAGGTATGGCAACGCCTTGCGCCACAGCGGTCGGGGCTGCGCTTCTTCCAGAGCCACGGCACCCATGACCCGCTCCTCGACTTTCATGCGGCCGAACGCCTGCACGCGATGCTCAACTCGGCTGGATTGCAGGGCGAATTCATGCCGTTCCGCGGCCAGCACGAGATTCCGATGCCGGTCCTTGACGGTCTGTCGCGCTATCTCGGTACGCTGGCGCCGGCAGATTCTGGGCTCGAACCCAGCATTGCGACTAAGGAATAAGCGCAACTCCGTCGATCTCAACGAAGGCGCCGCGAGGCAAGCGACTCACTTCGACGGTAGCCCGCGCCGGATAGGGCGGCTGCAAGTAGCTGGCGTAGACGTCATTGACTGCCGCGAAGTCATTCATGTCTGCCAGGAAGATCGTGGTCTTCAGGAGATCATCAAACGACCCACCTGCCGCTTCCAATACCGCAGAAATATTCCGCATCACTTGGTGCGTTTGCGCCGCAACATCGCCGGCCAGCAGTTGCCCAGTCGTCGGATCGAGCGCGACCTGACCGCTCAAGAACACGAGCCGCCCATTGCCAGGAACGACTGCCTGGCTGTACGGGCCAATGGCCGAAGGAGCTTCTGTCGTAGAAATCGCCTGTTTGCGCACGGCTGCCTCACTGTGGGTCAGATTCACCGCCCTCTGTCGCACCATCGCCCCAGATGTCGTCGTAGTCAACGTCGTGGAACACGCGACTCGGATCGCGCCTTGCAAGCGCCTCGCCGTAGCCGTGCCAGGCCTGAGCGACCAGCGCCTGAGCGTCTTGAGGCTGCACGAATTGGGCGTCCACGTGCCAGCGCGTCAAGTTGTAGTCGACATGGCTGACGGTGTCGGGATCGCAGCCGTCCGCCTGCAGCCACTGCAGAACGGTGGCGCTCGGCACTGCGTAGATCTTGGCGCAATCCGCAAGGTTGCGAAAGCGATAGCGCCACTCGCGGTCGAGGCCGAGGTGGTAGAGAGCGAAAAGTTCAAGCGGAGACGGGCGCATCGGGCTCGCAGCTCAGGGCCTGATTCGGACTCCGGTTGCGCCTTGCTCCCCGCGGCGAAGCAACTGGCGGCCGTGCAAGAACGAGTTGGCCCGACTCGTCTTGCACGGCCCCGTCGCGAATCCGCATCGGTGAGCCTGGCGACCAGACGGCGCCTACATCATACCGCCCATACCGCCCATGCCACCCATGCCGCCCATGCCACCCATGCCGCCGTGATCGTGGCCTGCCGGCTCTTCCTTCTTGGGCTTGTCCGTGATCATGGCATCCGTCGTGAGCATCAGGCTCGTCACAGACGCTGCATTCACGAGCGCCGAGCGCACGACCTTGGTCGGATCGATGACGCCCTGCGCCATCAAGTCGCCGTAGGTCTCTGTCGCGGCGTTGAAACCGAAAGCGCCGTTGCCCTCGCGGACCTTGTTGACGACGATCGAGCCTTCCCAACCGGCATTGCCCGCGATCTGGCGCATCGGCTCTTCGATGGCGCGGCGAACGCAGTTGATGCCGAACTGGCGGTCACCTTCGCCTTTGAGGTCCGCAATGGTGGCCTGCGCGCGCAGCAGCGCCACGCCACCGCCCGGCACGACACCTGCCTCGACCGCGGCGCGCGTCGCGTGTAGCGCGTCCTCCACGCGGGCCTTCTTCTCCTTCATCTCGACTTCAGTCGCCGCTCCGACGCGGATGATCGCGACACCGCCGGAGAGCTTGGCAAGACGCTCCTCGAGCTTTTCCTTGTCATAATCCGAGGTCGTATCCTCGATTTGCCTACGCAGCAACTTCTTGCGCGCCACGAGCGACTCTTCGGAACCGGCACCGTCGACAATCGTCGTGGCTTCTTTCTCAATCACCACGCGCTTGGCGCGACCGAGTTGATCGACCGTGACCGTCTCCAACTTGTAGCCCAGTTCCTCGCTGAGGAAAGTGCCGCCGGTCAGGACCGCGATGTCTTCGAGCATCGCCTTGCGCCGATCGCCGAAACCCGGCGCCTTGATCGCCGCAACCTGCAACGCACCGCGCAACTTGTTCAGCACCAGCACCGGCAGCGCTTCGCCATCGACGTCCTCCGCGATGAGGATGATCGGCCGCTGCTCGCGCGCCACCTGCTCCAGCACAGGAAGCAAGTCCTTGGCAGAGCTGATCTTCTTCTCGTAGATCAAGATGTACGGGTCCTCGAACACGCATTCCATCGACTCTGCGTCCGTCACGAAGTAGGGCGAAATATAGCCGCGATCGAACTGCATGCCGTCGACGACGTCCAGCGAGGTCTCGATCGAGCGAGCTTCCTCAACCGTAATCACGCCTTCCTTGCCGACCTTCTCCATCGCCTCGGCAATGATGTCGCCGATCGTCGCGTCGCCATTGGCCGAGATGGTCGCAACCTGCGCGATCTCCTGCTTGTTCGACACGGGGCGGCTCAGCTTGCCCAGTTCGTCGACGATGACCGTGACCGCCTGGTCGATGCCGCGCTTCAAGTCCATGGGGTTCGCACCCGCTTCGATGAGCTTGCGGCCTTCCCTGTACAGCGCCTGGGCCAAAACCGTAGCCGTCGTTGTCCCGTCACCCGCAACATCTGATGTCTTGGATGCGACTTCACGCACCATCTGCGCGCCCATGTTCATGAACTTGTCGGCAAGCTCAATCTCCTTGGCGACCGTCACGCCGTCCTTGGTGACGGTCGGCGCACCAAAGCTCTTTTCGATCACGACATTGCGACCCTTGGGACCGAGCGTGACCTTGACGGCATTGGCGAGTTGATTGACCCCGGCCAGGATCTTGTCCTTGGCCTCGGAACCGTAGATGATGTCCTTCGCTGCCATTGAATCTCTCCTGATGACGCACGCTTGTGCAGCCTTTTGAATGTATCGGATTACGTTCGTTGAACCGTTGACTCGCTAGTCCAGAACGGCCAGTACTTCGTCCTCGCGCATGACGAGGAAGGTCTTGCCATCCAGCTTGACCTCACTGCCCGCGTACTTGCTGAACAGGACGCGCTCACCGCCCTGCAATTCGAGCGGTGCAAGACCGCCCTCTTCGAGCGCACGACCGCCGCCAACGGCGATGACCGTGCCCTCCTGGCGCTTTTCCTGGGCGGCGTCGGGCAGCAGGATGCCGCCAGCGGAAACGGCCTCGCCTTCACTGCGCTCGACGACGATGCGATCAAAAAGTGGCTTGATTCCCATTGGTCCTCTCTCGTTGGCTTGGATGGGGCGCCCCTGCCTTGGACAGCGGCGAGGTCAAGGTAGGAGGCAGCCTGCGCGTGTCAAGGGCGTTGCTCGTGGATCTCCGTGCAACCTCGGCATCTGCGGTTCCTCACCTTCTTTCCTCGGACTGCGGCCTGACGCAGTGCGTGACGCGCCGCGTCAGATGCAACGGCTGGCATGCGCTCTGGAGCGTTCTCCCGCGATTCTGGGGCTATGGCGTACGCGATCGCGGCCGCGGCGATCCCGCTTGACACCGCCGCCTCAGTGGGGCTACAGCCACCCTACCGATCTGGAATCGATGAGTCTTTCGCAACACGGCCGCGGCCGCAGGTGCGGGCAGCGCATGCAGCGCCGGCCCACGTCGGCGGTTCGCAAGGAGCAACCCATGACGCAACATGCACTTGTCCACAGCCCCAGCTTCGGAGTTCTGCCGGCCCCGATGCGACCGCGCACGCCCGTGCCCCGTGTGGAGGCCCACGCATGCGTGCTGGTCGTCGATGCAAACTCCCTGTTTCGCCAGACAGTTCGTACCGTGCTCGAGCTTGCTGGCTACTGCGTCCTCGGTGCGCCGAGCGCCCAGGAATGCCTGCGGCTCCTCGCGCGCCGGGAAGTGCACGCGCTGATTGTTGATTTCGGTCTACCGGGCATGGATGGACCACGGCTGGTCCAGCGGCTGCGCGACAACCCATCGCTTGCGCGGTTGCCATGCCTGCTGTTGAGCGGGTCGGACAGTCGCGACGACGAGGTGCGCGGATTGGAGGCCGGTGCCGACGACTTCATCGTCAAATCAGATGGATTCCAAGTCCTCAAGCACCGCCTTCGCGCCCACTTGCGGCGCAAAGCGGCCGCCGATGCGGCGCTGCTGCATGCACAGGCGCACCACCAACGCGAAATGGAGCGCGCAGCGCGCGAGGCCGACGAGGCGCGCCGCGGGCTACTCGCCGTCATCGATCAACACACGGTCCAAGCCGAGCAGCCGCCCGTTGAGGACGGTCTGTGCAAGTACCCGAATCTTCTTGCTGAACTTCCAGATGCGCTGCGCGAGCCGCTGGGCACGATCGTGGGCTTCGCTGAGCTGCTGAACGGTGAGCTGTTTGGTCCCTTGGGCGGGCGGCAGCGCGACTGCGTGCAACGCATCCTAGAGGGAGCGCGAGCGCAACTGGGCCTCGTCAACGCGCTCCTGGATCTGACTCACCTGGAAACTGGGCGTTTGCGCTTGGCGCGCTCGCCGATTCAAATCGGCCTGCTCCTGCGGGCGGTGGGCGGCGTGGTGCAGGAAGTGTCGGAGGCCCGCCACATCACGATCGAGATCGATGTGCCGCGCGACCTGCCGGCGGTGCACATCGACCCGACCCGTGTGCGGCAAGTGCTGCACAGCGTGCTCGCTCAAAGTCTGTGCGACGCCGCTCCGGGGAGTACATTGAAAATCGAGGTGCGGCCCTCGGTCAACGGGCTGGACGTGGCGGTGCGCCGCATCGGTTCGGCGTTGCCTTGTGAAGACGACGATCCGGGCGCGGCCACCGCCCGTCGGCTGATCTTCGGCGTGGCCAAACGTCTCGCAGAGCTACACGACGGTTCGCTGCGCATGGCAGACGAAGGCGCCGTCGTCACGCTGAGCTTGCCGGTGGTGGCGCCCCTTTGATTGCATGCCCAAGTGGCAGCTGCACCAGGGCGTAGCGCATCGCGTGGTTCGACACGGCCAGCACTGCACAGGCGATGGCTACGCCTGTGTCGCGGCCGGTCACCAGACCGGCCAGCACTGTCAGACCCGGTGCGAGCAGTCCGAGCACGACGGCCGCAGACGCCAGCGCGTGGCCTCGATCGACCACGGGAACGCGAACGCCTTGCACACGCAACCGATTGATCGCAAACCGAGTTCCTCGCAAGATCCAGGCCGACCAGAGGATCGTGTGGGCTGCGATCGTGCAGATCGCGGCGCCGAGCGCGAATTTGAGTTCAACGCCCATTGCGTCCGACGCGTAACCCATCACCATCAATAAGCCGAGACCACCCAGTAGGTGATGGCTCGTGGCTTGAAACAGCTGCGCGAGCGGCATCGGCGCGCCTGCATCGATCGCGGTGAGCGCACGCAGCCCGAGCGCCGCCAGCGTCAGCCACGAGCAGGTGAGAGCGCCCACTGCGGCGATCGCCGTGCCCGATCCCCACGGCCAGACAGCGTCGACCGCAACCAGCGACGCAGCCTCGTGTTGGACGACGAGGACAAGGGTGGCCCACCCGGCGATCGACACCGCAACGCCAAGCCCCATGACGGGCCACCACATGCGCGCGAGACTTTCGGGGTGGCGCGATGAACCGCCGAGATCGAAGGAACGGCCAAGCCAGGCAAGCACGACGCCGCATGAGCACAGGCCAGCTCCCGCGGCCAGACCTGACCTCAAAATCGGCGCTGCGGCGTGCCCCAAGAGCAAGGCGGCCAGCGTCGAGGCCGATATCGCGCCGGCCCCAAGGCCGAGCAGGCTGGATTCACTGGCGATCAGGCCAGCTCGGGCGTGGATGTCGTCGAGGGTGACTTTCACGAACAGGCTCTCTGGATCAGCGCAGGACGGCCAGACCCCAGGCCACAGCAGTTGCTTGAAGCACGACGGCCGCGATGGCGATGACCCAGGCCCTCCAGGGCAACCGACCGTCTGCGCGCGCTACGGGAAACTGGAAGTTTCTGAAAAAATTCAGCATCAGTGCAAACGGCAGCGAGCGTGCTGCAACTGGCAGCTTGGCCCAGTCCCTCGCGTGGTGCAAGATCGCCCCGACGCGCACGTCGCGCAGAGGTCCAACGGATGCCCGCCCAACATTGCATGGTTGCGCTCGCGGTGGCTGCAGCACTGAATGTCGCGCTGTCGCGCCCGATGCTTGCGTGGAGTTGCACCGCGGGCGACGCGCCGGCCATGGCGACGACGCCGGGTTGTGTGCATGGTGCCCCAGCGCGATCCGGGGACACGCTTCTCATTCCAAGAATTTGTCGCACATCTTTGCAGGGCAAGACCTTTGATCGGCACACGGTCGACATCCGCAACGCCACCACGGGCGCCCGTGTCGGGCAGGCGTCGCTGCCGCCGAGCGAACCGAAGGCCGGCGCACCTCTCGCGCAAGTAGCTCAGATCCTTGGTGGACCATGGCCGTTGCTGGTCCATCCGGGTGGCATTGGGGCCGTCGACGCCAAGGCGAGCCGGATCGAGGCTGTCTTCGAATCAGACTCGGGACTGAATGCAGTTGCCCGGCTGGGAGATGTGCTCACGATCGTCGAAAAGATGTTGCCAGACAAGCAGTTTCCTAAGGGTGGCCTCGAGTGGACCGTCCTCGACTATGGCGCGGGCGAGATGCTCGGGCAACTGCAATTGGCTGGCGGCCCGGCCGAGGCGGTGGCGTTGAAGGCAACGACGGGCGGCGGAATCGAGGCAGCGCTGTACCGGTCGGTGGCCGGCAAGCGGTTCGCCCTGATTGCACAAGTAATTGATTCGGCTGGAAAACATGCGGCGGATGCGGCCATGAGAGCCAAGGTCGTCGAGGTTCCGGGTTTGTCGCGCCCGCCAGCGGCGGCCGGATGTGCTGTACTGGCCACCGCCGCGGCAATCCGCGTGGATGTGCTGGGCTTTTCCACATCGGACGATCCCGCGCGCAACGCGCCGGCCGTGGCCTCTGCCGGCCACGCCAGCGTCACCAGCGCATCGACCTGCCTCGCCATCCTTGAGCCCGACACGCGCGGCGATACGTTCGGATGGTTCGCCGCCGCCGGGGGCAAGGCCGAACTGCGGGCAGTCCACTGCCGCAATCCGTAGCCGAACGTCATTACACGAAAATGCGCGGATTCGAGCGCTTGGCAAGGCCGGCGATGTGCACCTCGAACGCCGCGCCGGCAGCGAGCACTTCTTCGCGTTCGTCGCGCACGCGCGCCAGGACCCACAGCGGCGAGCCCGAACCGTCGCGGCTGTTCTCGTCGACCAGCCCCTTGCGCCGCTGGATTTGCACGGTCGAGGTCTTGGTCACGCGCTGACCGGGCAGCAGTTGGACGGGCCGCTCCGGCGGCGAATCGTGACTGCCGTGGTCCAACAGCACGAGGCGTGCGTCGTCCGTCAGCAGGGTCACGACCGCGTTGCGTGCTGGCCCCTCTTCCGCGAGAGACACGGACCACGTCACGCGAAACGGCTCGCTCTCTTCGATGCAAGCAGGAATGATGGAATCTATCGCAATGGAACAGGTCATGGCGCCCCCCACGCTCGCTGGAGCCGGCGGCGCGGTAGGGTGCGTTTGTGAAGGCGATGCGTCAAGGTGAATCTGCGCAAACGTGCTACCGCAAGGCCGCAGCCAGGATGCGCGTCAGCAGCGTCGCGTAGTCGCAGTCCGCCGCGGCCGCAGCCTTGGGCAGCAAGGAGGCCGGCGTCAGGCCAGGCAATGTGTTGGTTTCCAAGACGAATGGCGATCCGTCTGGGCGCAGGATCACGTCCGTGCGCGACACTCCCCGACAGCCTAGCGCCAGATGCGCGCGCAAACCAATCGCTTGCACCGCCGCAGTCGCTGCCGCGTCCAGGCGGGCGGGCACGATCTCCTCTGTGCCGCCTGGCTGGTACTTCGCGGCATAGTCGAAGAATTCCGCGTTCACCGGCGCGATCTCGACCAGAGGCAGGGATTCAAGACTGCCATCGGCGCGCTCGATCACGCCTGCCGTCAGCTCCGTGCCGGCAATGTACTGCTCGCACAAGAGGTTGTCGGCCAGCGGCGCGAGGCGCAGCAGCGCCCCCACGACCGCTTGCAGGTCGCGCGGGATCTCGACACCGACGCTGGAACCGCCCGCGGGCACCTTGATCACGACGGGCAACCCCAGATCTTGGACGAGCTCGTGGGCGACGGCCTGTGCGTCGACGATTCCTGCAATCGCCGCGGTGCCCAGCTCGCGCGCCCGCGCCACGGGCAGTCCGACGCCCTGAAACACCCTGCGCGCCAAAGGTTTGTCCATGGCCACTGCGCTCGCCGTCATGGGCGAACCGGTGTAGCGCAGACCGGCGAGATCGAGCAAGGCCTGGATGCGACCGTCTTCGCCATAGGTGCCGTGAAAGCCTAGAAAACACACGTCTATTGCCAGCGACCGCAGCGCGCTGATCGCATCGAGGATCGGCAGCGGCGCAGGTACGACCGCGCCTGCGGTACCGGTCGGACTCCAGTGCCACAGTCCGGCACGGTCGACAAAAACACCATGCGTTTCGTGGCCCAGGCTTCGCAATGTGTCGATCACGCCGCGGGAGGACCAAACCGAGATGTCGTGTTCCGATGAGGGGCCGCCGTGCAGGACGGCGACGCGCAGGTTCGCTAGGTGCATGCAGGACCCCTGGATTCGGCGCCAGTCAGCGGCCAAGGGCAAGCGTAGCAGCCTTGCTGGCGAAGGCAATTTCGCTGTCGCGCCTACCGTCCAGGCACCGGCCCGACTTCGACCCGCGACCGGCAGCCTTGGCACGTGACCCTGAGCGGCCAGCGCAGCAACTGCCGCCCCATCAGCACACGGCGATGGCAGTGCGGGCATGGGCCGCCAGCGCAATCGAGGACTGGAGCTGGCTGCAGCCGCGTGCGCAGCAACAGCCCGCCGAACAGCAGCACGACGGCCGGCGCGAGCCACTGGCCGTCCAACCAGGCACCGACTGTGAGGATCATCGCGCAAGCGGGTACCAGCCAGCCAATGGCCCGGGCCACACGCCGCGCCTCGAGACGCGCGTCGACGACTGCCAGGCCATGGCTAGGCGGATCAGTCGCGGTGGACAAAGCAATCGTCAACGTGCGCCCGGGCATGGCTTCTCCTTTCGGCGCCGCGCAGGCCGTCACGGGCCTCGGAGCCGACCAATTGTGAGCTTGTGTAGGTTCGATCTCATCGTACGAACCCCGGTCGGCGTGCCAAGCCGCAGGCGCCAAGATCCTCAAGTTGGAAACATGTTCGAAACATGATGCGCCTAGACTTGGCCATCATCCGCGCAGGTTGCTGCGCCGAAGAAGCTGTGCTGATGCGTCGAGAGGCGGTCAGGTCCACGGCGCATTCGACGCCACAGCGCGCCGCCGCAGGTTCGGCGCGCGACGTCTCTTCTGTGCACCAGCGGGGCCCGTCGCCCCAACAAGGAGTCTCCTATGTCCGCCTACAAAGCTGAATATATTTGGATGGATGGCGCCGAGCCGACCCAGAAGCTGCGCTGCAAGACGAAGATCGTCCAGACCGGCAAGGAGCCGCCGATCTGGGGTTTCGACGGTTCCAGCACCAACCAGGCGACCGGCCATGCGTCGGACTGCGTCTTGAAGCCCGTGTTCGTATGCCCGGATCCGGTGCGCGGCGGCAATGACAAGCTCGTGCTGTGCGAGGTGCTGCTGACGGACATGACGCCCCACCCGACCAACACGCGCGCCAAGCTCGTGGAAGTCGCGCGAAAGTATGCCGACCACGACATGTGGTTCGGCATCGAACAGGAATACACGTTCTTCGAAGGCATCCGCCCGCTGGGCTGGCCCGACAACGGCTTTCCGGCGCCGCAATTCGGCTACTACTGTGGCGTCGGCGCGGACGAGGTCTTCGGCCGCGACATCGTCGAGGAACACATGCAGGCCTGCCTGGATGCCGGCCTCAAGTTCGAAGGCATCAACGCCGAGGTCATGCCCGCGCAGTGGGAGTTCCAGATCGGCGCCGCCGGCCCCGTGGAAGTCTCCGATCACATGTGGATTGCCCGGTGGTTGCTGTACCGCATCGCGGAGAACTACGGTGTCTCCGCAACGCTCGCGCCCAAGCCGGTCAAGGGTGACTGGAACGGCGCGGGCGCGCACACGAACTTCTCGTCCAAGGCCATGCGCGAATCGATCGACGCCTGCATCGCCGCCGCTGAAGCCCTCAAGGCCGAACACGCCCTGCACATCACCAACTACGGCGCCGGCATCGAAGAGCGCTTGACCGGGAAGCACGAGACCTGTTCGTACAAGGAGTTCAAGTACGGCGTCTCGGATCGCGGCGCCTCCGTGCGCATTCCGTGGCAGGTCGCCATCGACAAGAAGGGCTACATCGAGGACCGCCGGCCCTGCGCCAACATGGATCCCTACGTCGTGTGCCGACTCATCACGAGCACGGTCTGCAGCCGCGTAGGCCTCGGCAAGTCTTCTTCTGCTCAGGCGTAATCGCGCATCTCCAGCGGCCGGCTCCGGGCCATCTCGCGGGGCCGGCCGCAGCAGCTTTGAAGAAATGTCGCCGTACCGTTGCCGTAGATCGCGCACGGTCGTATTGTTCCGGCCCTACGCGTCCAGACGCGAAAGGGGGAGCGACATGCGCCTGCAAGTATGGATGGGGATAGGAGTCGCCTGCTGTTTGCTCGCTCCTGGTCCGGCAGTGGCTGATGCGCCCTTGCGGTATGACGTCGGCGCGTTTGGCGGCGTGGACATCTTCAGTGGCAAAAGCGGACTGGGCAATGCCGCGAATCCAAAAGATGTTCCGGGTGCAGCGGGAGCCATCGGCGTGCGCGGCGGTGCGGTGCTGCTGGGCAACCAGTTGGGCGTAGAAGCTGAGTTCCGCAGTGCTTTCAGCGGAATGCAGAGCGGGAGCGGTTCGGCTCAGGTGTACGGCTTGCGCGCCCAGGCGTTGTGGTACTTTCTCACACAAGGCCCGATCCAGCCGTTTGCGCTCGTTGGCATCGGCAAGGAAGTTCTGGTTTCCTCGAAACCATACGTTCTTTCGCCGGATTGGGACAATGCAGGCTGGCTCGGCGCCGGGGCGCGTTCACCGATCACACACCGCGTTGCTGTGCGCGCCGACCTCCGCTACGTCATTGGCGAACCGCGACCGAAAGATCCAGCGGCCACTTCTGGCAATTCCGCAACCAGCAACTTCGAAGGAACACTGGGTGTTTCCTACTCATTTGGCGGAGCGCCGGAAGATGCCGACCACGACGGCGTCGGCAATGACGTCGACAAGTGCCCCAACGAAGCCGAAGACATGGATGGCTTCGAGGACGAAGACGGCTGCCCTGAGCCCGACAATGACGGCGACGGCATCGCCGATGCCAATGACAAGTGCCCGAATGATCTGGAAGATTTCGACCGCTTCGAAGACGAGGATGGCTGTCCCGAGCCC